>WNGA01004785.1_pt1 | contig 32527 bp, 21 predicted proteins | sample 5400061 | NCBI WGS metagenome assembly WNGA01 (sample SAMN13153366, study PRJNA577476) | soil metagenome | isolation source: 100 cm soil or saprolite under grassland replicate 2 | place: USA:California | collected 2016-06-15 | reverse complement strand
CGAGGCACGCCTCCATCAGGAGCTTCTCCATGAACGGATCGCCGACCTGCACGGCGGGCCGTTTCTCCGCCGATCGATCGTCGAACTCCGCCGAGGCCATCGTCGCGCCGTGAATGCCGTCGCGTCCGGTTTTTGCGCCAACGTAGAAAACCGGATTCCCCTCGCCCCGGGCCGCGCCTTTGACGATCTCGTCTCGACGCGCAATTCCCAGGCAAAGCACGTTCACCAACGGATTGCCGGCGTAGACCGAATCAAAGTAAATCTCGCCGCCGATGGTCGGTATGCCGATGCTGTTGCCGTAACCGCCGACGCCAGCGACGACGCCGGAAAAAATACGGCGGGCAAGCGCCGTGTCCAGCGATCCGAATCGCAACGAGTTGAGCAGCCCGATCGGGCGTGCGCCCATCGTGAAAATGTCGCGAATGATTCCGCCGACGCCGGTAGCGGCGCCTTGGTACGGTTCGATGAACGACGGATGATTGTGCGATTCGATCTTGAAAACCGCACAGAGACCGTCGCCGATGTCGACGGCGCCTGCGTTTTCACCGGGACCCTGGACCACGCGCGGTCCGGTGGTCGGGAGCGTCTTGAGATGAACGCGCGAGCTCTTGTAGCTGCAGTGCTCCGACCACATGACCGAGAACATGCCGAGCTCGAGCAGGTTGGGCTCCCGGCCGAGGATCTCTTGAATGCGCTCGTACTCCTCCGGCTTGAGACCGTGTCGTTCGAGAACCGTCTGATCGATGATGGCGCTCATCTGGCAATCAGCCTGTCAGCAAATGCTTTGACCACCGACCGCAACACGATCCGTCCGTCAGCGCTGCCCAGGCAGTCTTCGCACGCTCGCTCAGGGTGCGGCATCAAGCCGACGACGTTTCGATCGCGATTGCAGATGCCGGCAATGCTGTCGATCGAACCGTTCGGATTTGCGTTGGTTGTCACGTTCCCTCGATCGTCCGTATAACGAAAGATGACTTGCCGTCGCTTCTCGATATCCTCCAACGTTTCAGGATCGGCGAAATAGTTGCCTTCTCCATGCGCAACGGGGAGGCGCAGCAACTGGCCTTCGTAACACGCCGCGGTGAACGGAGTGTCCGTGCGCTCGACGCGGACGGTGATATGTCTCGAAACGAATTTCACCGATCGATTCCGCACCATTGCGCCGGGCAACAACCCGGCTTCCAGCAGGACCTGGAAGCCATTGCAGATGCCGAGGACGGGGCCTCCTTGGCTCGCGAACCGCGACACGGCGGTCATGATGGGCGAAAAACGGGCGATGGCGCCGGTACGCAAGTAATCCCCATGCGCGAAGCCGCCCGGAAGAATGACCGCATCGGCGCCGTCCAGATCGGTGTCCTTGTGCCAGACACGTTCCGCCTGCTCGCCAATCACGCTGACGGCATGCGCTGCGTCGCGATCGGAATTGGAACCGGGAAAAACGACCACCGCAAACTTCATATGTGTTCTTCCGGCGGGGCTGAAGCTTGCCCCGGCGGGCTACAGCCCCGCCATGACGAACCTGTTGACGGCGGGCCTAAAAGGCCCGCCACTACAACACTTCGACTCGATAACTCTCAATCACAGGATTGGCGAGCAGCTTGTCCGCCATCTCCGTTACGCGAGCCTTCGCGGCTACCGGATCGCTCGACTCGAGCTCGACTTCGAAAAACTTGCCTTGCCGCACGTCCTGGACGTCTTGATATCCGAGCGATACGAGGGCGTCGGCGACGACACGCCCCTGGGGATCGAAAACCGATGGTTTCAGCGTTACGTAGACGCGGGCGTGCATGTCAGCTCCTCGTGGCTTCGGCGACTGGCTCTTCGACGCGCGATCTTCCGAACACGCGCTCGAACACGGCGTTGACGTTACGCAACTGCTCTTGGAGGTCGAACGCCTTCTCGAGGTCGTCGCGCGTCAGCACGCGCATCACGTCCATGTCTGCCAGCAGCAGCGCCTTGAAATCGGCCTGTTCCGCGAACGATCGCATCGCGTTTCGCTGCACCCATTCATATGCCTGTTCGCGCGAGACGCCGCGGCGCGCGAGCTCCAGCAGCACTTGGCCGGAAAAAATCACGCCGCGTGAGCGCTCCAGGTTCTCGCGCATCCGTTCGGGATGAACGACCATCCCGCTCGCGATTCTCTGAAAGCGCCTCAACATGTGATCGAGCGCGATGAAGCTGTCGGGCAAGATCACGCGCTCGACCGACGAGTGCGAGATATCGCGCTCGTGCCACAAAGCCACGTTTTCAAGGGCCGCCATTGCGTTGGCCCGCACCAGGCGGGCAAGCCCCACAATCTGCTCGCAACCAATCGGATTCCGCTTGTGCGGCATCGCAGATGAGCCCTTTTGCCCTTTGCCGAACGGCTCCTCGACTTCGCCGATTTCCGTCTTCTGCAACCCGCGAATCTCGAGCGCGAACTTTTCGAGCGATGCGGCCGTTATTGCGAGCGCACACAACAGCTCGGCATGGCGGTCGCGCTGGATGACCTGCGAAGAAATCGGCGCGGGTTCGAGACCCAACCGGCGGCAGACGTCCGCTTCAATCGAAGGATCCAGATGGGCAAACGTGCCAACCGCGCCCGAGATCTTGCCGACTCGAATGCGCTCGCGCGCACGCGTGATCCGCTCGCCGGCCCGGTCCAATTCAGCGTGCCAGAGCGCCAGCTTCAAGCCGAACGTCATTGGCTCCGCGTGCACGCCGTGTGTCCGGCCAATCATCGGCGTCAGTCGATGTTCGAACGCGCGCTCACGGACCGCGCGTTGGAGCGCCGACACGTCGGCGAGGATCAGATCGCACGCCTCCACCATCTGCAATGCTTGCGCAGTGTCGATCACGTCAGAGGAGGTCAGACCGAAGTGCAGCCACCGCGCCGCCGGTCCGACGTGCTCGCCGACGGCAGTCGTGAATGCGATCACGTCGTGCTGCGTGACCTGCTCGATTTCTTCGATGCGAGCGACGTCGAATCGCGCTGTTGCTTTCAGCTCGCGTGCGGCATCTGCGGGTACGATGCCGGCCGCCACCATGGCATCTGCGGCCGCCAGTTCCACCTGGAGCCACGTTTCGTACTTACGCTGGTCGCTCCAGATTCGACCCATCTCGGGATGCGTGTAGCGGGCAATCATCCGAGCGCGAGCTGCTCCTTCTCGACCAGAAGGTCGTTCACATTGCCCAGAACCGTCACGCCGAGCGATCCATTGCGGAAGAAGTCGTCCGCGAGGCGCGCGACGTCGTTTGCAGCAACCGCCTCGATTCCCGCGAGTATCTCGTCGAGACCGTCGGTGAAATCGTGATAAATCTCCTGCCGCGCGAGATGCGACATCCGGCTCGACGTGCTCTCCAAATTGAGCATCAGCGAGCCTTTGAGGTGATCCTTTGCCCGCCTGAGCTCGTCGGCGCCAAGAGACTCGCCCTTCAGTTGGCGAATCTCGGACACGACAACGTCGATCAACTCGCGAACCGCTTCGTTGGCGCAGCCGGCATAAATGCTGAACGAGCCCGCGTCGTGGTACGCACTCAAGCCCGAAAACACCGCGTAAGCCAAGCCGCGTTTCTCACGGACGTTCTGAAACAGCCGCGAGCTCATCGAGCCACCGAGCACGGTGTTGAGCGCGTACGCAGCGTACCGGTCCGGATGATTCTGCGGCAGCCCAGGCGTGCCGAAACAGACGTGACTTTGCTCGAGCTCTTTGTGGCGGACCTCGACGCCAGGCGACATCACCGGTTGCCGGTTGTCTATCGCCGAGCCGTCAACCGAGATCGTTGCAAAGGCCCGCTCGACGAGCGCTCGCAGTCGATCGTGCTCGAGATTCCCGACGGCCACGACGACGAAATTTCGCGCGACGTAGACATCCTGGAAATAGTCGCGCAACGTCTGAGAATCGAGCGCGGACACGCTCTCCGGCGTTCCGAGAATTGGACGGCCGAGCGGATGTCCGTTCCAGAACCGCTCCGCAAAAAGTTCGTGAACGAGATCGTCGGGCGTATCCTCGACCATCTTGATCTCTTCGAGGATCACTTTCTTCTCGCGTTCGATCTCTTCGTCGGCGAACGTCGGATTGGAAACCAGATCGGAAAGCAAATCGATCGCGAGCGGGAGATGCTCGTCGAGGACTTTGATGTAGTAGCCCGCGTACTCCTTCGATGTGAAGGCGTCCAGCTGGCCGCCGATCGAGTCAACCTGCTGAGCAATGTCCTCAGCCGAGCGCGTTGTCGTGCCCTTGAACAGCATGTGCTCGACAAAGTGCGCAATGCCGGTATGCGCGTCCGGCTCATGACGCGAGCCACGAGTCAGCCAAACGCCGATCGACACCGATCGCACATGCGGCATCGCTTCGGTCACGAGACGAAGACCGTTCGCGAGAGTCTCGCGGCGAATGCTGGAAGCGCTCAAGATTGTCGGGGAATGCGCTGCTCTAACTCGTTGCAGCGCAAGGAATTAAAAGGGAATGATATCATGGCCACATGATCGGTGCAAGCTCCGCCTCCGCTCCCATCTCGGGCGAGGAGCTTCGGCGGCACAAGCCGATCGATCTCGGTCAATTGGACCTTGCCGAGATGGAAGCGCTGCTCCAGGGTCGCGGGTACCCGCGCTTCCACGCCCGTCAAATCTACCGCTGGATCTGGAAGCGGGGCGTCACTGACTTCGCCCAGATGACCGACCTCAGCCGGGCGCTTCGCGCGAGGCTCTCCGAGGAATTCATCGTCCGCACGCCCGAAATCGTCCGTCGCGATTTCTCATCCGATGGCACGCAGAAGTTCGTCCTGCGACTCGGCGATGGAAAGAAGATCGAATCGGTCTTCATTCCGGACACGCCGGCGCAGACGTTTTGCATTTCCACTCAAGTCGGCTGCGCCATGGGCTGCGCGTTCTGCTTGACCGGCAAGATGGGACTCCTGCGTCATTTGACGGCCGGGGAAATCGCGGGACAGGTGCGCGTGCTTGCGCACACGCTGGAATTCGGCGACGCGCCGTTCAATATCGTCCTGATGGGGATGGGTGAGCCGCTCCACAATTACGACCAGACGATGAAGGCGCTCAGAATGCTCAATGAGGAGCAGGGCCTGTCAGTAGGTCCGCGCCGCGTGACGCTCTCGACGGTGGGCCTCGTCCCGATGCTCGACCGGCTTGCGCAGGAAGAGCTCATGCCCAACCTCGCGATCTCGCTCCATGCGACGACCGAGGATCAGCGCGCGGCCATCGTTCCGCCGGCAAAGAAATATTCATTGCACGATGTGCTGGAGGTGTGCCGCCGGTTTCCACTGAAGAAGCGGAGTCGCATCACGTTTGAGTACGTCTTGCTCGAAGGCGTGAACGACACTCTCGATGACGCGAAGCGGCTGGCGCGGCTGCTCTCGGGAATCAAAGCGAAAGTGAATCTCATTCCGTTGAACGCCGCCGCCGGAATTCCCTTCAATCGCCCTTCGGATCAGCGTGTCGATGCGTTCGCGCAGGTCCTGGCGGATCGACATATCACCGTGTCAGTGCGCAAGAGCCGCGGACGCGACATCCGCGCCGCATGTGGACAGTTGATTGTCGAAGGCCAGAAGCGCACCGCCGGACAACGGCTCGCAGCGGCGTTGTAGTCGTCAGGCGAGCCGGGTCATCTCGGCGTGTTCGTCTTACGCCCAGCCGACGACGACAGCGTCGCGATGAGCTCGCGAATGCTTTTCAGCATCTCAACCGACTCGATCTGCGTCAGCGCCGTCCTGATTCGTTCCGGCGACAGCAGCAGGCTGGCGCAGTCGGTGAATTTCTCGTGCAGCTCCTCGCGCGTAAACGGCTTTTCGGGGCCGCCGCGGTACCGCTCGTCAGCCCGCTCCACGAGCGCGCGCCCGTCGACCAGATCGACTTCGACGATGCTGCGCATTTTGTCGAAACCCTGCGCCTCAATCTCTCGATCGAACACCCCGGTGACCTTCAGCATCATCTCTTGAACAGGCGCGCTCGACACGAATTCATCCGTGAATTCACGAATTCCGGCCTTGCGCCGCAGAATGAGCGCCGACAGCAGAAAAGGAATACAGAACTTCGCCTCGAGCTCCGTCTTTGCGGTCTTGTAGCGAAGCGGCTCGAGGATGTTGGAACCGGCGCGCAGCCGGACCGCCTTGATCTGTTCCGGCTTCAGGTCGTGTTCGACAATCAGCTTCAGCATGGCATCCATGCTTGGATGGCTCAACGAGCCGCACGGGTACGGCTTCACCGACACACCAGGATTCACGATCGTGTACGGCCGCCCCAGCGCCCCAATCAGCCGATCAGGCTCCGCGCCGCCGCCAAACACCTGGAAGAAGCCCCATTTGCCATCCAGACCTGCGTCTCCTCCGGTAAACCCTCGCGACGCGAGCTCCGCGGCAAAGACGCCATTCTCGGCAGCGCGACCGACGTGCAGCGGCTTGGTCATCGATCCGAAGTTGACACGAATCCCGGAGGATAAGCTTGCCGTGATCGCCAGCATGTTCGCGATGTTCGCGCGATTGAGGCCGAGCAGTCGGGCGGCGCTTGCCGCTGCGCCAAACGCACCAATCGTTCCAGACGAGTGGAACCCCCGCTGGTAATGATCGGGATCGATGGCCTCGGCGATTTTGCACTCGACTTCGAAACCCGTGACAAACGCGTCCAGAAACTGTGCGCCGGACGCGTTCTTACGCTCGGCAACCGCAAGCGCTGCCGCGAGCGCCGGAATAGTGGGATGTGTCAGCAACCCGAACGTGCGATCGGGAGTCGTCGACAGCTGCGTGTCGTCGTAGTCCATCGCGTGACCGCTCGCGCCGTTGGCCAGTGCGGCCTTTGCGGCAGCAACGCGGAGAGGCTCGGGGCCAACGACCGACGCTTCCTTCCCTTCAAAACCACTGACGTATTCGCGCACGATCGCGCTGCCGCGAAGCGTCGACCCGGCGAGGATGACCGCGAAGCCATCGATCAAGCAGCGCTTGGCTTCTCGGAGAACATCCGGTGGGAAGGCGGCTCGTTGGTCGGTAGCGATGAAGTCGGCGACGGCGTCCGTGCATCCTTTGAGATCGTCGCCGTGTTTGACCTTCGGATTAGCGGGCCGCGCCGCTTGCTCCCCCTGGGAAGGCATTGCGGACGGGGAGGACGGCGCGAGGGAACCTGCGGCACCGATGCCTAGCGTTTCCAAGAATTCCTTCCGGGTGATCTCCACGGACGCTCCTATCTTGTCGAGATATTCAACGACGCTGGCGAGGTGCGCGCCAAGACCGATCTACTACGAGCAGCTCGCGAAATCGGGATTGGCCGTGATGCGGTCACGCGGCTCAATCTCACAGCACCACCTGTACCCACTCGTTTCGTGCATGGCCCGGCGGCGCCGCGACACGGACGTAATTGTCGGTGATGGCAACAGAGCCGTCTTCGATGGTCAATGCCGGTCGACGCGTGCCGGCCAGAGACGCGCGGAAGCGCTCCTGGAGACGTCGCGCGATCTCGCGCACTCCCTCGCCACGCGCTCTCACGATGCTGCCATGCACCTTGTGCGGCAGCGAGGACGCCTCGGTGCCGGGTCGATCCGAATATGGAAACACGTGAATGTGCGTCACCGGTGAAGCTTCGAGATAGCGCACGAGTGTTTGGAAGTCCTCGTCGGTCTCACCGGGAAAACCGACGATGACGTCGGTGCCAATCGCGGCGTGTGGCACGCGCACGCGGATGTCGTCGACAATCCTTGAATACTGCTCGATCGTGTACGGCCGGCGCATCAATCGAAGAACTCGATTCGAGGCGTGCTGAAGCGGCAGATGAAAATGCGGTGCGACTCGATCGACGATCTCCGGAGGAAAATCCATCGGCTCGAGCGAGCTGACGCGGAACAGCACGCCGGGAATATCCGTCAGCACGCGCAGCAATGTGGCCAGCGTGAGTCGCGGTGAAAGGTCCCGTCCATACGATCCCAGATGCACTCCAGTAACCGCAATTTCTTTATAGCCTGCAGCGATGACCTGATGCACTTCGTTGAGTACGTCCTCGATGGTGCGGCTGCGGCTTCCGCCGCGCGTTGTCGGAATGATGCAGTAGCTGCATTTCTCCTCGCAGCCGGTCTGGACGCGCAGAGTCCACGCCGTGCGTCCCATCAGCCCCGGCGACCATCGCCTGCCGCAAGGACCGTCAGATGAAAGTGGCTGAAGCGCATGACCGCTGCTGTCGACCAGCGCAGCCACAAACGTCCGCGGATCTTTGTCGTTGTTACCGACGACGCGAATGACGCCGGGTAGTTCGGCGACTTCATTTGCGCAACGTGTCGCATAACAACCAGTGGCGATGATTTTGACGGCGGGATTGTCGCGAGCGATGCGACGAATTGTCTGGCGTGCGCCCTGGTCGGCGCTCGCCGTCACCGAGCAGGTATTCACAACCACCACGTCGGCGCGATCGGGCGAAACCGCTTCAGCACCACGCGAACACAACTCCGCTTCGATTGCGAGGGAGTCCGCTTGGTTGACACGACAGCCGAAAGTGACGATCGAGTACTTCATCGGATACGCCATGAACCAATAATCACGCGCTTCCGAAGCCACCGAGACACCGAGACACAGAGGAAAACTCTTCAATGGAATTCTCTGTGTCTCCGTGTCTCTGTGTTTCTGCGGCCCGTTCGTGGCGGCAGTTTACAGATGTGTAAGCGCTTTCCGCCCGATGTCTCGACGATACTGCATTCCTTCGAATCTCACTCGCCTGACCGCGTCGTATGCTCGCCTGATGGAGTCTTCGAGTCCGGCCGCGCGCGCAACAATCGTCAGGACACGTCCCCCAGAGGTTCTCAGCTTGCCCTCTCCATCAACCGGCGAGTCGTCGTCTGATGCGACACCACTGAAGAACACGAGCACGTCGGGACAATCCCTCGCGACAGAATCGAGGCCCTCTACAGGTTGGCCAACTTCAACGTCACCCGGATAACCCTTCGCGGCAAGAACGACGCCGACAGCCGCGCCGGTTTCGCCGCGCAAGCGGCCCGAGTGCAACGTGCCCGTCGCGGCAGCCCAAACGAGCGGCGTCAGCGGTTCGGCAATCAGCGGCAGCACGACCTGCGCTTCCGGATCCCCGAAGCGGACGTTGAATTCGATCACCTGTGGACCGTCGCGAGTAAGCATCAGGCCGCAGTACAGAACACCGCGATACGGAGAACCTTCCACGATCATGCCGTGGAGTACGGGTCGCACGATCTCGTTCAAGATGCGCTGCTGCAGCCGATCGTCAACAAGCGGACTGGGCGCAAGCGCTCCCATGCCGCCGGTGTTCGGTCCGCGATCGTCGTCGAAGATACGCTTGTGATCCTGCGCAGAGACGAGCGGGACAACGTGCTCACCGTCGGCAATGACGAAGAAAGAAACCTCAGGACCGGAAAGGCGCTCCTCCAGTACCACTCGTGATCCGGCGTCACCGTACGATCGGTCGAGCATCGCTGCACGGACGGCGTCTGCTGCTTGCCGGTGATCGTCGGCGACTACAACTCCCTTTCCACCAGCAAGCCCATCGGCTTTGACGACGACCTGATCCCCGAATTCGCCAGATCTGATTGCGGCAAGCGCTTTGTCAGCGTCGCCGCATACTCGATAACGCGCGGTCGGCACGCCGTGACGACGCATGAAATCTTTCGCGAACGCCTTGCTCGTTTCGAGTTGCGCCGCCAGCCGCCGGGGACCAAAGATGGCGCGGCCGCGAGCGCTGAACAAATCCGCGATGCCACGCGCGAGAGGTGCTTCGGGACCAATCACCGTCAAGTCGACGCGTTCCTGCTCAGCGAGCGCCAGCACCGCCTCAGGATCGCCGGCGTCAATTGGGAAGGTTCTGTAGTTTCGAGCGATACCGGCGTTTCCCGGTGCGCACAGGACCTCGTCAACGCCAGGATCCTCCGCGAGCCTCCAACAGAGCGCGTGCTCGCGCGCGCCGCTGCCGACAACGAGGATTCTCATGTAAGTGTCAGGAAATAAACGGCTTAGAGACCGTGCTGTCTTCCGGAAAGTGTGTGATAGCCTAACATACTCGGCAAGGGCTGAGGCAGACCGCCTAAAGTGTCTAGTGTGCCTAGTGTGCCTAAGGTGCCTAACGTGCCTATGGTGCTGGGTGCCTGACGTGCTGGGAATTGCCAACCGCTTGCGCCGGTATTTCATGCCTGAGCACTCTAGGCACTAAGCACCCTAGGCAGCACTAAGCACCCTAGGCACGTTAGGCACCCTAGGCACGCTAGGCACTCTAGGCAAATTGATTGGGAGGAGGTGATTGGCGATGGCCGAGGTGAAAGTGCAGGAGGGCGAGTCTATCGAAAGCGCGCTCCGGCGATTCAAACGCAAGGTTCAGCAGGAAGACATCATCAAGGACATCAAGAAACACTCCTTCTATCTGAAACCAGGCGATAAGCGCCGCGCCAAGCAAGCGCTGGCGCGCAAACGCAATCGTAAGAAGATGCGTCGAGAAGCTGAGTAGAGATAGGATACCCCGCATGGATATTGTCGAACGAACGGTGAGCGACATCACCGTCCTGGATTTGAAAGGCAAGATGACGCTTGGCGAAGGGGACGAGCTATTAAAGGACAAGATCAACGGCCTGCTTGCCGGCGGAAAGAAAAAGCTTCTTCTCAATCTCGAGGGTGTGCCGTACATCGATTCGGCGGGCCTTGGTGAAATCGTTCGCACGTTCACGACAGTCAGTCGTCAGGGAGGCAAGCTCAAGTTGCTGAATCTGACGAAGCGCATCGAGGACCTGCTGTCGATCACCAAGCTCCTGACGGTCTTCGAAACCTTCGACTCGGAGTCGGACGCGATTAAGAGCTTCTCCTAGCAGGCCGTGGCGAAACGCTTCACGGACTGCGCCGATAGAGAGAAGTCACTCCGCCTGCCCAAGACACGCAGAAGGCAGGCGAGTTTCCGCTTAGATCTGTGTTCCCTGATCGATACTCAGCTCTGTAATTCAAGTCCGTGGCCGTTTGGCCACGGGCTGACAATAAGGTTCCAAGGTTCCAACGCCGCAAAGTTCCAAGCGTTGGGGCCAAGGTGCCAACGGGAACCGTAAAGCTGCGAGGCTGAGTGGAGACCATCACGGTGCAGAGCCCGGAACATGCAGGCGCACACGTCGCCACGCCCGCCACGAGGGCTCGGTGGGCGCCGCGTGTTCTGGATCCCGCGGCTCTGGTCCGCTCGATGCGGCCGGAGCAGTGGACGAAGAATCTGATTCTGTTTGCGGCGCTGATTTTCGGGCGCCGTCTGTTCGATCCGGCCGCGGTGGGACGATCGCTGGCGGCCTTTTTGATTTTTTGCATCCTGTCGGGCGTCGTGTATCTCTTGAACGACGTCGCGGATCGGGAAGTCGATCGGCTGCACCCGGTGAAGTCGCGGCGGCCGATTGCATCCGGTGAGTTGAGTGCGACGAGCGCGAGGCTTGCCGCCTTGGTGCTCGGTATGGCCGCGCTGGCGGCGGCTTTATGGCTGCGGCTCGAGTTCGCGTTGATCGCTGCCGCGTACGTGGTCCTGTTGTCCGCGTACTCACATGCCCTGAAGCATGTCGTAATACTCGACGTGTTGGCGATTGCAATTGGATTTGTGCTGCGCGCGGCGGCGGGCGCAGCGGTTATCGCCGTGCCGATGAGCAATTGGCTGCTCGTCTGCACGATCCTGCTGGCGTTGTTCCTCGGCCTCAGCAAGCGGCGCCATGAATTGGTGGTGCTTGCGGGCACGGCAACGGAGCATCGCCGGATCCTGGAGGAGTACAACCCGTATTTGCTCGATCAGATGATTGGCGTGGTCACGGCGTCGACGCTGATGGCCTACATCATCTACTGTACGAGCCTCGAGACGATAGAGAAGTTCGGCACGCATCAACTCGTGCTGACGACACCGTTTCCAATCTACGGCATCTTCCGATACCTCTACCTCGTGCATCAACGGGGAACAGGCAATCCATCGGAAGTGCTGTTGACGGATCGCCCGCTCGTTCTCTGTATCGCCCTCTGGGGTCTCACAGTCGTCGCCATCATCTATCGACCTTTCGGGTTGTAACCTCGATCGAGGCGTGGAGCCGCGCAGTCGCGCGGCCGATACGCTGGAGGTTACATGGCACGAGCGAAGGTCGCGGTTCTCAAGACATCTCCCGCGACGGTCCTGCGCGACTATCACGAGCTGATGAACCTTGCGGGATATCAGGACGTCATCGCGAAGGACGTCGATACCGCGCTCAAAGTCAATATTTCCTGGCATTTCTTCTTCCCAGGTTCTTCGACGACTCCGTGGCAGCTCGATGGCGTCATCCGCGCCATGAAGACCGACGGCTACGATCCGCAGCTCCTTCATGCCTGCCACAACCGAACCGTCGTAATCGATGCGCACCTGGGTGAGGTCGAAAACAAGCAGCTGCCCGTCGTCGAAGCGCATGGTCTGCGAAATGTTCATCTGTATGAGGACGACGAGCCCTGGCTAAACATTCGCGATGCGGTCGGCGATCTCACCAAGGAGTTCCTGTGTTTGAACGAGGTCTATCCGAACGGCTTCATGATTCCGCGCCGTTTCATCGGCGAAAACATCGTTCATCTGCCGACGGTGAAGACCCACGTGTTCACGACGACGACGGGCGCCATGAAAAACGCGTTCGGCGGACTCCTGAACGAGCGGAGGCATTGGACGCATCCCGTCATTCACGAAACGCTCGTCGATCTCCTGATGATTCAGAAAAAGATTCACCGCGGCGTTTTCGCGGTGATGGACGGCACCTTCGCGGGTGACGGACCGGGCCCGCGCTGCATGGTGCCGTATGTGAAGGATGTGCTTCTGGCGAGCGCGGACCAGGTGGCCATCGATGCGGTAGCGGCACGCCTGATGGGCTTCGACCCGCTGACTATTAAGTACATCCGCCTGGCGCACGACGCCGGGCTGGGCTGTGGCGACCCGCGCGACATAGAGATCGTCGGAGACGAGCGCGCGGCTGCCGAGAATTGGCATTTCGTCGGCCCGTTCGAGCGCATGACGTTCGCGTCACGCATGCAGCACCTGATTTACTGGGGCCCGTTGCGCAAACCCGTTGAGTGGTCGCTCAAAACCGTGCTGGCGCCGTGGGCCTACATCGCCAGCGTCATCTATCACGACAGTTTCTGGTATCCGGCGAACGCTGAACGCCGCATGAAGCAGGTACTCGACAGTCCGTGGGGACGTTTGTTCGAGAACTGGAGTCGAGTCTCGGCAACCGCCGATGGCTTCCCCGATGTCGGGACCACGCCCGCGGCCGTGACACACGGTGGGTTGCGCGCGCTGGGCCAGTCGGTCGGCATCCTCGGCACCTGCATCAAGGAGGCGCCGGAGTTCGCCAGCCGCCGCAGGCACAAAGCGGCCTGAAGGATCGTCAATGGCTGAATTCAACATCCGCTCCGACTCGGTCGACGTCGAGCAGATCATGAAGCAGATTCGCGCGCGCATTCGCGAGAAGCGCGGCGTGGATTACACCGAAGAACAAGTACGCGAGCTGGCCACCGTAAAGCTCGAGAAGTTTCTTGATCCGAAAAACCTCCGGTCCGATTTGCTGGAGCAGTTTCGTCGTAGTCGGCCGGCCCTCCCGTCGGAACCACCGCCGATTGAGGCGCCATATACGTTTTCGGACGAGACGCTCTTCGAAACGCATCGACCAAGTCTTCGGTTCCTGCGCCGGCTGCTAAATCCGGTTCTCAAGCTGTTTTTCAATCCGAATCCGCTGATTCAGGTGCTCCACGCGCAAGCGCAGTTCAACGTCGATCTGCTCAAGCGCGAACAGCGGCGGAAGATTGAATTCGAGCGATCCCGCGCCGAGTGGAATGCGCTGTACTACGAGGTGCTGCACAATCTCGTCCTCGAAACGACCCGTCAAACCATCGAACTGAAGAATTTGAAGATGCGGCTCGAGTCGCTGGCCAGCCGACTGGATTTCAGCGAGCGCCGCGTACGCGCGCTCGAAGGCGTCGTTCAGTATCGGCCGGAAGCGATTCGCCGCAGCGAACGCTCCGCCGCGCGGGAGGATCGCGACGAGGACGAGGCGGCCGCAGCGACGAGCGGAGCATCAGAATCGGGTGAGGCAGGTGTGCAGAGCGCCGAGAGTGCGAGGCGGCGCAGGCGGCGCCGACGCGGGCGCCGAGGGCCGGCCCCCCAGCCCGGTGTCACGCCGCAAGCCGGCGCTGGCGAGCCGGGCGATCCTGGAACTGACATCACAACTGCCGGGTCCGAAGCCGATGCGCCGTCGAACGACGAAAGCGCGCCAGCGGACACGCAGCCGGATTCAAACGATCAGCAGTGAAGATTGCGATCGTCGTCCAACGCTACGGCGCCGACATCAACGGTGGAGCCGAGCTTCACGCGCGTTATGTCGCCGAGCACCTTGCGCCACACGTGCAGGTGGAGATTCTCACCACATGCGCGACCGACTACGTCACCTGGCGTAATTCCCTGCCGGCCACCGTCGACAGCGTGCATGGACTGACGGTCCGGCGGTTCCCGGTTTCGCGCGAACGCGATCCAGGCGAGTTCGGCCGCTGGTCGGAGCGGGTTTTCTCGCAGACGCATTCGCTGCGGGACGAATTGAGCTGGCTCGACGCCGAAGGACCGACGAGCCCCGAGCTCATCGCGTACATCGACCAGCATCGGGACAATTTCGATTTCTTCATCTTCTTCAGCTTTCGTTACTACCACTCGTATCACGGCAGCCGCGCGATACCGGCGAAGGCCATCGTCGTCCCGACGGCAGAACGAGATGCCGCCCTTGGTCTGCAGATTTTTGGGCCGGTGTTTCGTGGTGTCCGTGCGCTCATGTACAACTCGTTTGAAGAGCGAGCGCTCATTCATGCGGTTTCCCAGAATGTCGACACACCGGGCGTGGTGGTCGGCGTCGGCTCCGAGATTCCCGATTCTGTGAACGCAGCGCGTTTCCGTCAGAAGTTTGGGTTCCGTGAGCGCTTTGCCGTGTATGTCGGCCGCATCGACGAGAACAAAGGGTGTAAGGAACTGTTCGACTTCTTCCAGCGCTACAGCCAGATGATGGCGGAGGGGATGCACCTCGTTTTAATCGGGGCGCCGATCATCCCCGTCCCCGACCATACACGCGTTCACCATCTGGGATTTGTCAGCGATCAGGACAAGTTCGACGCAATGGCAGCCGCCGAGCTCCTGATTATGCCGTCGTACCTCGAAAGCCTTTCGATGGTGGCGCTCGAGGCATGGGCGCTCGGGAAACCGGTGCTCGCCAACGGCAAGTGCGACGTCCTGCGGGGGCAATGCATCCGCAGCAACGGTGGCTTGTATTACGAGAACTTCGAGGAGTTTCTTGAAACGTTGCGGGCCATCGATATGGGACCGGCGCTCGCCGGTTCCCTTGGCCGCAACGGCCGCGAGTACTTTGCAAAGCATTACAGCTGGCCGGTCATCGAGCGCAAGTATCTGGAGATGCTCGATCGACTGAAACGCGAAACGCCTCGCGTGCCGCTGGAGGCGCTGCCCGGATGGTTTGCACGCCGGCGGCGAACGCTTGAGCCTGCGCAGCAAGTCGTCGCTGGACTGCCCAGCGGACCCGCATTGAAAGAGCCGGAAAAGCCTGAGTCGGCGCATCCGGCGGCGATCCCGCAACCACGCCCGGCGCAAATCCCAGTCACCGTGGCGCAGAGCGCGGCCCCAAGACCGGAATCCGAGGCGCGAGAGCCTTCACGTCAGGTGCGCACGGACTTCAATCGACGCCCAAGCCAGGCGCGAGACCGGCGCACACACACTGGCGGACCTCAGCGCCCACCGGCCGGGACAAAGCCACGCCCGGACTCGGAGCAGGGCCCCCCGGCGTCCAACTCACCTGCTGGCCGCCCACCGCAGCGCGGTCCCCGTCGACACCGTCGCGGGGGCCCGCCTCGCAAGCCAAACAACAACAGGTAAGCATGCCAATCGCCATTCATCAGGTATTGGCAACGCTTGGTTACGGCGATGCAATCGGTCACGAAGCGCTGGGGATTCAGCGGGTGCTTCGCACCGCCGGGTACGACTCGGAAATTTTCGTCGAGACTGCCGACCCGCGTCTCGAGAAATGCACGCTCGATTATCGCGAGCTGCCGTCCGCGAGCAGTCGCGACAGCATCCTGATTCATCACTTTTCGATCGGATCACACGCGTCTCGCATTGCCTATGCGCTCCCGGATCGCATGGTGCTCGTCTATCACAACATCACGCCACCCGAGTACTTCGTCGATGTTCACCCGCTGCTCGTGCAGCTCTGTTATCTCGGCCGGCGTGAGCTCGGGCTTTACCGCGAGCGGTGCGATCTCGCGCTCGGCGATTCGGAATTCAATCGCCAGGAGCTCGAACACCTGGGATTTCCAGAAACTGGCGTGCTGCCAGTGGTTCCCGACTTCTCGCACCTCAGTGGACCGCCGAACTACATGCACGCCGGCAATTTTGACGATGACGCCGTCAACCTGTTGTTTGTCGGACGGACCATTCCGAACAAGCGTCTCGAAGATGTGATTCGGTGGTTTTACGCCTACAAGCGCTGGTTCAATCCGCGCTCGCGTCTGCTGTTTGTCGGCGCGCAGAGCGGTTTCGAACGTTACATGGCGCTGCTCAATCAGCTGGTGTCCGAGATTGGCGCGACAGACGTTCATTTTCTCGGCCACGTCACAAACGAGGAGCTCGTCGCGTACTACGAGATTGCCGACGTATTCCTTTGCGCAAGCGAGCACGAAGGATTCTGCGTCCCCATTGTTGAAGCGTTTCACATGGGCGTGCCTGTCATCGCGTTTGCCGCAACCGCGGTTCCGGCCACGATGAACGGCGGCGGGGTTCTGATTACGGAAAAAGATCCCGTCCATGTGGCCGCCTTGATCGATCAGATCGTCACGGACACCTCGCTGCGCGATCGGATCGCCTGCTCGCAGGATTCGGCGCTCGAGCGGCTCGCCGCGAACGATTTTGGCGCCACACTGCTCGGATTCGTCGAGCGGGTCCAGCGCACGCCGCGTCGGCCGCATCCTCCTGTCGCGTTTGATTTCTGGGATCAGGTCAAGCTCGCCGACCAACTCGAGGAGATCCGCATGTACCGGCCGGCCGCATACCAGGCGCTGCCGAAAGATTGCGCCGAAGGCGACGAACTGACCGAAGACGCGGAAGGGGCCCATCGCCGATGATCGTCAACCAGTGGGTGCCAGCGGCGCACAAGGGCGACGCGATCGGAGACAGCGCGCGCCGTGTGAGAGACCTGACTCGCGAGCTCGGACACGAGTCGGAGATCTACGCGCTCACCATAGACGACGAGCTCGGCCACGAGATTCGGGAGTTCGGCGATCCAGCCGCCCGCCGCGGCGACATCACCATCTTTCATTTCGCGCTCCCGTCGCCGATGACGGACGCGTTCATGCGGCTTCCTCGCGGGCGTGTGCTGCAGTACCACAACATCACGCCGGCGCATTACTTCGCGCCCTACTCTCCGGAGATTTTCAGGCTGCTTGCGCTCGGCCGACGCGAGCTCGAGACGCTCGCCGGGCAGACCGACGCGGCCTTCGCTGACTCAGAGTTCAATCGACAGGAACTCGAGGCGCTGGGCTTCACCGAAACGGGCGTGTTCCCGATCGCGGTCGACTTCGATCGCATTCGGAACGCGCCGCGACGTCCCGCGCTCGAGCACATCCTGTCGGATGGCCTGCTCAACTTTCTCTACGTCGGCCGGATTGTTCCGAATAAGCGCATTGAAGATCACATCCGCCTGGCCGAGCACTACAAGCGATACGTCGATACGGAGTACCGGTTCGTCTTCGTGGGCAGGACCGATGGCGTGCCGCGCTACTACGACACCATCCGCGCGCTCCTCACCGAGTTTCAGATGCCGGCAGATCGTTTCTGGTTTACGGGCGCCGTGCCCGACGAAGACCTCGCGACGTTTTATCGTCATTCGGCCGCCTACATCTCGCTGTCGGAGCACGAGGGATTCTGTGTTCCATTACTCGAGGCCATGGCAGCAGACGTGCCCGTTCTCGCGTACGGCGCGACGGCGGTACCGGACACACTCGGCGGCGCCGGGATTTGCTTCAATCCCAAGGACCTGGAGCTGGCCGCGGAACTGCTCGGCGAGCTCGCCTATAACAGTGAGTTGAGAACGCGCGTCATTGCCGGCCAGCGGCGCCGCGTCAGCGACTTCGGCGATGTCCGGCTTCGCGGGGATATCGCCGCTCTACTCTCCTCGGTGCACTAGATGCGCATTGCCTTCATCGTGCAACGTTACGGTGCGGAGATTCTCGGTGGATCCGAGTATCACTGCCGGCTCGTCGCAGAACGGCTGGCGGCACGCCACGAAGTCGAAGTGCTCACCACCTGTGCACGCGACTACATCACGTGGAAGAACGATTATCCCCAAGGCACCGACCGCATCAAAGGCGTCACGGTTCGCCGATTTGCCAACACACGCACGCGCGACATCCACAGTTTCAATCGCTATTCAGACTGGATCTTCTCCAACTCACACACGCGCGAAGACGAGCTGAAGTGGCTGGAGATGCAGGGGCCGTCGTGCCCGGCACTGCTCGACTATCTTCGCCGCCACCACGCGTCATACGACGCGCTCATCTATTTCACGTATCTGTATGCGCCGACCGTGCTCGGACTGGAAATCGATCCGCCGCGCAGCATTCTGGTGCCGACCGCACACGACGAGCCGGCCATTCATCTCGAGATTTACAAGGAGCTGTTCCGGTTGCCGGCGGCCATCGCTTTCAACACTGAGACCGAGAAGAACTTTCTGAAGACAACGTTTCAAATTCGCACCATCGCCGAGGAAACGATTGGTTGCGGCGTCGACCTCATGCAGGGCGAACTCGCCGACGGCGATGCGCCCGCCGCGCGAGAAGGCGACGAGGACGTGGACGTGCTCGCGCAGATCCGCTCGCGGGGCATCGCGTTCAGACGCCGCCATCGATTGCACGACGATTTCCTCCTGTACGGAGGCCGAATCGACGCCGGCAAGGGATGTGAGGAACTGCTCGAATATTTCACGAGCTACAAGGAGCAGGGTGGCGAGGCGCTGCTCGTGCTGATGGGCGTGAAGCTGATGCAACTGCCGGAGGTGCCGTGGGTAAAATTCGCCGGACTCCTGTCCGAGCGCGAGCGCCTCCACGCCCTCGAGGCCGCCACCGTCGTTGTCGTGCCGTCTCCGTACGAAAGTCTCTCGTTGCTGGCGCTCGAGGCGATGGCGGTCGGCACGCCGGTGCTTTGCAACGGCCGCGCCGAAGTGCTCATGGAGCACTGCCTGAAGAGCAACGCCGGGTTGTTCTACACCAATCGAGACGAGTTCATCGAGTGCGCGAGGCTGCTGCTCGACGACGCGCGCCTCCGCCGCGCCATGGGGCGGAACGGCAAGGAGTACGTCAAACGAAACTACCGCTGGGACGTAATCCTGTCCAAGTACGATCGCTTGATCGCAGCTGTCAGAGGCCGATAGCGATGACGCGGATACATCCGCGGATTACAACAACCTTCTCTCAGCGCACCGTGATCGTCGTCTCGGCCGTGTGACCGCCTGAATCGCGGGCGACGATGCGATGGCGGCCCCTCACAAGAGACCATGAAAGCGACGAGGCTGACGGCGCGGAGGCGAACCGCGCGCCGTCAACGCTCCACTCAATCGGTACGTCATTTGCCGCGACGACTCGCAACGAGAGCGTCTGAAATTCGCGGCGCAGGGTGGGATCGATCAAATACGTCGCTCCATCAGGCGGATTCGAGATCCGCAAGGGGGCGACGTTTGGCGTAACCACACCAATCGTACGGATAATCCGGTACTGCGCCGGCCAGACGAGCTGGAGTCCTTCATCGGTGAGCTGATGCCAGTTGCACGGAAGCGGCTCCGCGTCCGTCGCAATCCATTCGCGGTGCTTTGTCGGACACCACGCGTTCGCTCGGAGGCCTGACAAGGCACAAATCTCAGTGGGCTTCACGTCGGGTGGTGGCTGGACGATCGGCTCCGCAGCGGACGCGTCCATTCGCGCGCCTGCCCGGCGCGATGCGGCAAGCATTACCTGATGAAAGATTGGCGCAGCACCGGTGACACCGCTCGAGTTTCTGAGCGGCTTGCGATCGAAATTGCCGACCCATACCCCGACAGTCACGTGCCGCGAATAACCTACCGTCCAGTTATCGTGATAGGCCTGCGACGTGCCTGTCTTCACCGCGACCGGGAACGGAAATTCAAGCGACCCGCCGCGGCCGAATGCGTACTCTCTCGCATCGGGATCCGAAAGAATATCGGTAATCCAGAAGGCCGTTCGCGGAGAGACGACGGTGCGCACGCCGCTCACCGACCGCTGCCGGCCGCGCACGGCAACAGGCTCGAGCCACTCTCCGCCTCGCGCGAACGCCGCATAGGCCGCGACGAGCTCGTCGAGGCGCACTTCGGCATTGCCAAGCGTCACGCCGAGACCGTAATACGCCGCGTTCTTATCGAACGTCGTCAGTCCGGCGCGCGAAAGAAAGCGCAACAACTTCGGAATTCCGAGCTCTGAGGCAAGCGCAACCGCCGGCACGTTCTCGGAGCCAGCTAGCGCGCGTCGCGCGAGTAGCGGTCCGCGATAGCGACCATCGTAATTGCGTGGACTGTAGACGACACCCGGTTCAGCGGTTGGAAAGCTCGATGGAACATCGGCGAGAACAGTCGCAGGGCTGAAGCCTTCCTCGAACGCCAGCGCATAGGTCAACGGCTTCAATGCCGAACCCGGCTGGCGCGGCATCAGGGGACCATTGATCGTCCCGCCATGCTCCGTATCGAAATAGTCGCCGGATCCTTCCCACGCAAGCCACTCGCCGCTGGCATTCTCGAGCACGACGACGGCGACGTTCGTGGCACCGTGCGCGCTCAGCTGCTCGCGATGGCTTTGAATGATTCCAGCAATATCGCCTTGCAGCCCGCTATCAAGCGTCGTCTCGATACGCGGCGGCCGGGAATCGCCTGCTTGCTCCAACACCATCTCGACGAAATGCGGCGCCGAAAATGGCGCAGAGTTTCGGGCGAACGTCAACCGCTCATCGAGGGCCTCCCGAAGCTGCTCGCTCGAGAGCGCGCCAGCAGAAGCCATGCGCCGCAGCACCGTACGCTGACGCGCGGTCGTGGCGGCACGGTTTCGGTACGGATTGAACGCGGACGGTCGTTGCGGAAGGCCGGCAAGAAGCGCAGCCTGCGCCGGTGTCAACATCGACGCGGGAACGCCAAAATAGACCTGACTCGCGCGTTCGATTCCAACGATTTGCCTGCCGTAGCTTGCCAGATTCAGATACGTCGCGAGGACTTGCCGCTTCGAACGGCGGTGTTCGAGCCGCAACGCGAGCGTCGCCTCCTCGATTTTCGCGACGAAGCCGCGTTCGCGATGGGGATTCTTCCGATTGAGCAGTAGCTTGGCGACCTGCTGCGAAATCGTTGACCCGCCCTCGATGATCCGGTGTTCTGCGAGATTGGTCTTGAGCGCGCGGCCAGTGGCGACCAGATCAACGCCGGGATGCCGGAAGAAACGCCGATCTTCCGCCGCAAGTGTCGCCGCCTGCACGAGCGGCGGAATAGCATCGCCAGAAATCACAATCGAGCGTGTGCCGTCCCCCGAAAGCGCCTCGTAGAGCGGCACACCGGTACGATCGACGACGAGAGTCGATGCGCTCGAACGATCGTCGAGCAGTTCGGCCGGAACAGGTCCCAGGCGAAGCCAGAGCGCGAGTGCCAGACAGATGCCAAGAAGGACGGCCGCGGCCGCACGACCCTTCCGCAGCGTCCCTCCCGCAGGATCCTTCCGGTGAGGGTCGCTTGCATGAGACTCCTTCCCGTGAGGGTCCTTCCCGATAAGGTCCTTCCGGTGAGGGTCCCACCCGAAGGGTCCGGCCTTCCTTATCATCGCTTCACCTCGATCACAGCCGTCGCGGTGCGGCCGAACACCTCCGGGTCGTACATCTCTTCAGCTCGCGCCGGCGCCGTACGGAACGATCCCGCGGTTGTTGCACGCGCAACGTAACTGAAGACGTGAACACCTTCGCTCAGCCGCGTGGCAAAGAGCTCGACGCGGTCGTCGTGCCGCTCGACATGATCGAAGCCGCCTGCGCGCCAGAGGAACGTCCACGAATCCTGTGGCGTCGCGGCATCTTCCGCAGCGGACTGGCGATCCTGATCGGCGCTCAGTTGACGTGCAGTCGTCGCAAACCAGGACTCGACCGGCTCGAATCCCGCTGGCAACGGATCGGTCACGGCGACAAACCGTCGTTCCTTCGTGAGCCGAAGCGTCAGCGTGACCCGCACGAGATCACCAGCCTTGTAGGTGACGCTCGGTGGAAGAGTCGAACCGCTTTCGGCGTAGGGCTCATAGCGCCGCTCGATTCTGAAGCCGGCATCCAGGCCGTCCTGGAAGAGCGCGTCAGCGGCGTACTGCAGGCGCGCGGTGTAGAACAACGTGCCGGTCCCTTCACGCGTAAAGGTCAACGGACGCTTCGTATTGGCCGGGGTCGATTTCAGAAGCTGCGCGAGCGGCACGTCCGTCGCCCGCGATTCGGTGGATCGGCCCTCAAAGCGTTCGCGCGCCAGCTCCTCCTCGCCAAGCCGCACGATGGCGCTGAAATTCGGCGCAACCGGTTCGTACTTCCTGTAATACGCGATGAGCGCTTCCATCGCGTGCGCGTTTTCCTGCGTGTTGCCCCAACGGCCGTTCTTCCGTGCGGCCATCATCCACCGGACAATTGGCCTGAACGGCGCATCCGGCACGCCGCCTTTGACGAGCGAGTTGAGCACGATTGCCGTGGAGCGGACATTCGAGTTCCAGAACCAGAGGAGGTACGGATCGTTGAGCTCCTCGACGTGCGCGCTCCCGGCCTCCGGCAGAATCGCATTTTGCATTCGACGGCGAAGATCTTCAACGCGCGGTCCGCTGGCTTCTCCTTTCGCGAGCAGCGCGTCATGCAGGTACGCCAGTCCAAAAACCGGCATGCGATCGCGATAGCCGTAGAGCCGCGTGATCACAGAGTCCTCATTGCGTCCCATCTCGGCCAGCACTTTCGCGGCAAACGCCTTCCACGCTGTGTACGCGGGCCACCAGCCTTCGTTCACCGGCGGCGCGCTCGCGAGCTCGCGATCGAGATAATCGGCCGCGCGGTCGCGCATGCCGCGATTGACGTCGTATTTCATATCTGCGGCGATCTGGAAGACATGCAACAGATAGGCAGTCAAATACGGCGAGGTCGACCGGCAATCGCCGGGCCAGTATGCGAATCCACCATCGGGGCACTGGAACTGCTCCAGCTCCTTCACTGTCTGCTGCACCGACGCGCGCATGCTCTGTATGTTCATCCCGGGAAGAGTGAACGCATCGCCCAGATCTGCCGCTAGCACCAGCGCCAGTGCGCGCGAGCCCTTCTGCTCTGCGCATCCGTACGGATACTCGACCAGATACCGCGCGCCGTCGCCGAGACCGACGAGCGCCGTCGACGCCACCTCCAGGTGAAGTCCGCCGAACCCCGGCACAACGCCCGCCGGCAGCGCCAACGTTTCCGTCGCCGTTGGCGCGGCGTCTATCGCTTCGCCATACGACGCGACAGTCTCGCCCGAGGCGAGCACCTCAATCGGAATCACGTCTTCGAACGCGTCCTTCTCGTCGCCAATGGCGGCGGTGATCTGCACGCGGGCGCGGCCGATGCCCTTCGCGGCGCCGTCGAATCGCACTTCCACTGAACCGCCCGCCGTTACGGGCACGCGCTGCTCGAGCACGCCCGTCATCTGCAGCAGCGAGGTGTCCGTCGTTCTCACGGTGACAATCGCGGTTCCGTCCGTCGGCAATTGATTGGTAATCACGGCGCCAAAATGCGCGGTGTCTCCGACCGCGAGAAACCTCGGAAACGCCGGCTTGAGCGTCACCGGCTTGTTCGTGCGCACATCCGCATCGTCCGATCCAAACCGTGAAACGCGATCCGCCGCGACGGCCATGATGCGGTAGGTTGTGAGCGATTCGGGCAGCTTCACGTCGACGGCGGCGTTGCCATCTGCATCAGTCGCGACCGAGCCGATCCAAAAGGCGAGCACGCGGAAGTCTTTCCGTAGCGTGCCGGCGCCGGCGTCATCGCCGCCTCCGCCGCCGTCGGTCGATCCCTTGGGAGTCAGCACGCGCCGCGAAATGATCCGTTCCCGATTGTCGGCGTTGAAGACTTGCAGATCTTTTCGCACGTACACGGATGACACGACGTCCGGCGCGCGATAATTTGTGAGCGAAATCACGCCGTAATCGACGGCCCACAGAACAACATCCGCCCGCACACCGCGCCCCTGTTGATCCTTCACGTTCACGCGAACGTTCGCGTTTGTCGCCGGCCGATACTCCTCTCGATTTGCTGAGACGTTCACGGTCAGCCGTTTGGTCGCGTCTTCGACCTTGAGCTCCACGTATCCGAGCCGGAACGCGGGCTTGCCCGGATCGCTCGCATCCACATCGGGCGATGTCGCCGCTTCGTCGGTAAGCGGCGCCTGCGTCCGGCCCTTTACGAGGAGCACCGAGACGAAGACGTTTGGAATGTCTTCCTCTCCGATCGGGATATTTATCGACTGCTGAGTCGAGATCAGTTGGAATTCCCGATGCGTCCTGATGCCTTCGCGTTCGGTCGTGACAAGCGCAGTTGCCTGCTCCCAGGGCGACTGAATCATCACGCGCGCAGTGTCGCCGGGTTTATACGTACGGCGCTCAGGAACGAGATTGATACGGTTGTGGTCGTATCGCGCCCACGCCGTGTATCCGTCTCCCAACGCGTAGAACGATGTCTCCGTTATGGACGAGCGGCCGTCACCCGTTTCTGCTCGCGCAGTCAGAATGAAAAAGCCACCGGAGGGAATGGGAATCTCGAGCGGCACCGGACTGCTCGCCGTCGTGATCTTCCATTCCCCTGCAGGGACTTCGCGTCGCTCGGTTTCCCATGTGTAGAAACCGTTGCCTTCGGCTCGCCGCACGCTGTTCCACTGCACTTGCGCAAGCGAGACAACCACCGGCACGTCAGCGGTTGTCGTGCCGTTGATGCCGACGGCGACAATCTCCGTCTTGAGTCCGTCGCGCTGCGAGAGAAAGTACGGCGGGCGGCGGACGCCGATGTACCAAGGCGCCGGATGGACGACCACTGTGGCCCGGTTCGCGATGTGCTGTCTCGAAACGTCTTCGACATCGCCTTCAAGTGTGTAGAGATAAGGCCGACCGGCGTTGCGCCGCGTGTCGAGTTTCAGGCTCAACTCGCCGCCCTTCGACAAATTGGTTTCCGCCTTTCCAATCTCTTGTATCTGGAACGCCTCGTCGCGCGCCGGATATCCGACAAACTCCCATCGGTCCTCGCTGAAACGCTCCGTCACAGCGGTTGGTGCGCTGTACTGCGGCGACGCCGTGAAGCGCCACGAGACGGGGCGAGGGCCCATTGCCGCTCCAAACAAATAGCGGCCCGTGACCACACCCTTCAGCGGATCGCCCGCCATCGTGTTCGGCGCGCTCAAGGTCACGTCGACACGGAAGTCGGGACGTCGATACGCGGCGACGAGAAAATAAGAGTGAACTGTCTTTTCGTACGCGACGTAATCGTCGCGTTGCGGACTTGGTACTTCTCCAGGACGCAGCTTCTCAGCGGGTACGGGTTTCGGACGATCGCTCTCCAGGATCGCGCGTAATGAGTAGTTTCCGAGCTCGCCGTTCTGGGGCAGCGCCATGGCCCATTCAGCGCTGCTCCACTCGTTCAGCTTGATTGTTCGTTCATCAACCACGCGATATTGACCGTCGCGAATGGTGACGAGCACTGCCGTCCCGGGCGGAAGCAATCGAATGCCCGACGGCGTGTTGTGCCTGAGGATCGCTTTGAAGTGCACCTCTTCACCGAGACGGTAGACCCCTCGATCGGTAAAGACACTGCCGCGCAGCATAGGCGATGCTTGCCGGAGATTGACACCGGTGCCGAAGTCCCACGGTTGAATACCTTCGTTCCAATCACTTCCGACGTACGCGACATCGCCATCTTTTTCAGCCATCACGAGAAACGAGAAATCAAACATGTCCTCGGGATCGCGCAGCGGTGTTTCCGGAGCGATGGCGACGCCGTCGGCCCCGGTCGTGCCGCGCCAGAACACAGTGTTATCGAGGCGCACAATCGAAACGGCCGCGCCGGCCACGGGCGCGCCGGTATCGAGCCGCGTGACAAACACCAGCGTGTTCGCCGGACTGTCCTTCACCGAGATGCCGAGATTGGTCACCTGTACCAGCGACGCGCGTGTGAGTTGATCTTCCCGGTCGGCGAAACGCCTCGCGCGCGGAATAGGCTGTCCTTCGCCGACCGCAGCCCACACCAGACCGGTGCCGCCCGGCTGCAGTGCCTTCGACATCTCCAGGCCGTGTGACTGAATCCGGTCGGGCGTGACGCGGAGCTTTCGATCGACTCCCTCGCCCGATGTGCTACCGAAGTTGCTCTTCTGAAGCGCGAGCAGCGTCGGCATCAAGTCGCGCGGGCGCACTGCCGCTGCCCATTGCGTGACGTTCTGAAAGTTTCGCGAGTAGAACGGAAGCGTCGAGCCGCCGTCCTTCTCCCAGACGCCGTGGCCGTCCCCGAAGCTGTTGAACGCACGCATGTGCCAGTTGTCGACGATGCCGAGCCAGGTGTAGCCGAGCGTCTGGCCATCGGCAGATCGCAGGTTGGCGCTGGCGACAACCGAGTACTTGCGATCGGGAGGCTGCGCGTCGAACCCGGCGTCTTCGAGCGTCAACATCTCGCTCTCGTCTGGATCGAAATCGCGCCGTGGTCGCGCCATCGCTCGCTTCGGCACGGCCTGAGGCATCGATGTAATGTCGGTAGCGGTCAGTGCAGCCGCAAAATCACTCGCTTTGACGGGTACTCGCACAACAACCGGGTTCCAGGCATCCGCGTCGCATTGGCCCTTGCAGTGGAACCCGTTGATGAAGAATGCGTGTTCCATCTGAATGGTGTAAGTCTGCGGATGACCAGGCACGGCAGTGCCGGCAGCGCCGCGAAGATTCGGGCTGAGCGTCAGCTCAATCCAGCTTTCAGGTTCAACTTTCGTGGTGGCTTCGAGGACAACCAGATCCGCTGACGGCGGAAACTGCTTCTTGTCCCAATCAGTCGCGAGGCGAATTGACACGGGCGCCGTGCTACTGGCAATAGCCTCGCTTGCGCGGACCTTCGCCGCAAACCGTTCGAGCGCCTGCGCATCGATCGCCTTCAGCCGCTCCTGTTCTTCGGCGCTGAAAACTGGCGATGCCCACTCGTGCGGTTTGAGAGCAGCGGTCGTTGCCGCGACCACATCCGCCGGCCGGACCGCTTGATTGAACCGTAACGCCACCACGAGCGATCCGGCGACGTTGCCCCCGCGTCGATACCAGTTGGTATTCAGCAGTCGCACGGTCGGTGTCGTAAATCGAAACGTGACAGGCTTCGCGAGCCGGCGTCCACTAACCGCCGTGGCCGTCGCGGCTATCGTGACTTCGTAGTTGGTGGCATGCAGCAACGGCCGTTTGATATCGGGTGTGAAGATCAGCAGCGTGGTTCCCGACCAGCGGAAAGTGCCCGGCAGCGCGGGTGTGATGCGGAAGAACGGAACCGTGACGGGATCGACGATTCGCCCAAGGGGAACCATCGGTTCCGAAAACGTCACGCGTACCTCGTTTGCCTGCGCAAGAGACGACAGCTCCCCTTCCGGCGAAACTTTGAGGACGGACAGCGCTGGTTGCTGCGCGTGCGCGACAGACGCACATACACAGACACTGAGACACAGCAAGCCCGTGGCAAGGCGATTCATAACAAGCTCACTTTTTAGCAAGGGACGCGCGAGGAGAGAGGTCCGACCATTGGGGCCGCTACAGTATTAGACACCGGTTTTGACTGCGTGGACTGGTGCGGATTACACGCAGCATCCGCGGATTGCGCGGATTAACGCGCGCTGGATCCAAATCGCAGCGAGCAGGTTGCCGTAATTCCGGTGCACGGGCGTAAAGTAGCGAACCGGCCCCGACGATAGGACAGCTTGAGAGATGGAAACGCGCGGGCTCCCGCTTCCGCCGAACATCGGCAGGTTTCGCATCGAGTCGCTACTCGGTAGCGGGGGCATGGGCGAGGTTTACAAGGCAGTCGACCCCACTCTCCAGCGTACGGTCGCCGTCAAAACCGTCCGTCGCGACATCACCAAACCGGAGAGTCTCGACCGCCTCTATCGCGAGGCGCAGGCCTGCGCTCGCCTTCGCCATCCCAACATCGTCACGGTGTTCGAGGCGGGTGAGCACGACGGCACCGTCTACATCGCGATGGAGTACCTGCACGGCGAGGATCTTGCCGCGGCTCTTCGACGCGGGGCGCTGTCGCTCGAGGAACGGATACGAGTCCTGCTTCAAGTGCTTGACGCGCTGCAGCACGCCCACACCGAAAACGTCATTCATCGAGACATCAAGCCGAGCAACGTTCACCTCCTGCCGGACGGCTCCATCAAGCTGGTGGATTTCGGTCTGGCTCATATGCTGCTCGCCGAAACGATGACGGCCACCGCCGCGATTGTAGGAACACCGCACTACGCCTCGCCGGAACAGCTCAAAGGCGAGCCGATCGACCTGCGCACGGACATCTATTCGGCTGGCGCGCTCGCGTACGAGCTGTTCTCGGGTCATCCGCCGTTCCAGGCCGAAAACGAGAGCTTCGCCACCCTCATTCTGAAAGTCATTTCCGAACCATTGCCTCCGATGGCGAGCGCGTGGAGCCGTCGCATTCCGGAGCTGGAGCGCATCGTCGGCCGCGCGATGTCGAAATCACCGGCACAACGCTTTCAGTCTGCGAACGAGATGCGCGACGCGCTTGCGGCAGTTTTGGAGTCATCGCTCGACGCAATTCAGTCGCCCGGCGAAACCTCGGGCAGGCGGAGCCGCAACAAGACATCTCAGCCGCTCTGGTGGGTGAGCGGGGTCGCCGCCGCTGTCGTCATAGCGGCGGCATTGATCTTCCCGCGACCGTCGGCATCGATCGCGGACGCCGCCGCAGGAGATGTGGCGAAGCCACTGGGAGCGACGTCAGACGCACCGCCGCTGCCAGCCGAAAGCGTGTCCATGCAGCAGGACCCGCAGGTCAAACCCCGCGACCTCCTTCCGCCAGGATCCCCGTCGCTGTCCGCCGCACCACGACCGGCCGACAGTGCCGGCGACGATGGCGTGAAGGAAGTGAGCGCGAAAGCTCTATTTGGGGGAGAAGGTGCGTCGACTCCGGCGAATGCGGGGCTGAGATACAGACTGGTGCAGCAGTCGCCCGACGGCGCGGAGATCGACGTCGATCCGGCGACCACCACTTTCAGATCCGGCGATCGTGTTCGCTTTGCCTTCGAGTCGAATATCGACGGCTATTTATATGTGGTCCAACAGGGCTCGAGTGGCCGGTGGACCGTCCTGTTCCCGCATCCCGATATCAACGGAGGGAAGAACGCCGTGCGGCGATTGTCGCGATATCAAGTGCCGCCTGAAGATTGGTTCCGGTTCGACGCGAATCCCGGAACCGAACAGGTTTTCGTGTTCCTCAGCAGAGAGCCTTACTCGCAGTTACCAGGTTTTGAACGGCCAGTCACGAAAACTGAAACTGTCAGAGCGTCGATTGTGGAAGCCCTTCAAGAGACTGTCCGGTCGCGCGATCTTGTTCTCGAAAAGGATCGCCCCCAGGGACGCTCGCCCAGTCAAGCAACCTACGTCGTCAACCGCACCGAGGTTGGCAAATCCGTGGTCGCAAGCATTTCGCTGACGCACAAGCAATAAGCCTGAATTTTGACCCGCCTGCTCTTCGTCCTGCTGTCTTCCGCCGTCTTGAGCGCATCGTTTCTCTCGATGGCTTCTGGACAGCAAACGTCCGGCGGCCGCGACCTGCTGCTCGATAAAACGAAACCCAAGAGTGGCGAGGCAGGAGCGGTGCCGCGCGGATACGCGCTGATCGTGGGAATCGCCCGCTATCAGAATCTCGATGCGTCACGGCAGTTGCAATTTCCCGAAACTGACGCCGAGGCCATGTATCGCGTGCTCATCAACCACGAGGGCGGCGCGTTCCCACCTGAAAACGTCCATTTCCTGAAAGGCAATCAAGCAACGCTCGCCAATGTCCGGCGCGAGCTCGAAGAGTGGCTGCCAACGGTGGCACAGCCGGCCGATCGGGTGGTGGTCTACTTCGCCGGCCACGGCTTCGTCAAAGAGAGCCGGGGTTACCTCGCGCCGTGGGATGTCGATCCCGACAATCTCGAGCAGACGGCGTATCCCATGGCGGCCCTGGGCGAGGTGCTCGCCAATCGCGTGAAAGCCGGCTGGAAGGTGCTGCTCACCGACGCGTGTCACTCGGGAAAGATCAACGCCGAAACCACAAACGAGGCGCTTGAAGAGCAATTCAACGCGCTGCCGCAGAATTTTCTGACGCTGACTGCAACCACTGAACGTGAACAGAGCTTCGAGGACCCGAACCTTTCCACAGGATTTGGATTCTTCACCTACTTTGTCGTGCAGGCGTTCGGCGGATATGCCGATAACGATCCTTGTGACGGCCGCATCACGGCCGACGAGCTGATCGAGTACGTGCGATCGAACGTCCGCCGGTACGCGCGAGATCGTCAGCTCTCCCAAACGCCGACGGCGCGTGGCGACTACGAACCGGAGATGCTGCTCGGCGTTGGACGTGGGTGTCTCGACGGCGGCGCAAGAGCGCCATCGATGCTCGGCACCGCGATAGTCGAAACAAATCTCGAGGACGTCGAGCTGTATGTCGACGAAGCACTGATTGGAAAGCTGTCAAAGAGCAAGCCGCTCGTCGTTCCGAGCCTCTCCAGCGGACTTCACGTGTTCAAAGGCGTGAAGGCGGGCTATGAACCGGACCGCAAGGAAGTGATGATTGCGCCAGGCCAACAAGCAACCGTCACGCTTCGCATCCGCTACGTACGCCAAGTAAAAAAACCGGCAATCGAACTGAACGAGCAGGGCGAGAAGCTCCTGTTTACGCGACGTTCACCGGCGAGCGTGACGAACGTCGTTCCTGTCACGCGACGGCAGTCGGATACCGATTTGAAAAAGGCCGCCACACTCTTCGAGCGGGCGCTCGCTGCGGATGCATCGTTTGCTTTAGCCGCCCATCACCTCGGACAGGTGCATCATCTGCTCCTCAATCACGAGGAGAGCCTCAGGTTCTATCGCCGCGCCGTGGAGCTCGATGCATCAGATGTGGATTCGAGAATCGCGTGCGCCGCGGTGCTCGTCGAGCAGGGCGATGCCGATCAGGCCATACGTGAACTGATGGAAGTGCTGCGACTGGATCCGTCGAACGACGAAGCCTACTCAATGGCTTCCCGCGCCTACTGGGATAAAGGGGCCTGGACGCAGGCGATCGAACAGGCCGACAACGCAATCGCAATCAATCCCGCAAACGCCCAGGCGCATTTATGGAAGGCCGACGCGCGGCGCCAGCTCGCGGCTGCCGAGCGTGACGCGGCGCGTCAGCGACAGCTCTACGCCGACGCGCGCGAGGATTACCGCGCGTTTTTGAATCTGACGAACTTCTCGACGCCTGTTCATGAGTGGCTGGCATTTCATTTCATCGGACTCGGTGTCGGAAGCCGGCGACATGCGGATCGTCAAGGAGCGTACGACAGCCTGCGCAGCTCTGGTTTCATGGGGCTATGCCTCTCGGAGCAGAAAGTAGGGAATCCCCTTCGCGCCCGAGAGTACTGCGAGCGCGCGCTACAGCACGCCCCGCGGGATCCGATTGCCTATTTCCTGTTGGGCAACGTCAATCGCGATTTGTACAACGGCCGGCAGTCGTGCGAGTACCTGACGGCGGCGCGTGCGAGCTACGCAAAAATGATTGCGATCAACGGCGAGCTCGACGAGTCGAAGAACGCGCGCAACTACCTGACGCAGATCGAAGCTGTCATGCCGAAGCTTGGATGCCGGGGCCGCTGAGCAGTGTCGATTCTCCGAAACGCCGCTTCGCTAGCCGCCATCGCGATCATCGTCGCCGTCTGGCCGCTTGATGGCTCGACAGCACGCGTCAGTGGCGCTGCACATGTCGCTCAAGCGGCCGGTCTGAGCATCATCGTCATCGCCGGCGAAGACGCGGTCAACATCATCCAGCAGAAAACAGCGGTCGCGCCGATCGTCGAGGTGCGCGACAGAAACGACCTGCCCGTCTCCGGAGTACCCGTGACGTTTGCAATCCGCGGCGTGCACAAGGCGGCGTTCACGGGCGGAGTGCAGCGGCTGACGATCACCACCAACGCGGCTGGGCGCGCGACGGTGAGCGGCATCACGCCTCTCGGCAGCGGGACGTATCAGATCGACGTGGCGGCGGCGTACCAAGGACAAACCACGACGGTGACGATCAGCCAGACCAACGTTCTCACTGGGGCGGTCGCTGCGGCTGGTGCGGCTGGCGCTGGTGCAGCCGCTGCCGCCGGCGGTGCTGGCGGACTCTCGGCCGCCGCCGTCGGCGGCATCGCTGCCGCCATCGGTGGGGGCACCCTGGTTGCCCTCAAAGCTGGCAGCGGCAAGT
>WNGA01002722.1_pt1 | contig 32528 bp, 33 predicted proteins | sample 5400061 | NCBI WGS metagenome assembly WNGA01 (sample SAMN13153366, study PRJNA577476) | soil metagenome | isolation source: 100 cm soil or saprolite under grassland replicate 2 | place: USA:California | collected 2016-06-15 | reverse complement strand
GGGCTCGCAGCTCGGGCGGGAGCGCGGCCAGCACCTTGAGCCGGGCGGCCGCCACGACAGTGCCGAGGCCGAGCTCGGCGGCCGGCCCGGGCAGGCCGGACAGGAACAGGGCCTGGGCCTCCTCGGAGGTCATGCCGGTCAACCGGGTTCGGTAACCGTCGACCAGGCGAATCCCTCCGAGCGGTCCGCGCTCGGCGAAGATCGGCACGCCGGCCTCGCTGAGCGCCTCCACGTCGCGATGGACCGTGCGAACGGAAACCTCGAGCTCGGCGGCCAGTTCAGAGGCGGTCATCCGGCCTCTGGTCTGCAGCAGGAGGAGCAGCGAAACCAGCCGTGAGGCGCGCATCGCGGACAGTATATCGCCATAGGTGACAGAAGATGTCAGGAATGCCTGAGATGATGTCGTTCCGAAGGACGAGGAGGTCAAGCCGTGCCGACGATGTCGCCCGTGCCGGAGCGCGTTGAAGGGATCCCCGGGCCGGCGGTACGCTCAACTGCGATGGACACCCAGCACGACCCCGGCGCCGACCTCGCGAGCAGGCGCGCGGAGCCCATACAGGATGCCGCGGCCGAGCCGATTCGCGCCCCGGCCGGTGGCTGGATCCGGGTCGGGACGGCCTCCTGGACGGACCCCACGATGACCGCCAGCGGCGTGTTCTACCCGTCTGGCGCCGACTCTGCCGAGGAGCGGCTCCACTACTACGCCGAGAACTTCCCGGTCGTCGAGGTGGATGCGACGTACTACGCCCTGCCGGCACTCCGCACCGCTGAGCTGTGGGTGGATCGAACGCCACCCGACTTCACGTTCAACATCAAGGCCCACGCCCTCATGACCGGCCAGCCCACCGAGACCCGTCGCCTGCCGAAGGCCATCCGCGAGGAGCTGCCGGAAGCGCTTCAGGCCAAGCCGCGGCTCTACGCCAAGGACCTCCCGGACGAGCTTCGCGATGCCGTGTGGGCGATGTTCCGCGATGGTCTCGCACCGCTGGCCGAGCGCGGCCAGCTCGGCTCAGTGCTGTTGCAGTACCCGCGCTGGGTCTTCCCTTCGAATGAGAACCGGGCCGCGATCGAGGATGCCGTCCAGCGCCTGGATGGCTGGCGCTGTGCCGTGGAATTTCGGAACGGGTCCTGGCTCAACGAGAAGAATGCCGAGCGGACGCTGCGCTTCCTGCGCGAGCGCAACATCGCCTTCGTCATGGTCGACGAGCCCCAGGGCTTCAAGAGCAGCGTGCCGCCCACCACGGCCGTCACGTCACCGGATCTCGCCATCGTCCGCTTCCACGGCCGCAACGCAGAGACCTGGGAGAAGCGCGGCATCACCCCGGCCGAGCGGTTCCGCTATCTCTACGATCGGGACGAACTACAGGAATGGGTCCCACGCATCCGCCAGGCCGCCGGAGAGGCGCGCGAGACCCATCTGCTCATGAACAACTGCTACGCGAGCTACGGGACCACGAACGCGCGCGAGCTCGCGGCGTTGCTGGCGGACCTGGAGGACTGAGCCTCGGACGGGACGTCGTCCTTCCTCAGCGGATCAGCCAGGCGACGAGGGCCGGCGATCCGGCCCCGCCAGCCGGGAGGCGCTCGCCGACGTTGACCCAGCCGGCCTGCTCGGCGTCACCCAGGCCCACGATCGCACTGCCCAGCGGACGCAGCCCCGCAAGCCGGCTGGGTGGACAGTCCAGGTCATCGCCACACAGCAGCGAGTGCCACACGTCGATCGACTCGACCGACGCGTCCGGCCCGATCGCATCCAGCGCGGCCGCCGCGACGCGCCGGCATGGTCCGGCGGCGAGGTCGTGGCAGCGCACGGTGGCGGGTGCGGTCGAGGCGCCACCGACAGGTCGCGCCGAAGCGGGCGCGCCTGCCCCGCGGTCCACGCGGCCGGCTCCGATGGCCATCGCCAGCAGGCCGGCGATCGTGGCCGCCGCCAGGAGGATCGGCCGGCTCGATCGTTGCGAGATCCTCGCCGATTCGAGCTCGTAGATCGTGGCCGGCCCCGGTTCCGCGGGGTCCGCGTCGTCCGAGCGGATCACACCGCCGCCCCGGAGCCGAGCGTGGCCATCGCCACCGAGGCGAGCGCATCGATGAAACGAGGCTCGATGTTGAGCGAGCGGATCCGCGAGAACCGAAGCCCCTGGGCCTCGGACTGTTGGCGAGCGGCGACGTCCACGTCATAGAGGATCTCGAGATGGTCGGCCAGGAACTGGATCGGCGCGACCAGGACCGACCGGCAGCCCGCCTCGCGAAGGACCGGCATGAGGTCCGCGAAGTCGGGCTTCATCCATTCGCCGGGCTCGTGGCCGGCGCTCTGCCAGCAGAATGTCCAATCCGCGTCCGCCAGCCCCGCCCGCGCCGCGATCTGTGTGGCGGTCCATGCCAGCTGGTCGATGTAATCGGGCTCTTCCTCGGCGACCCGCCGCGGCAGGCTGTGCGCCGTCAGGAGGACGTGACTGCCGCCCGCGCGACCCGGCTCGCCGAGCTCGCTCCCGGCATCGACCAGCGCAGCTCGAATGCGGCCGGCGAGGGCCTCGAGGAATGCCGGCTCGCGATGCCAGGCGCCGGCGATCCGGACGTCGGGCGAGGTGGGGCCGAGCTCCTCCCGGGCGGCCTCGACCGCCCGCCCGTAGCCGCTCATGAGGAGCGGCGAGTACTGCGGGGAGAGGATGATTCCGGCGACGCGACGGACGCCATCGTCGCCCAGCCCGCGCAGGCCGTCGAGGATTGTCGGCGGGGAGAAGCGCATGGCTGCCCGGACGCGCGCCGCGCCGCCCAGTCTGGCCTCCAGCGCCCGGGCCTGGCCCGCGGTGATCTCCACGAGCGGCGATCCGCCGATGAGCCGGTAGCGGCGGGTGAATTCGGCGACGAGATCCGGCAAGGGCGGCCGACCCCCGCGAACGGCCGTCAGGTAGCGGGGGACGTCGTCCAGCGACGTCGGCGAGCCGTACGTCATGAGCAGGACCCCGAACAGCTCGTCAGGCACCGATCGGGACCTCGACGGCTCGCGGATCGCAGGCCGTCGCCGACTCATCGCGGACGAGTTGCACGAGATCCCGCAGCATGGCCGGGTCCGCCTCGCGGGGCGCCGCGTGCCCCAGGTTGAAGACGTGGCCCGGCCGCCCGCCGACCTCCGCCAGGATGGCCCTCGCGCCGTCGGCGGCCGGGCCCCAGCCGGCCAGCACGCGTGCCGGGTCGAGGTTGCCCTGGACGGCCCAGCGCGGCCCGACCCGGGCCCAGGCGTGGGCGATGGACTGACGCTCGTCAACGCCCAGCACGGTGCCGCCCGCCCCGGCGAACGCTTCGAGCATGCCGCTCGTGCCGGCCGCGAAGTGGACGACCGGCACGTCCGCGATCGCGGCCAGGATGCGCGTGGCGTGGGGCCGCACGAACCGAACGTAGTCGGCCGCCGACAGCGATCCAGCCCAGCTGTCGAAGACCTGGACGACCTGGGCGCCAGCCTCGACCTGCGCCGCCAGATAGCCGATCGTGACATCCGCGATGTGGCGGAGGAGCGCGTCCCACGCCGCGGGCGCCGCATGCATCAGGGCCCGTGCCCGGAGCTGATCCCGACTCGGGCCGCCCTCGATGAGATAGGCCGCCAGCGTGAACGGCCCGCCGGCCAGCCCGATGACCGCCGCCCGACCGCCGAGGGCCTGCCCGGTGAGGGCGATCGCCTCCAGGACGAAGCCGAGGTCGGCTCGAGGATCGACGGCCCGCAGGCGCGTCACGTCGCGCGCGGTCCGGATCGGATCGGCGATGATCGGGCCCTCCGCGGTCAGCGCCACGTCCACGCCCATCGCCTCGACCGGCAGCATGATGTCCGCGAAGAGCACCGCACCGTCCACGCCCAGCGTCTCGACCGCGGCGCAGGTGACCTCGGCGCAGAGGGCGGGCCTCTTCGCGATCTCGAGCACCGAGTGGCGCTCGCGGAGCCTCCGGTAGCCGGGCAGCGAGCCGCCAGCCTGGCGCATGAACCAGACCGGCGTCGCGTCGACCGGTTGCCGCCGGCACGCCGCCAGCAGCCGCTCCGCGCCGTTCACGCGACGGGCTCTCGGACGGTCGCGATGTGGACGAGGTCCACCAGCCGGCGCAGGGCATCGGGGTTTGTGGCGGGCAGCACGCCGTGGCCCAGGTTGAAGATGTGGCCCGGCCGCCCGCCGGCCTGGGCCAGGATCCAGCGCGCCTGGCCCGCGGTCTCGTCCCATGGGCCGAGCAAGGCCGACGGGTCGAGGTTGCCCTGGATGGCCCTGTCAGGGACCCGTGCCCAGGCGTCGCCGAGCGCAACGCGCCAGTCCAGGCCGATGACGTCGCCACCGGCCGCGGCCATCTGGGTCAGGATGCCGGCGGTGTCGGTTCCGAAGTGGATGACCGGCACGTCCAGGTCGGCCAGCTCGGTGAACAGGCGGCGCATGTGGGGAGCCACCCAGCGCTGGTAGTCGAACGGGCCGAGCGCCCCGATCCACGAGTCGAACACCTGGACGGCCTGCGCCCCGGCGTCGACCTGGGCGCGGAGGTAGTCGATCGTCATCTCTGTCAGGCGGCCAAGCAAGTTGCCGGCAACGTCGGGCTCGGCCCGGAACAGGCTCTTGAGCGGCTCGGCCTCGCGCGACGAGCGACCGGCGACGAGATAGGACGCGAGGGTGAACGGCCCGCCCGCGAAGCCGATCAGCGGGACCTCCAGCTCGCGCCGGAGCAGCCGGACCGCCTCCAGGAGTGCCCCCACCGCCTCTTCGGGGTCGAACCGTCGGAGCGCCTCGACGTCGCGACGGGTCCGCACCGGAGGGAAGATCACCGGACCGACGCCGTCCACGATCTCGACGTCCACGCCCAGGCCGCCGAGCGGCGTCGTGATGTCGGCGAACAGGATGGCGGCGTCCACCCCCAGCCGGCGGACCGGCTGGAGCGTGACCTCGGCGCACAGGGCCGGGTCGCGGACGATCTCCGCCAGGGATGCCCGCTCCCGGATCGCCCGGTACTCGGGCAGCGCCCGGCCGGCCTGGCGCATGAACCAGACCGGGGTCGCGTCCACGGGCTCGCGGCGGCAGGCGCGGAGGAACCGGTCGCTCATCCGCGCAACCACCGATCGGTCGTGCCCTCGGTCATGCGCGAAACGCCTCCGCAGCTGCCTCGACGAGCCGGTCGATCTCCGTCCGGCCGTGGGCCAGCGACAGGAACCACGCCTCGAACTGCGACGGTGGCAGCAGCACGCCGCGGTCGAGCATCGCCCCGAAGAAGCGGGCGTAGGCTTCGCGATCGGACGCGAGCGCCTCGGCCGCGTCGACCGGCGGGGTCGGCCGGAAGAACACCGTCAGCAGCGAGCCGACCCGGCCGATCGCCACCGCCCGGCCTGCCGAGCGAGCCGCCTCCGCCAGGCCGCGGGCGAGATCCACGCCGGCCGCCTCGAGAGCCGCGTAGGCATCGGGCGTCAGTGCCTGGAGCGTGGCGATCCCGGCGGCCATCGAGAGGGGATGGCCGGACAGTGTGCCGGCCTGGTAGACGGGCCCACTGGGGGCGACCAGCGCCATCAGGTCCGCCCGGCCGCCGTATGCCCCGATGGGCATGCCGCCGCCGATGATCTTGCCGAGGACCGTGAGGTCCGGCCGGATCGCGTACCGTTCCTGGGCGCCGCCCGGTCCCAGCCGGAAGCCCGTGATCACCTCGTCGAAGATGAGGAGGGAGCCGGCGTCACTCGTCGCCTGGCGGAGGTGCTCCAGGAATCCCGGCCGCGGGGGGATGACCCCGGCGTTCGCCACGATGGGCTCCACCCACGATGACGCCGGCAATGCGTCCTGGATGCTCGGCAAACGCGAGGCTGACCGCGGCCGGGTCGTTGAACGGCAGCACGATCGTGCGGCCCGCGACGGCTTCCGGGACGCCGGCGCTGCCGGGGATGGCCAGGGTCGCGACACCCGAGCCCGCCTCGACCAGCAGGCCGTCGGCATGGCCGTGGTAGGCGCCGGCAAACTTCACGATGAGCTCGCGGCCCGTGGCGGCCCGAGCGACGCGCACCGCGCTCATCGCAGCCTCTGTACCCGACGAAGTGAATCGCATGCGTTCCAGGGACGGCATCGCCTGGCGGATCGCCTCGCCGAGCTCCACCTCCAGGGGGTGGCTGGCCCCCAGGGCGAAGCCGCCGAGGGCGGCCGCGCGGACGGCTTCCACCACTCGCGGATCGGCGTGTCCCAGGATCGCCGGTCCCCATCCGCCGATGCAGTCGAGATAGCGCCGGTCATCCGCGTCCCAGACGTAGGCACCGGCACCGCGCTCGAGCACGACCGGCTCGCGGCCGACGGCCGTGAAGGCACGGACGGGGCTGTTCACACCGCCCGGGAAGAGCGCCGCCGCCCGTGCCCGCAGCCGGGACGCGCGATCGGCGGCCAGCTGGCTCGTCATCGGGATGGCGATCCGGGCACGCCGAGCAGCTCGCCGATCTCGGCGATCGAGCGATGCACGCCAAGCAGGATCGGCGTGTCGCGCACGGTGGAGCGACGCGAATCGGTGCCCCGCAGCTCCCGAACGAGCTCGCCGAAGGCGACGAGGTCGTCGGTCTCGTACGCCACGAGGAAGTCGTTGTCGTCCAAACCGAAGGAGTAGGCGAGCGCCTGACGAACGGCCGGATAGCCGTGGCCGACGCGCATGTGCTCGTTCATCACGCCCTGGCGAGCCTCGCGCGAGAGGAGGTACCAGTCGGTCGACTTCGTGAACGGGTAAACGATGAGGTAGTCGGCCCGCACGCCGGTCAGCAGGCCGCTCTCCTGGTCGGACGCCTTCGCCGCGTACTGCGAGGCTGCGGTCCGGCCGAGGAACGAATGACGAACGACGGACCACGAGCCCAGACCCGAACGCAGCAGGCGGGCGGCCGCCCGCTCGAGCGCGTCCACGGTCGTCGCCGACCGCCACAGGACGAGGTCCACACCCGGCTCCAGCCCGATGCTGGAGTAGGTCACGCTGCGTACGCCCTCGCCCGCCACCGCCCGCTCCGCCGCCGCCAGGTCCGCGAGGTCCTGTCGCCGTGACTCCGGTGGGCACCGCCGCCATTCGGCCTCGATGCCGAGCGCCAGCGCCTGGACGAACAGGGGCGCGGCCTCCTTCGCCGTCACAGCCCGAACAGCTCCCGAGCCGCACGCTCGTGGCGGCCGTCCACGTCGCGGCCCAGTCGGTCCATCGGCTCCTGGAACAGCCGCTGGGCGAGGTGGTCGGTCATTCGCTCGATCTCCTGACGCTCGGCGGCGGGCAGGGCCGGCAATCGCTGCCAGAGGTCTGCGAGCGCGGCGTCGCGAGCGGCCTCGACCTGATCGGCCATCGCCCGCGCGGCGGCCCGCTGCGGTCCTCGCCCGCTCCAGTCCAGGTACTCGCGGAGGGTCGTCTCGGCCAGGCGGCGAAGGCGTTGGACCAGGCGGTCTTCGCGCGGTCCCAGATCCTGGGCGAGGCCATCGATCGAGACGCAGCGGTCCGCGAGGGCGTCGCGCAGGGCGACGGGCAGGGCCGGCGGCGCCGAGAGATCGATGACCCAGGGTCTCGACGCGGCCAGGGTCCGAATCGTGTCCTCGCCGATCTGCCAGGGTCCGCGGATGGCGATGACGACGCCGGCCAGGCTGGCCGCGGCGGGCCCGGGATCGAGCGCTGCGGGCTCGACCCGCAACTTTTGGGCCACGGCGGCCGCGTGCTCGGGCGTCCGGCTGGCCACGGCCACGTTCGCGCCACGGGCGGTGGCGGCCATGGCCGCGCGGCGGCCCATCTCGCCGGAGCCCACGACCAGCACGGGCCGGCCGCCGATCGGCTCGGCGAGCAGGTCGAGCGCCAGGTCGGCGAGAGAGGGTCGACCGGCAGGCAGCCAGCTCCGTCCGCGCCGGCCGGCGCGAAGGGCGACGTCGAAGAGGCGGTCGAGCTCCACAGGCAGTCGTCCGCGCGATCGCGCGGCATCCACGCTCTGCCGCAGCTGGTGGAGCAGCTGATCCTCGGCGAGGACCGTGGAACGGAGTCCGACCGCGAGTCCGATCGCGTGGGCGGCCACCGCCTCGCCCTCCAGCAGCCTGGCGCCCGACGGCAGGTCATCCACCAGGGAAGCGACGAGGGAATCTCGAGCGTGGTACAGCTCGACGCGATGGCATGTCTCGAGCAGCACAGACGCGGTCGGCATGGCGGACCGCAACCTGCGGCCCAGCGCCTCACGATCGACTGCTGGCACCGTCCGAGCGTCCGCGACCACCGCGCTGAGCGAGCGGGCGGTCATGACCGCGGTGCCACCGGCGGGGGACTGCCAGGCGGCGGACCGCCCGTCTTGCCGCGGCCGCGTCGCGGGCCGGCTCCGCGGGCAGCGCCGTGGGCGGCCATCGACGCCAGCAGCAGCTCATCCATCGCCCGCTCGGCCCCCTCGATCAGCTCCGTGGCTCGAGTCGTGTCGAGGCCGCGCCGCCGGGATACCAGCGACAGCTCGTGGAGGAAGGGCCGGCGGAACTGCAGGAAGCCCTCGACGGACTGGCTCAACGAGAGCCCCAGACCCGCCGCCATCCGGCCGTACGCGGCGGCCTCCTCGGACGCGTCGCTCAGGGCATTGCCGGCGACGGTCCGGTCGTCCGCGTCCAGGTGGCCAAGGAGGAGCTCGGCGATCCGGCGACCGTGGATGCGAAACCAGCCACGCTGCTCGTCGGTGAGGTCCACCACCCAGCCGAGCTGCTTGCTCGCGGCGCCGGCCTCCTGCCGGTACGCCCGGGCCAGCCGAGCCTGCGTCAGGCCCGATCGGGAGAGTGGCGTCCGTGGCGAACGTTCAGTCGGGAGCAACTCCTCGAGGCTTGGCCGGTGGAAGCGGCGATGGCCGCCGGGTGTCGTGAAGACCTGGAGCCGGCCGCTGTTGCTCCATCGACGCACGGTTCCGGCCGATACTCCCAGGAGCCGGCTGGCCTCGCTGAGGCGTACCCATTCGCGCTGGCCGGCCTGGCTCTTGGGAAGGCGTTCCGGCCCGCGCTCCTCGCCGCGGTGCGGACCGCGCTTCGGATCGATTGTGCTCAAATCTCACCATTAATGCGCGTTGCTCCTGGAGCATAACGCACCCTCCGCCGGGGCGCAGGCGATGCCTCGGGAGCGTCTGGGCGGGCGGCCGAGGCTGCCGCGGAGGCGGGGCCGCGGAGGCGGGGCCGCGGAGGCTGGTCACGCGCTGAGCCAGACGGCGCGACGGCGATCCAGGCGTGGCAGACTCCCGAAATGCGATTCCGTCGACCGGCAGCGCTGCCGCCGTGGGCAGCCTCGCTGCGCCAGGCGACTCTCTCGCTCGTGCTGGTCGTGGCCGGGTGTGGCCAGGTTGGGCCAACCGGCGCCGCCCCATCCGGTTCCCTTCCTACAAAGTCCGCCTCGCCGGTGGGGACGGTGTCGCCCATCACCCCAGGCGTCTCCGCCACGGCCAGTACGGACGCAACCGCCACCATCCGTGAGTTTGCCGTGCCTGCCGGTAGTCACCCCCACGATGTCTCCCCGGCGGCCGACGGGGGTGTCTGGTTCACCGGTCAGGCGAACGGCACGCTCGGTCACCTGGACCCGACGACGGGCACTGTCCGCCAGATCCGGCTGGGGAGCGGCTCCGCCCCGCACGGCGTGATCACCGGCTCGGACGGTGCGGCATGGGTCACCGACAGCGGTCTGAACGCCGTCGTCAGGGTGGACCCAAGGACGGACGAGGTGCACACGTTCCCTCTACCGGCCAGCCGCCGCGGGGCCAACCTGAACACGGCCGCGTTCGACGGGTCGGGCATGCTGTGGTTCACCGGTCAGGCGGGGGTCTACGGTCGGCTCAACCCGGCGACCGGCGCCGTCGAGGTGTTCGACGCGCCGAAGGGGCGCGGCCCGTACGGCATCACATCCACGCCGGCGGGCGAGGTCTGGTTCGCCTCGCTCGCGGGCAGCTATATCGGCAGGATCGATCCATCGACCGGCGCCGCCACGGTCCACGAGCCGCCAACGTCCGGGCAGGGCGCGCGGCGTGTCTGGTCGGACCCGGAGGGCAGGGTCTGGGTCAGCGAGTGGGATGCCGGACAGGTCGGCGTCTACGACCCGGCCACACACGCCTGGCGGGAGTGGCGGCTGCCCGGCCCGAATCCCATGCCCTACGCGGTCTTCGTCGACGACCTCGGAATCGTCTGGCTCACCGACTTCGGCGCCAACGCGATCGTGCGCTTCGACCGCGCCACCGAGCGGTTCGACGTCCTGCCCCTGCCGAGCTCCGGCGCCTCTGTCCGCCAGCTCCACGGCCGGCCCGGCGAGGTGTGGGGCGCCGAGTCCGCCGTCGATAAGCTCATCCTCGTCTCGACCCGCTGACCGCCGCAGGGCGCCAAGGCGCTCTTGTACGAATAGAACCGATGTTCTATTCTGGCCCGATCATGGCCACCGAGTATCGGGACGAGCCCTGCCGGACCGCGCTGAACAGAGTCCGGAACATGCCGTTCAAGTGGTCGCTCAACCCGTACATGGGCTGTGCCCATCGGTGCACCTTCTGCTACGTCCGGGCGTTCGAACGGATCGCGGATCGCCCCGCGGATGAGCGCTACGGGACCTCGATCCGAGTCAAGACGAACGTCGTCGAGGTCCTTCGCCGGGAGCTCGGGCGCCGGTCCTGGAAGCGCGAGCAAGTGGCCGTGGGCACGGCCACGGACCCATATCAGCCGGCGGAAGGCCGGTTCCGCCTCACCCGAGGAGCGATCGTCGTCCTCGCCGAGTCGCGGACGCCCTTCGCCCTCATCACCCGCGGCCCGATGATCGTCCGCGACCTGGATGTCCTGGCGGACGCCGCGCGTCGGGCGGAGGTCTCGGTGACGTTCTCGATCCCCACGCTCGACCCGGAGATCTGGCGCCGCACGGAGCCCGGCACGGCTCCGCCGCGCCAACGGCTGCGGGCCGTGCGCACGCTGGTCGATGCCGGGATCAAGGCGAGCGTCGGCATGGCGCCCATCCTGCCGGGACTCTCAGACGAGCCGGGCCTGATGGCGGACGTGGTCCGGGCGGCCCGCGACGCCGGGGCGACCTCGGTCTGGGCCAACGTCCTGTATCTCCGGCCCGGCACGCGGGAGCACTTCCTCGAGAACCTGGCTCGGGACTGGCCCGCGTTGCTCCCGCAGTACGAGGCGATCTATGCCGGACGGTCGTACGTCTCTCGTGCGATGGCGGATCCAGTTCGCCGCTCGATCGCGGAGCTACGGGCACGGTATGACATCGCCGACCGCCGCGCAGTGAGGCTCCAGCCCGAGCCGGAGCCCGTTGCCGTACCGGCGACGTTCGTCCAGCTATCGTTGGACGCGGTCGCCGTGGCGCACGGCATGTCATCCCCCATGCGTTGACAGCCCATGGTTGACAGCCGGTGCGTTGACAGCCCGCACCGGCCAGCGCGACCGTCCGTCGGGACGCGACTTGCGCCCGGCAAACGTGGCGTCTAGGCTCAGGCCCGTTCCCGCGCCGTCCGGGCTTCCCCCGAAAGCCCGACAGCCCCGGAAAGCCCGCCCCACGGGCAGGAGGACGTCATGACCTACCGTGTCCGCGCGGGCCGCGCCACGATCCTGGCGCTGGCCGCCATCCTCGCCGGTTCCAGCATCGCCGCCGCGGCGCCACCGAAGGGCTCGTTCACGGCGCCCGTGCGCCTGGGCTTTCCGAACGGCGACGACTGGGAGCCCTCCATCGCAGCCGACCGGTTTGGGCACGTCTACGCATTCTGGACGCACTACATTGGGTATGGCGGCGCCGCTACCGGTGACCCGGACCCGTCCTGTCCCGACTGCGGCAGCCCGCACATGGATCTCCAGATCTCGGCGGACGGTGGCGCGACCTGGACCGAGCCGGAGGCTCCGTTCCCGACACTCACCCGCCAGGACGACCCCCAGATCGTCGTGGATCCGGCGGACGGCAAGACGCTCTACGCGGCGTACATGCAGGACAACAAGTCGAGCCAGTATGTCGCGCGATCCGATGACTTCGGCGTCACCTGGCGGACGATGCTCGTGGAGCCGCTCCAGCGCGGCACGGACAAGGACATCCTCGCCGTGCGCGGGCCGGACGTCTACCTCGTCTACCACACGCTCCAGAAGATCTTCGTCTCGTACTCGCACGACGGTGGCGCCAGCTGGACGACGCGCAACCTGCTCAACGGCACGACGAACTCGCAGTTCGGCCAGTCCCTGCCGAGCGGCGGCGCCGTCGATTCGCACGGCACGGCCTACTTCGCCTGGAACGGCGTGAACAATTCCGGGCAGGCGAAGGGCACGATCAACCTGTACGTCACGAAGTCCACCGACGGCGGCGAGACGTGGACGACATCGCTCGTCGACGTCTCGCAGGCAGCGCCGCCGTGCGGCTGTGGTGGTTGGGACTACTGGGGCGCCCAGATGGCCCTTGGGGTCGACGCCGCGGATCGCGTCTACGTCCTGTGGAATGCGAACCGGCTGAAGTACGGCGTCCAGCGGATGTACTTCGCGCGGTCGACCAACGACGGGCAGTCGTGGTCTACGGCTCGAGACGTCTCGCTCGCCCCGATCGGCTCGAACAACGCGTTCCCCGCCCTCGTCGCTCAGGGCAGCGGCGACGTCCGCATCGCCTGGATGGACGACCGCAACGGCTTCGACGCCGGCGGGAACGACCCCAACGCCCGCTGGAACACCTACTACCGGTCATCCGCCGACGGCGGCGCCACGTGGTCGCCGGAGAGCAAGCTGTCGGCGTTCGTGAGCGGTTACACGTACAAGTTCGCCACGCCCAGCGACGGCTATCTCCAGCCGTACGGCGACTACTTCGAGATCGACATCAACAGCGACAACAAGACGGTCGCCTTGTGGGGCGAGGGCAACAGCTACTTCGGCCCGGGCAACATCTGGTTCGCCCGGCAGCAGTAAGTGGCGCGCGGGCGGCCGGCGCCCGCGCTCAGTTCCGGTAGCGGTCCCAGAGGCGGGTCTCGATCTCGTCCGCGAATGACATCGCCACGCGCGACGCGAAGCGATCGATCAGCCTGCTCATGAACGGGCGAGGGATCCGGATCGGCGCGGCCTTCGCCGGGACCTTGGCGATTTCGGCGGCGATCTCGATCGCCCGTTCCAGGTCACCGATCTCGTCGACGAGGCCCAGGTCCATCGCCTGGGTGCCGAGCCAGACTTCGCCCGTCGCCAGCTCGCGAACCCGCTCCTCCGAGAGGTTCCGGGCCCGGGCGACGCGGCTGACGAATGAGGCGTAGATCCCGTCGATGAGCGCCTGCTCCTTCTCGGCCTCGGCCTTGCTTTCCTCGCGCCAGGGCATGCCCATGCCCTTCAACTCGCCGGCGCGATGCTCTGCGACGGTCACGCCGAGCCGATCCAGCAGCCGAGTCAGCCGCGGACCCGCGGCGATGACGCCAATGGAGCCGATCAACGCGGTGGGGTTGGCGACGATGCGCCGCGCCGCAATCGCGGCCAGGTACGCGCCCGAGGCGCCGGTTCCGCGGATCGCGGCGACGAGCGGCTTCTTGGCGGCCAGTCGCGCCAGGGCGAGGTACAGGTCGTCCGAGCCGGCCGCCGAGCCGCCGGGCGAGTCGACATCCAGGACCACCGCCGGCACGCGCTTGGACTCGCGCAGGCGGCGAGCGAGCTCGATCCATTCCGACGTCCGGCCCGCTCCCAGAATGGGCCCGTACAGGCGCAGCACCGCGACCCGTCCGGGCGGAATGTGGAGAGACGAGCCCGGCAGGAACGACCGGAGCCGCTCGGCGATCGTGACCGAGGGTCGCTGGGACCTCATTGCGTCAGCGTACCCCAGGCCGCGATTTCGGCCCATTTTGCTCCCGCCGGGACAGGGTCCGGGTCGCCATGCGATCAGGGTAGGGTACGCCGGCCAGGGTACGCCGGCCGCGGAGTACGATGGAAATCCAGGGAGCAGGCTCCTGCCGCCGCTCCTGACCACCCCAAAGCCAACCCTCCAGACCCGCGAGGAGCCATGGTCCGGATCATCGTGTACACGGGCAAGGGCGGCGTCGGCAAGACCAGCGTCGCCGCGGCAAGCGCCATCCTGTGCGCCGGTCGCGGCTACCGGACGATCGTCCTGTCGACCGACATCGCCCATAGCCTGGCGGACGCCTTCGACGTGCCGCTGGGGCCCGAGCCGGCCGAGATCGCGCCCAACCTGTGGGCCCAGGAGCCCGACGTCTACCACAACATCGGCCGCTACTGGCGGACGATCCAGGACTACGTGGCCGAGCTGTTCAGCTGGCATGGCCTGGACGAGGTGCTCGCCGAGGAGATGAGCGTCCTGCCCGGCATGGACGAGCTGGGCAACCTGCTGTGGATCGCGGACCACGTCGACCAGGGGCGGTTCGACGTGATCGTGGTCGACGCGGCGCCGACCGGTGAGACGCTCCGCCTGCTGTCCCTGCCCGAGGCCAGCCGCTGGTGGGTGGAGCGAATCGCGCCGATCGGCCGCCGCGTCTCGCGGCTGGGTGGTCCGGTCATCCAGCGGATGCTGGGGGTGCCGATACCGCGCGACGAGGTCTTCAAGGCAGCCGAGCGCCTGCTCCACCGGCTCGACCGGCTGCACGGGCTGCTGGCCGACCCGGACCAGTCCACGGTCCGCGTCGTTCTGGCCCTGGAGAAGCTGTCGATCGCCGAAGCCCAGCGCTCGTTCACGTACTTTCACCTGTTCGGCTACCCCAGCGACCTGGTGGTCGCCAACCGGATCCTGCCGGCCGGCGTCGGCGGATACTTCGCCGGGCTTCGCGAGGCCCAGCAGCGCTACCTCCCACTCGTCGAGCAGGAGTTCGGTCCGGTCCCCGTCCGGACCATCCCGTTCTTCGATCGGGAGATGGTCGGCATCGACCGGCTCCGCGAGGTGGGCCAGGCCCTCTTCGGCGACGACGATCCGACGACGATCCTGTACCGTGGCCGCCCGTACGAGGTGCTGCACGACGACGGGGCTTACATGCTCAAGCTGGAGCTGCCGTTCACATCGCGCGACGAGGTGCGCCTGTCGCGCACGGGCGACGAGCTCGTGCTCCACGTCGGTGCCTGGCGGCGCAGCCTGGTCCTGCCGCGCGTCCTGTTGGATGCGCCGACGCGAGGCGCCAAGATGGACGGCCACACGTTGATGATCCGATTCGGGGCACCGGCCCGTGCCGGTCAAGGAGGACGACGATGACGGAGGAACAGCGAGCCGGGGCCAGCCTCAATGCTTCGGGCACGGCGACCGCGCCCGCGATGGCCGGGACAAGCGGCTCGAGCGCCGATCGCATGGCGGAGCTGGAGGCCCGGCTCACCCGCCTCGAGAAGTCGCCCGGGTTGCGCGAGCGCGGCCGCGGGCTCATGGCCAAGGTGATGCCGGACGAGGCCGCCCGTCACTTCCGCAACGCCGGTCGCGAGCAGCTGCTCGGCGTGCGGGCCATCGTCGATTTCTGGATCGACCGGATCGACGAGGCCGAAGGTCGTTCGGGCGGCAGGCGCCGGGAGTCGATCGAGATCGATTGACGCCCCGCCGATAGGCGGCGCCCCGCCGGTCGGGCTCCTCGCCCGCTACGGCGGCGGGATCTCGATCGAGAGCAGCCCCGAAACGGCAGTCCAGAGGAGCCAGAGCAGACCGAACACCACGACGACCAGGCCCGCCACGAAGCTCCAGTGTTCGGCGGTGCTCGCGGCGGGGTCCAGGGCGTGGTGCCGGAACAGCTCGAGGTTCCGGGCGTTCGAGCGGAATGCCACGTCGAACACGTCGCCCAGAATCGGAATCGCGCCGATCGCAAGATCGACACCCGTATTCCAGCTCATCCGGAGCAGGACCACGCCGGGGATCCCGAACCGGACGGCTTCCAGGATGATCCAGCCTCCGGCGATGGCCGATACCAGATCGCCGGCACCCGGAACTAGCCCGAGAACCGGGTCCAGCCCGACCCGGTGGGACGTGCCCGGGATCGGCACGAGGTCGTCCATCAGCCGGCTGATGCGCCCGATGCGGCGCTCCGCATCGCGAAAGCGCTCGGCGCGGCTCCGACCGACGACGGTGCCCGAGCGTGCGGCAGGCCTCCCGGACGACGATGCTGTCATTGCCCGAGCCTAGCCTCGCGGCAGGCGATGGGCCGTGACGACTGGGCTTGGGACTCTCTCAGGAACGCCACAATCGGCCGCCGCCGCGGCGCTATACGAGCTCCAGGCCGGCCTGACGTGCGTCCTGGGCGAGCGACTCGAGGGCGTCGTCGTCGGTGGCCGAGCTGGTGACGATCGTCATCACCCGGTCCACCCCGAGCTCCCGGTAGGCGGCCAGGCGCTCGATCCGTTGCGGACCCGCCGGCAGGTGCTGGCGCCAGACGTGGACCGACAACCTGAGTGTGGCCGGGTCCCGATCGATCTCCTCGCAGCGCGAGCGGATGACGGGCAGCGCCTCTGCCACGTCGTCGGGCACCATGCCATCGACGTTCAGCTCGTCCGCGAAGCGGGCGGCCAGGCGCCACGTGACGTTCCGGCCGTTGCCGCCGACCATGATCGGCACTCGCGGCTGCTGGACCGGCTTGGGGACGTTGATCGCGTCGCGGACGTGGGAGTACGTTCCCTCGAAGGTGGCGTGGGTCGACTTGCCGGGCGCGAGCATCCGGGTGATGACCTCCAGGTCATCGGCGAGGCGCGCCAGGCGCTCCCGAGTCTCGGGGAAGCCGTAGCCGTAGGCGAGCCACTCGTCGCGCTTCCATCCCGCGCCGATTCCCAGCTCCATGCGGCCGCCGCTGATGGCGTCCATCGTGGAGATCATCTTGGCGGTCAGCGCGGGATTCCGGAACGCCGTGCAGACGACGACGTGGCCCAGCCGGACTCTCGTCGTGATCGCCGCCAGGGCGGACAGGGACGTGAACGACTCGAACGTGATCTCGTCGGTCGGCCGGGGGATCGTGTGGAAGTGGTCGAACAGCCAGATCGACTCGAACCCGAGGCGCTCCGCCTGCCGGGCGACCTCCGTCGTCCGGCGCCAGGCGTCGAGCGTGTCCCAACCGTCGTACTCGCCCTGCCAGCCTTGCGGGACGATCGCCCCGATCTTCATGTGGCGGCTCCTGCCCGAGCATCCGCACGAATCTGGACCGGCGGCCGGAACGCGAACAGCCGAAGAACGGTGCCCTCGCCCACATCGCTCCTCTCGACGGTGTCGGGTCCGACGGATTGTGGGGCAGCACCGGCGGCCAAGGCAAACAGGCCGACGAATCCGCGGGTGAGCATGTCGATCGGGGCCAGTGCCGTTCGTCGTTGAAGTGATCGGGCGCGCCGGGCGTGTCAGCTGGCCCGGACCCCCGAACAAGGAGGCAGAAATGGCAGACAAGGTGATCCACTTCGAGGTCCTGGGCCGCGACCAGGCGGCGCTCCAGAAGTTCTACGGCGACCTGTTCGGCTGGACGTTCAACACGGACAATCCCGACGGCTATGGCATCGCGCCCGGCGACCAGGCGGGCGTCGCGGTCGGCATCGGCAACGCACGTGACGGGTCGGCCGGCCACGTGACCGGCTATGTCGCGGTCAAGGACATCGACGCGGCGCTGGCCGATGCCGAGCGCCTGGGCGGCCGGATCGTCATGCCCAAGATGAGCCCGGGCCCGAATGCCGTCATTGCCCTGGTGGCCGATCCCGAGGGGCACGTCGTGGGCCTCACGCAGCTCTGATCGCGATTCCGTGCCCCGACTGTCCAGGTGGCTCCAGAGGCCCTCAGCGAGCCTCGCTGATCTCGAAGAGGTGACCGTCCGGGTCCCGGAAGAAGCAGCGGACCTCCCAGTCGCTCTCGACCGGCGGAGTGAGGAACGTGGCGCCGCGAGCCACGAGGGCCTCGTAGGCCACGCGACAGTCGGGCACCCGAATCGTGATCGAGTGGCTCACCGCCGACGGGTCGGCCGGTGGTGCGAACGTCACGCCGGGCTTGTCGTGGGTCGGGCCACCGCCGGTCACCACGACGAGCCAGGCGCCCTCGAAGTCGAGCACGGCCGTGGTCCCGCCGTATTCGCGGTAGAGCCGTGCGCCCAGCACGTTCACGTACCAGTCGCGGGAACGATTCACATCGCGGACCACGAGGATGTGACTCAGGGCCGTGCCCGGCAGCGGGAACTCTCTCGGTGAGGGATCGTCCATATGTGTCCTCCACGACTCACGCCAACGTACAGGTCGATCGGAACCCCGCCTACCCGTGATCTTGAAATCTCGACGTACACTTGGACCGTTGAGCACCCCATGTCGGTGCGACTGGAAGGGATGTCACTTGGCCAAGCACTCGCGGCGCGAACGCGAACGACGCAATGACGAGACCCTCCGGGTCCGCGAGATCCAGGCCGCCTGGGTGGCGAGCCTGCCGAAGGCCGTCGCCGAGGCTTTCGCGGATTCGGTTGCGGCAGCCCGGGCGCGCGGACCCGAGGAGCGGCGACCGGACATGGCGCCCGGAACGGCCCCGAATCCGCCCCGGCCCGGCCACGAACCCCGGATCCCCAAGGAAGAGCGGACGCGAAGACCGCGCTCCTGATCGGGTCAGGACCGCTGGGTGCCCTCCCCGCCGCGGTCGCGCAGAAAACGCTCGATCTCGCCGATGAGCTCGCTGCCCGATGGCAGGCGCTCCTCGTCGACCATCGCCTCGAGACGCTCGACGTAGGCTCGGGTCGTTTCCTCGGCCGCAACGACGGCATCCAGGCGCGAGCGAAGGAGCCGCGCCTCGTCGACGAGCAGGCCCTCCGGGACTTCCGCGTCGAGATGGCGGCCCACCGCCCGGAGCAATTCGAGCGCGGCAACCGCGTAGGGCCCGGACACGTAGTGGGGCACCTGCGCGAAGTAGCCGACGGCTGGGATTCCGGAGCCTGAGACGGCCATCTCCAGGACCGAGATCGCGGCCGACGGCACCCGGAGCAGGCCATCCGGCCCGGGCCGGACGTCGCCCCTGAGCAGGCCTGGCTCGGACTCGGTGCCCATGATCGGGACGGGGCGGGTGTGCGGCACGGCCGCCGGGATCGCGCCGAGGCTGATCCACTGACCGACGCCGAGCTGGCGGACGAGCTCGACCGTCGCATCGGCGAACTCTCGCCAGCGGAAATCCGGTTCCGCGCCGCTGAAGACGAGAAGATCCCGGTCGCCCAACCGTGATCGCCGGATCGTGAGCTCAGGCCACGTGAGCGCGGCCAGCTTGCCGTCGACGATCTCGAGCGTGGGCCGCCGGGAACGGTAGTCGAACAGCACGTCGCCATCGAACGTGGCGACCACGGAGCCGCCGCCGCGATCGATCCTCGTGCCCGCCTTCATGCGGGTCCTGGTGCCAGCTTCGACCAGCTGGTTCGCCGCCGCCGTCGAGGCGCCGCCCGAATCGATCCAGCTGTCGAACGCCGCAATCAAGATCGGGTCGACGAGGTCTGCGGGCTCATCCAGCCGATAGAGGACCACGGGCGAAGGATCGCACGGAATCCGCCGTCCGGCGCCATCGCCAACGCAATCGAGGGCGCCTGGAGGGCGTTGCCCGCGACCCTGGCGGCGCTCCTCAGCCGGGAAAATGCCTGCTCGCCGGTCGGGAACATGCCTCCCCGGTGATGGGCGTCAGGGCATCTTCCCGAAAGAGACGACGTCGATCGAGGCACATCTCCGAAGCCATCCGGACTTGATGCGCCGCTGGGCATCCCACGACCCGGGCCGGGTGGATCCGAGGGCTTCGCTCAGGACGAGCCTGGCCCATCGGTCGGGGCCGTCGCCCGCTGGTCGGTCGCTGGGCCGATCGGCATACCGGACGCCGATCGTCGACCCGCTTTATCGCCGTATGCCCCCGGCGGGCATCGACTCGGGACGAATCGGGCCACTCCCCTCGATCGAGCGTGCACCTTTCAGGAATATGCCCCAACGGGCATCGCCCGGGGGTTGCAATGCCCTCGACCGGAACGGGGGAACGGCCATGTGAGCCGGCCGCGAATCAGCTCGAGACGGATCGGAGACGTTCGGCGAGTACAACTCACCAGAAAGAACCTGACGGGTTCGTCTTTCATGGGGGATGAGAGATGGTAGACGTACCCACCGTGGCCACTCCGGGCGCGGCCACTCCTGATGCCGCCATCGCTTGCCCTGCCGCCCCTCGCCCGGCCACCGGGGCCGCGCCGGTCCCCGTGCCATGAAGGTCGCCCGGACCCGTGCCTACGACAAGTTCACGCGGCTCCAGCAGCCGTACCTGAACGAGTCGCCGGCTCGCCGGCCGCTGAAGATCTTCGCCCTCGATCCGCTGTCGGGCCAGACGGCCGGCAACAGGGCCGTCGTCGACGTGCCCAACGAGCCGCTCGCGCCGGGCCCGATCGGCGAGCGGATCAAGGTCATCGACTACGACGGGACGCTCAACTGCTTCTACGCCCCGGTGAACCTGGACGAGCCGCCGATTCTCATGCAGAGCGGCCTGGAACCGTCGGAGTCGGACCCGCGCTTCCACCAGCAGATGGTCTACGCCGTCGCGATGCGCGTGCTGGAGAACTTCGAGCGCGCCCTGGGCCGGAACCTGCGGTTCGCAAAGGGCCGTGAGCTGCGGATCCTGCCCCACGCGTTCCGCGGCGCCAATGCCTTCTTCGACCCACCGACGAACGCGGTCATGTTCGGCTACTTCAGCGCCGACGAGGGTCAGCCCGGTCAGAACCTGCCAGGCCAGACCGTGTTCAGCTGCCTGTCCCACGACATCGTCGCCCACGAGGTCACGCACGCGATGGTCTTCCGCCTGCGGGAGCATTTCAGCGAGCCGACCAATCCGGACGTGCTCGCATTCCACGAGGCGATCGCGGACATCGTCGCGATCTTCCAGCACTTCACGTTCGCCGACGTCCTCCGCGATCAGATCCAGAAGGGCCACGGCGACGTCCGCGCACCCGGCCCGCTGCTCGAGCTGGCCAAGCAATTCGGCCATGGCACCGGCCGCAGCGAGGCGCTGCGGAGTGCCCTGGAGCCGAACGGGCCCAACCCGAACGACTACAAGACCGTGATGGAGCCGCACGCCCGTGGCTCGCTCCTGGTGGCCGCGGTCTTCGACACGTTCTTCTCCGCCTACCAGGCACGCATCGTGGACATCGTCAGGGTCGCCACGGGCGGCACCGGACGATTGCCCAAGGGCGACCTCCACCCGGATCTGGTGGGGCTGATGGCGACCCAGGCGGCGCGCGCGGCCCAGAGCATCCTGACGATGTGCATCCGGGCGTTCGAGTACCTGCCCCCGGTCGACGTCACGTATGGCGACTACCTGCGCGCGCTCGTCACCGCCGATTTCGACCTGTTTCCGGACGACGAGATCGGCCAGCGGGCCGCCCTCATCGAGGCGTTCCGGCTGCGCGGAATCTATCCATCGTCGGTCAATTCGCTGGCCGAGGAGTCGCTGGTCTGGGGAAGCGCCAGGCAGGAGCTGCCGCCGCTTGACCGCTCGATCATCGGGAACCTGATGACCAACGAGGTGCTCGGCCCGCCGCCGGGCACGAACGGCAATCGCTCGGTCGCCGGTGCCCTCGCCGAGTACGGCCGGACACATGCCGATGCCCTCCAGCTCGAACCCGAACGGGAAGTCGAGATCCAGGGGTTCCATCCGACCTTCCGGATCGGGGCGAACGGCCGTGTCCGTGTCGACATCGTGGCGCAGTTCGTCCAGGAACGGCCGACCAGCCCGGAGGAGCGGGCCGAGCTTGGTGGGCTCCGGCTTCGCTCGGGAACCACCGTGATCTTCTCGGAGCGGGGCGAGGTGCGCTACCTGGTGGCCAAGCCGCTGCCCGAGGAGCCCGTCGTTCAACGGGGCGTCGAATCGCGATCGGTGAAGGGGATCCGGGAGTTCATCGAGCAAGCCGACGAGAACGACGACCTGCTCCTCTGGCGGGACACCAGCTATCTCGACCGGCGGATGCTCGAGCGCGCCAATTTCGCGGCGCTCCACCGGTCGCTGGGGGAGGAGCCATGAGCAGTCGAGCCGTCACCGTCCGGATGTACAACGTGGGCTTCGGCGACTGCTTCCTGCTGACGTTCCCGAAGGATGACGGTGTCGCCTCCGTCCTCATCGACTGCGGCACGCATCCCCAGAGCACCGGTCCGCGCCAGGCTCGTCGCGACGCGGTGCCCCAGATCATCGACGACCTCAAGGCCGGTGGGCGAGCGCCCCGCATCGACGTGGTGGTCGTCACCCATCGCCACAAGGATCACGTGTCGGGCTTCGAGTCGCCCGACTGGAGCCAGGTCGAGGTGGGCGAGGTCTGGATGCCGTGGACGGAGAACCCGCGCGACCCGGTGGCGACCGGCCTGCGTGAACGGCAGGCGAATGCGGCCACGGCGCTCGACGAGGTCCACGGCCTCCTGCCCGAGTCACCGGGTCGCGCGCTGGCGGCCGGCCTCATCGCCAACTCGCTGACCAACGAGAAGGCGATGACCACGCTCCACAGCGGCTTTGCCGGCTCGCCCAAGCGGCGCTTCCTGTCCGCCCAGCGCGACCCGCTCCAGATCCCGCTGCTGCCGAACGTCAGCGTCCACGTCCTGGGCCCGTCCAGGGACGAAAAGGTCATCAAGCGGCTCGAGCCTCCGGGCCGCGAGGCGTGGCTGCATCTCGCGGAGATCGTTCGAGCCGATGACAGCGGCCGGCGTCCGTTCGACGACGGCTGGGCGAAGTCCTGGGACGAGTTCATGACGACACCGGCCTTCGCCCCGCTGCGGCCGGGCGGCCAGATCGTGGGTGCCATCCGGCGCGTCGGCGGCGACGACATCCTGTATGCCGCCGCGGGCCTGGAGAAGGTGCTGAACGGGACCAGCCTCATGCTGGTGTTCGAGATCGAGGGGATTCTCCTGCTGTGCCCGGGCGACGCGCAGTGGGGGACATGGAAGTCGGTTCTCGAGGACACCCGGGCTCGCGAGCTGGTGGGGCGGGCGACGTTCTACAAGGTGGGCCACCACGGCAGCTACAACGCCACCCCCAAGTCGTTCGTCAAGGACGTCCTCGCCGACTCGGCCTGGGCGGCCATCCCGGTGGCGCCGGTGGAGCGCTGGAAGAAGATCCCGAATTCCGCGTTGCTGGCCGCCTTCGAGGCGCGCCATACGTGGGTGGTTCAGAGCGACAGCCCGCCGGCCGCAAACGTGCCTCCCAACGTCACGGTCCGGGACAACGTCAGTGTCGACCTCGCGTTTCCGCTCCCGGATGCCTAGGGGCAGGAGCTACTGGCCCGCACGACCCATCAGCTATCGACGTGGATGAGCGTCTCGCCGCCGAAGGCCAGTGCGTCGCCGACCTGGAACGCATCCGCGGCCGTGTTCCAGGCCTGGAACCGCGGATCGTTGTCGTGGAGGTGATGGCCCTCGCCGGTCGCGAAGACCGCGATCACGAGGTATTGGGTAGCGCCATCGACCGCCTGTGACGAGACGTCCATTCGGCTGAGTGATGCCCGGACCAGAATTCCGCGCCCGATGAAGTCCTTCCAGATCGGCAGCTCCTGCTGGCGAAAGCCCTCCTCGAATGCCTCGACCTGGTCCCGGCCGACGCTGAGGACGACGGCGATCGTCTCCACCTGGTCCACCTCCGTCCCGCCTGGCCGGCTGGCATCGCCCCAGGCTGGAGCGCTTCGCCGGCCTCGCATAGGCTATCCATGCAACGCTTGCCGCGGCGCCAGCGTCTCTGTCGAACGTGGGGAAGCCCCACTCATCCGCCTTCTCATCCGACCCTCATCCCCCTCCATCCGATACCACACTCCCAGGAGGAGAACAACATGAAGCGGACCGTGGCCACTGGCATCGTGCTGCTGGCGGTGCTCGCCGGCTGCGCTCCGATCGCCCTGGAGCCCAGCGCGGAACCGACGCCGACCGCCACCGCCAGCCCGTCGGCCAGTCCTTCGGCCAGCGCGGCATCGCCGGCACCGACGGCGCCGGAGCCAACCGTCGGCCTCGTGCCGTTCGACTGCGCCCTCCCGGTGGAGATGCCCGCCACCGTCAACCGGGCCCAGATCGCGGACGTGCGTGTCGGCAGCCACGGCGCAGGGTCGACCGGCTACGACCGCATCGTCTTCGAGTTCCAGGGCCCCGGGATCCCCGAAGTCACGTTGCGGGCGGGCACGCCCCCGTTCACGCACGATCCGAGTGGGCTCCCGCTGAACGTCCAGGGGTCCTCGTTTCTCGTCCTCGTGCTCCACGGGGCGACCGCCATCACGCCCGACGGGAAGATGACGTACACGGGCCTGACCGACTTCAAGTCCGGCTTCCCGACCCTGACGGAATTCACGGAGGCCGGCGACTTCGAGGCCGTGAGCGAGTGGGTCGCCGGGCTCACCGCGCCCAGCTGCCACCGCGTGTTCGTCCTGAAGAACCCAACCCGGCTCGTGATCGACCTGCAGCACCCACAGGGCTGACGACGCCCCCAGCCCGGCGCCACGTCCGTCCGTGGTCAGATATGGGAGACCCGCCGAGTCTGCTTCGCCGAACGGCCCGCGGAGGCGAAGTCGGCCTCAGGGCCATTCAAGCCTAGCCGGGGCCCAGATCCGGACCCGGGTCCGCCCCTTCCACGGCTGCGGCGAGTCGGGGCAGGTAGTGGCCCCAACCAATCTCGTGGCTGGCAACGTCATCGGGTGGCAGCCCGCGGTGCGTTAGTCGGACCAGCGTGCCCGCAGCCTCCGGAATGAGCTCGATCTCCACCGTCGAGGAGCCCGCCGGAACGGTCGGGTGGCCGTTCCAACCCCACGTGAAGACGACGCGCCGGTCGGGGACCAGATCGATGAACCGACCCTCGGCGACCTGCCCGTTCGCCATCGTCATCCGGAACAACCCGCCAGGCACGGCCTCGATTTCGGACTCGGCGCCCTGCCACCGGGCCCAGAGGGCCCCGTCCGTCAAGTGAGCATAGACAGCGTGGGGTAGCGCCTTCACGTGGCGATCGATCCGGATGGCACCTGTCGCTGTCATCCCGATTCTTCGGCCGATTCGACCGCCTGGGCCAGCCGATCCAGCGTGGCCGCCCACATCGCCTCGAGCATCTGGGCCAGCGGACCCAGCCGTTCTCGGTCGGCCCGGTAGAAGCGCTGGTTGCCGGCCGCGCGGACGCGGACGAACCCTGCACCGCGGAGCACCGAAAGGTGCTGCGACACTGCGCCGAACGTCACGTCGAACCGCGACGCGATGTCGCCCGACGATAGCTCGCGATCCCAGACCAGCCGCAGGATTTCCCGGCGGTGGGGTTCGGCGACGACGTGCAGGCCGTCCATCCATCTATTTTAGCCAGACTTGAAACGGCGAGCTCAACCGGCGTACTGTAGGCGCGACTAAAATACCCACGACAGCGAGGAGATTCGATGGGCAATTACCACATCCTCATGCACGTCGACATCGCGGCTGACGGCGAGACGGTCCATCGCGCCCTGTCGACCCAGGACGGCATCCGCAGCTGGTGGTCGTCGCGAACGTCTGGCCCGGATGGATCGAAGCATCTGGAAGTGTCGTTTCCGGACGCGCCGCGACCGTTCGACCTCACCGTGACCCGGGACGACGACGAGCGAGTCGAATGGCGGACGGGTGGCTTTCCGCCGCCGTGGGCCGGGACGAGCATCCGCTGGGACTTGTCCGACGCGCCGCCGGACGCCGCGCCCGGCACCACGACCCGCCTGCTTTTGAGCCACCGTGATTTTGACCCGGACAACCCGGTCATCCCCGGGGTGACACCGGTCTGGGCGCAGATCATCCTCCGGCTGAAGAGCTACGCCGAGACCGGCCGGCCTGATCCCTTCTTCAGCTTCTGAGGACGGACCGCCGGCGACACGCGGCGCCGAGCGCCGGCGGGTCTTGCCGCACGAACTTACGCGGCGAACTCGCGGAGCTTGCGGCTGCGCGACGGGTGGCGGAGCTTGCGCAGCGCACCCGACTCGATCTGGCGGATCCGCTCGCGGGTGAGGCCGAACTCACGGCCGACCTCCTCGAGCGTCCGGGCATGGCCATCGTCGAGCCCGAAGCGCAGTCGGATGACTCGCTGCTCGCGCCCGTCCAGGCTGTCGAGGACCCGCTCGAGCTGCTCCTTGAGCATCACGTCGGTCACCGCGTCGAGCGGCGATATGGCGGCGCTGTCCGGGATCAGCGAGCCGAGCTCGGTCCCGTCCTCCTCGCCGACCGGCGTCTCGAGCGAGACCGGTTCCCGGCCGAGCTTCTGGATCTCCTCGACCCGCTCGGCGCTGAGCGCCGTCTTGGGATCCTCCGACAGGACGGCCGAGATCTCCTCGGGCGTCGGCTGCCGCCCGAGCTGGCTCGTCAGCTCCCGGGTGACCCGCTTGACCCGGTTCATCGTCTCGATCATGTGGACCGGGATCCGGATCGTGCGCGACTGGTCGGCCAGCCCGCGCTGGATGGCCTGGCGGATCCACCACGTCGCGTACGTCGAGAACTTGAAGCCGCGCTCGTACTCGAACTTGTCCACCGCGCGCATGAGCCCGGCATTGCCCTCCTGGACCAGGTCCAGCAGGCCCATCCCGTGGCGGATGTACTTCTTGGCGATCGACACGACCAGGCGCAGGTTCGCCGAGGTCAGGTGGTCTCGCGACCGCCGACCGAGGTCGACGAGCGCGCCGTCCGCCTCCGCGGCCTCGACACCGTCGGGCCGGAAGCCCATTTCGCCGAGCAGCTTCGCATCGTGGCCGGCCTCGACCCAGCGCCGGAGCGCCGGGTAGGCGACCTCGTCGCGCGCCCAGTCGTGCATCTGGCGCAGAGCCGGCATCGCCCGGACCTCGGCGCTTCCGCCCTCGACCGTGAGGTGGATCCAGTCGAGCATTGTCACGAACGACTCGGCATCGAGCCGCTCGTTGTAGATGGCACGCAGCGTGCGAGCCCGCTCGACGGTCTCCCGGGCCTGCTCGCTCTGCGCGTCGTCGCGCGCGCTCGCCAGTCCGAACCGGGGCGCCGTCACGAGAAGATCCATCGCCGAGTCGTCGGCGAGCGCGTCCTTGACGATCCGGTGGGCCTCGTTGCCGAACGGCAGCACGTACTCTGGCTTGGCGGTCCGGGTCTTGGCCTCGGTCCCGTGCAGCGTCCATTCGTGGAGGCTCAGGATCGCCTTCCAGGGCTCGGCCTTGATCTGCCGGCCGAGCTCCATGCCCTTGGCGAGGACGACTTCCTCCTCGGCCTTGAGCAGGGGCACGCGAGCGATCTCGCGCAGGTACAGCCGGACCGAATCCTCGGTCTCGGGCTCGTCGGCCTGCGGCTGGACGTCGTCGGCGACGTCGTCAGGATTGCCGTCAGGCTTCAGTTCAGCTGCGACCGACTCGAGGTCGATCGTGGTAGGGGTCTCTTCTGTTGGGTCAACGATCTGGTCGAACTGGATCAATGTCACTCCGGATGCCGCCCACGCGAACCACTGTTCGCGCGGAGCGGAAAAGTCTCTCTCGCTGGCCGCCCGCCCAGCGGCCCGAGCACTGCGCCGACTCACGCCGAGCCGGACACACGTATGGGCGTGTCAAGTCTTGACACGCCGCTCGATCCATATTCTACCTCAAACCCGACCCTCTTGACAAGGGGCATGTCAATACTCATGGCGAGTATTTTGGGCGGCAGCTCAGGCCCCCGGGACCCTCATGAAGCCTCGGCCAGGGCCTCCACGAACTGGCTGTTGTAGAGGTCGTAGTAGAAGCCGCGGCGAGCGAGCAGCTCGTCGTGCGTGCCCTGCTCCACGATCCGGCCGTGATCCATCACCAGGATCGTGTCTGCGTCGCGGATCGTCGACAGCCGGTGGGCGATCACGAACGTCGTCCGGCCCGTCATGAGGCGTGCCATCGCGCGCTGGATCAGCACCTCCGTGCGCGTGTCCACGGAGCTCGTCGCCTCGTCCAGGATGAGGATGCGTGGGTCGGCCAGGAACGCCCGAGCGATCGTGAGGAGCTGCTTCTCGCCGGCCGAGACGTTGGTCGCGTCATCGTCGATGACGGTCTCGTAGCCGTCGGGCAGGGTGCGCACGAAGTGATCGACGTGGGCTGCCTCGGCCGCGGCCACGATCTCTTCGTCGGTTGCGTTCTCCCGTCCGTACCCGATGTTCTCGCTGATCGTGCCGTGGAAGAGCCACGTGTCCTGCAGAACCATCCCGAACGTCTGGCGGAGATTTTCGCGGGTCAGCTCGCGGGTATCGATCCCGTCGACGGTGATCCGGCCCGCGTCGAGCTCGTAGAACCGCATGAGCAGATTGACCAGCGTCGTCTTGCCCGCGCCCGTGGGCCCCACGATGGCGACCGTCTCGCCGGCGTCGACGTGGAGGTCCAGGTCGTCGATGAGCGGCTTGTCGGGCTCGTATCGGAATGACACGTCCTCGAAGCCCACCGCGCCGGCCACGCTCTCGAGCACGCGCGGGGCGACCGGGTCGGGAATCTCCTCGGCCTCGTCGAGCAGCTCGAAGACCCGCTCCGCGGACGCGACCGCCGACTGGAGCACGTTCGCGATGCTTGCCGTCTGGACGATCGGGAACGTGAACTGGCGCGAGTACTGGATGAAGGCAATGACGTCGCCCAGGGTCAGCTGCCCTGCGGCCACGCGCAACCCGCCGATGACCGCGATCGCCACGTAGTTGAGATTGGCGATGAAGTTCAGCGCCGGCTGGATGATCCCGGAGATGAACTGCGCCCGGTAGCTGGCGTCGTACAGCCGGTCGTTCTCGGCGTCGAAGGTCTGGATCGCGCGGTCCTGGCGCCCGAAGGCCTTGACGATCGCATGGCCCGTGTGCATCTCCTCGACGTGGCCGTTGAGGGTGCCGGTCGATGCCCACTGGGCCACGAACTGCTTCTGGGACCGGCTGGCGATGAGGACGGTCACGACGATCGACAGGGGGACCGCCAGGAGTGAGATCGCGGCAAGGATCGGGCTGATCGTCAGCATCAGGACGAGCACGCCGACGACCGTCAGCACCGACGTGATGAGCTGGGTGAGGCTCTGCTGCAGGGTCTGGCCGATGTTGTCGATGTCATTCGTCACGCGACTCAGGACGTCACCGCGCGGATGGCCGTCGAAGTACTTGAGCGGCAGCCGGCCCAGCTTGCGATCGACGTCCCGGCGGAGCCGATAGACGGTCCGCTGGGTGACGCCGGCCATGATGTAGGCCTGCATCCAGGAGAAGATCGAGCTCAGCACGTAGACGCCGACGAGCAGCAGGAGGATCTGGCCGAGAGCAGCGAAGTCGATCCCCACGCCGGGCGTGAGATGCATGCTCGAGAGCATGTCCGCGAGCTGGTTCTGGCCGTTGGCGCGGAGGCCGGCGATGACCTGCTCCTGGCTGGCGCCCGCGGGCAGGTTCTTGCTGATGATCCCCTGGAAGATGTCGTTGGTGGCGGTGCCCAGGATCTTGGGACCGATGATCGCGAAGGCGACGCTGACGACGGCCAGGACGATCACCAGGGCGATGAGCTGCCGTTCCGGCTGCAACCGACCGATGAGGCGCTGGAACGAGCCGCGAAAGTCGCTCGCCTTCTCGCCGCTCGGCATCATCATGCCCATGGGGCCGCGGCGCGCGCCCGGACCACCGCCCGGCGGCCCGCCTGGACCACCGCCCGGCTGCCCGCCGGGACGCATGCCGGAACCGGCGCCTGCGGGCCTGCTGCCAATCGGTGAAGGGCCTCCCGGCCTCTGGCCATTTCCCCCAGGCTGCCCGCTCATGCGACCGCCTCCGCCTCGGTGAGCTGCGAGTAGACGATCTCCTGGTACGTCTCGTTGCTCGCCAGCAGCTCGGCGTGCGTGCCGCTGCCCACGATGCGGCCGGCGTCCATGACCAGGATGCGGTCGGCCTTCATGATCGTGCCGACGCGCTGGGCGACGACGATCCGGGTGGCCCAGCCGAGCTCTCGGTCGAGCGCCGCGCGCAGGCGCGCGTCGGTGCCGAAGTCGACCGCCGAGAAGGTGTCGTCGAAGATGTTGATGGGCGCCTTCTTGACGAGCGCCCGGGCGATGGCCAGGCGCTGCCGCTGGCCGCCGGACACGTTCGTCCCGCCCTGCTGGATCGGGGCGTCCAGGCCACCCTCCATCTCCTCGACGAAGTCGCGCGCCTGGGCGATCGCCAGCGCGTGCCACAGCTCTTCGTCCGTGGCGTTCTCATCGCCGAACCGGAGGTTGTCGGCAACCGTGCCGGTGAACAGGAACGCCTTCTGGGGAACGAGCCCGATCCTGTGCCACAGGTCGGACCGATCGACCTCGCGGACATCCACACCGTCGACGAGAACGGCGCCGGCGGTGACGTCGTAGAGACGCGGGATGAGGTTGACCAGGGTGGACTTGCCGGCGCCGGTGCTGCCGACGATCGCGGTCGTCTGTCCCGGCCGTGCGGTGAACGAGATATCGAACAACACCGGTTGCTCGGCGCCCGGATAGCGGAATTCGACGTCGCGGAACTCGATCGTCCCGCCCACGTGCCCGTCACCGGCGGCGCGCTCCGACATCGGACGCGGGTGCTCGGGGTCGCGCACGAGCGGCTCGGTCTCCAGGACCTCCTGGATGCGCCCGGCCGACACGACCGCCCGCGGGAGGAACACGAACATGAAGACGGCCATCAGGACCGAGAACAGGATCTGCATGATGTACTGCAGGAATGCCGTGAGGTTGCCGATGGGCATCTCGCCGCTGTTCACGCGAAGCGCCCCGAACCACATCACCGCCACGGTCGAAAGGTTGAGGATGGCCGTCATCACCGGGATCGTGACCGCGAACAGCCGGTTCACCCTGATGGACGTGTCGAACAGGTCGCGGTTGGCGTCGTCGAAGCGCACTTCCTCGTGTCCGGTGCGAACGAAGGCCCGGATGACGCGCACGCCGGCCAGCGTCTCGCGCATGACCTGATTGATCCGGTCCAGCTTGGCCTGCACGGCCCGGAAGAGGGGGATCGCGCGGTACATGACGATGGCGATGAACGCGACCATGATCGGCAGCACGACGACGAGGAGGCCGGACAGCGGCACGTCCTGGCGGATGGCCATGATGATGCCGCCGACGATGAGGATCGGGGCGCTGATGATCAGCGTCAGGGCCATGAACACGATCGTCTGGACCTGCTGGACGTCATTCGTGTTGCGGGTGATGAGCGACGCCGGACCGAAGTGGTTGACCTCCACCTGGCTGAAGCTCTCGACCTTTCGGAAGATCGCGCTGCGGACGTCGCGGCCGAATCCCATCGCCGTCTTGGCGCCCCAGTACACGGCCAGGATGGAGGCGACGCCCAGCACGAGCGTGACGAGGAGCATGAAGCCGCCCGTCCTGATGATGTAGTCGTTGTCGCCCTTGGCGACGCCCTCGTTGATGATGTCGCCGTTGAGGGTGGGCAGGTACAGGTTGCCGATCGCCTGGACGAGCAGCAGCGCGATGACAGCGAATATCGGCCAGGCGTACGGTCGCAGGTAGGTCCGGAGCAGGCGGATCATCTAGCCGGCCCCACGGCCTGGGCAGCCTCGGCCGCCGACTTCACGCCGTGCCTGTCGCGGGCCGCACGCAGCGCGCGATGACCCTTCAACAGGCCCGTGAGCTCGTCCTCGGACAGGCTCTCGAGGAGCTTGCCGAGGCCAAGGCGCCGCCGCTCCTCGATCGAGGTGAACACGTCCCTGCCGGCCTGCGTCATGTGGACCAGCACGACCCGCCGGTCCTCCTCGTCGTGGCGACGTTCCACGAAGCCGCGCTTCTCCATCCGGTCCACGATGCCGGTCGCGCTGGCGACCGAGACCTCCAGGACCTCTGCCAGGCGTCCCATGGACATCGGGCCGGTGGTCTCGAGCTCGATGAGCACGTTGAGGTGGATGAGGCTCAGCGCTCCCTTGTGCAGGCGCTTGAACATGCCCATCAAATCGCGAGGATTCCACGAGGTCAGCTCGTCGACGACGGCCTGAGCGAGCTTGCGCTGGCGCGCGGATCGGCCGGCCCTGGCGCACCCTTTGGCAGACTGCCGGCTGATGGCGTTACTCAGCGCGGTGCCGACCTTCAATGTCATGTTGACAATCTACGCGAGGCGTGACGATCGTGTCAAGGGCCGATAGCATCGTCAGTGCTGACTGATCAACCCGCGGGGGCGCACCAGAGGGAGGCAGCGATGTCGATTGCCGAGGCCGTGGCCAGCGCGACCCAATACCTGACCGACCATCCCGACGAGGCACGCTATCGGGACTCGGCGGCCGTCGCTCGGCTGGTCGAGGGCCTGCGGGTCGAGGTCCGCGGAGCAGACGGCTCCAACCTGCAGACGGACATGCCCACCGGGATCGGCGGGACCGCGACGGCACCCTCGCCGGGCTGGCTGTTCCGGGCCGCGATCGCCTCGTGCGTCGCGTCGCTCATCGCCATCCGGGCGGCGGTGCTGGAATGGGATCTCGAATCGGTCGAGGTCGAAGTCGACAGCGAGTCGGACGATCGGGGCATCCTCGGGATGGCGGACGACATTCCGGCCGGTCCGTTGAGCACCCGCATCGCGGTCGGCGTGTCGATACGTGGTGGCGGCCACGATGTCGAAGCACTCGTGCAGTGGGCGGTCGACCACTGCCCGGTGTCCGACGGCCTCAAGAGAGCGGTGCCTGTCGAGCTGACGATTCGGCCTGGGTCAGAACCGGTCAGGCGGCCTTGACAAACGGGCCGATCCGAGTCCACAGG
>WNGA01003794.1_pt1 | contig 32541 bp, 33 predicted proteins | sample 5400061 | NCBI WGS metagenome assembly WNGA01 (sample SAMN13153366, study PRJNA577476) | soil metagenome | isolation source: 100 cm soil or saprolite under grassland replicate 2 | place: USA:California | collected 2016-06-15 | reverse complement strand
TGGGAGATGCCCACCGGAGCGATGCACCCCGGGGAGAGTGAGGAGGCGGCCGTCCAGCGCGAGCTGGCGGAGGAGGCGGGGTACGAGGCCGGGAGTCTCACGAAGCTCTGCACCTTCTTCACGTCCAAGAGCGTCGTCGACGAGACCGCCGCGCTTTACCTCGCCGAAGGGCTGCGGCCCGCCGACCATCGACCGGACCCCACGGAGTTCATCGAGGTGCGGACGTTTCCCTTCGCGACGGCGATCGACATGGTGCACACCGGAGAGATCAAGGACGCGATGACGATCATCGCGATCCTTCACGCGGCCCGCCGACGCGGGCGCTGACGCTCACTCGCCCGGCGTGTCCTCCGCCTCCCAGCGGTGACGGTCGCGCCCCTCCAGGATCTCGTCGGACGTTCGGAGCTCCTCGTCGGGCGCCCGTGGCACCCCGAGCGCATCGCCGAGGGCATCCACGTTGTCCTGGTCGGGCGTGGCGACACTGCCGCCCACGGCTTCCTCACCCGTGCTGTCGGCGCGCTGCCAGTCGGCATCGACGTCGCCACCCGTCAGCTTCGGGCTCGTCTGGGTGTACTCCGTCAGCTCCTCCTCGGCCTGCCGCTCTTGATCCGTCCGGATGATCGTCGCCTCGCGCGGAGGCGGCCCCTGTAGCTCGTCGTCGTTCGGTCTGGATGCCTTGCGCCGGCTCTTCTTTGCCATGACTGCCGGGGAGCAGCGAACGTCGTGCCAGCGAAACGCGTGGCTCCGGCCTGCGAATGAGCCCCGGAGCTACGGGAGGCGCGGGAGGAGCTTACCATCGACGGCGGCCAGGATCAGCTGGACGAGCCGTTCCTGGCTCACGGGCTTCGGCAGATAGGCGGCAAATCCCGAGGCGCGCATCGAGGGCTCGTCGTAGTCGAGCACCGACACGGCGATGAACGGGGTGGTGGCCTGACGCTTCCGCGCTTCGCCCAGGAGCCACAGGGCGTCCCGGTCAGCGAGCTGGACATCGCAGACGACGACGTCGGGCTTGACCTGGCGGAGCTTCCGGAGCGCGTCCCGAGCGCTCCTCGACGTGACGACGAACGCGCCATGGTACGCCAGCAGCGCCTGGAAGATGTTCCGGGCGTCGACATTGTCGTCGACGACCAAGGCATACACACCCGACAGCGCCCCGAGCGTCCGCGAACCCATCCGGGGTTGGTATTACCGAGCGTTCGTTGGACAGCCCCGCCTATGCGGTGGCCGAGCGGCGGTGGGTTTCAGAGTCTGGGAATTCCATTTCACGGCAGTAGCAGAGCAGATGCACGTAGAGGCCGACGAAGTGAACGCTAGTCTGAGCCTCGTAGACCGGGGTCGAGCACAACAGGCAGTGGTCGATGACTCGCCCCCACGCCCCGTCCTCGGCCCTCGGCCAGCCCATGCGCAGACATGCAGCAACGCATGTACCAAAGATGGAAGGGCCGACTACGCGCGAGCGGCCGACCGCCCTTCGTCGCTCGGCGACTCCACGACGTGAGCCACGGTCGAGCACAGCGTATGAAAGGGCACAGGCTTTCTCAGATAGGCGTCGAGCCCATGCCGGCGAGCCGTCGTGAAGTCGTAGAGATCGTCTCGTGCCGTCATCGCGATCACGGGCAGATGATCGCCACGGCGGCTGCCCCGGTCCCTGATCCAGTCGATGAGCCACAGGCCATCATTCCGAGGCATCGACAAATCCGTGACCACGACGTCCGGGCGAAGATGGCGCAGGGTGCGGACCGCAGCGAGCGCCGAGGCAGCAACCCGGACGGTGGCGCCTGCGTACCTGAGCATCGCCTCGCAAATTACACGAGCGTCCGCGTCGTCGTCGACCATGAGGACATGAACACCGTCCAGCCGGGCAAACGCTTCGGGGGTATCGCGCACCTCGTCTGACATTAGACTTCAGCCATCTGCAACAATCCCGCCCGTTGGTCGAATGGGCACATGCCGACGGGAAGGGTTTTCGTATCCGATGTCGGCGTCGGCACTTGGGCCTTTGCGGCACCAGAGGGGCTTCAACGAGCGGGAAAGATTGCCGGTTCGGCACGCTTGCTGGACATCCCGTCACGGGGACGATGACGAGATCCGGCAGCAGACAATGATGGGCGCATGCGAAGGATCGTGATGCCGCGGAAGGAATCCCGGGATCGCCGTCGACGACTCCGGCACCGCGCCGGATCCCCACCTCCTCCGCGAGCTCGACCCGCCTGCCCGATCCTCCTCGGAGCCGGTCGCCCGTTGCTCAGCGGCGTGTCGAAGAGCTCGAGGCTGGCTCTCCTGGAGGCCAAGAGGTATCCGTCCGGCGACGTCATGCTTCGCTACGCGCGCCCAGCAGGCTCGACTTCCTAGGAAGCCCCCAACTCACCTCGTGGAGGCCAGGACCACGGGGCCGGTGGGCGCCGGGACGCCGCCCTCGGGCTCCAGCGTCACCGCCCAGACGTCGGCGGGGCCGGGGTTGGCCGCGATCGGTTGGCTCGCTTGCCCCGACGCGTCGACCGTGAAGACGCCGGCCGGACGTGGCTGACCCGCGCTGATCGTCCACAGCTCGTAGGCCTTGCCTGGAGGCGTCGGCGGGAGATTGGCGATGAACAGATGACCGCCCTCCCGCTCGTGCCAGAGAAGACGCGCGCTCGCCGTGGGACTGGGGCCGGGTCCGCGGAGCGTGATGACACGGGTCGCGGGATCGCGCAGGAGCGCGATGACCACCCGGGCGACGCCGAGCCGGTCGCGCAGCGCCGTCTCTTGCGCGCGCAAGTCGGCGCGGATCGCGGCGGTTTCCCGCGCCATCGCGCCGATGCGCGCCTCGTACCGCGAGGCGACGAGCCCGGCGACGAAGATCGAGACACCGGCCACGGCCGCCGCGGTCCCGACGGCCCAGCGCATCGACCGCCAGCGACGACTCGACAGGCGACGCCCGGGCGTCGCCGCCACCCGCCGCATCACCGTCGCTTTCACGTGGGCGGGAGGAAGCGTCGGGGGCAGCCCACGCGCGACGTCGGCCAGCGTCTCGTCGAACTCACGCAGCGCGGCGACGCACGCGCCACATCGACGCGCCAGGTGCTCCTCGAACTGCGCGCGCTCGTCGCCGTCCAGCGCTCCCAGCGCGTACGCGGCGGCCTGGCTCTCGAAGGGCTCGTGGCTCATGGCGGCGTCTTCATGATCTCGCGCAGATGCTCCAGTCCCAGGCGCATCCGGGTCTTGACGGTACCCAGAGGCTGCTCGAGGCGCTCCGCGATCTCGGTCTGCGTCAGACCGCCGAAATAGGCCAGCTCGATCACCTCGCGCTGCGCGCCCGGCAACCGATCGAGCACCCCCTCGACGGCCTCCTCGACCGGGGCGACGAGCGCCTCATCTCTTCTACGGATGGCCCGGAGCCGGTCGAAGGCTCGCGTCCGCGCCCGTATCACGATCCAGGCCTCCGGGCTTCCCCCCGCCGGGTCGTAGGTGGCCGCCGCCTGCCAGGCTTCCCAGAAGACTTCTTGCAGGACGTCGGCGGCGTCGGCCGGGTCGCGGACCATGCGCACGATGAGGGGATACGCGAGCCGCGCGTAGCGATCGTAGAACACCCCGCAGGCGTCGGCATCACCATCGGCCATCCGCCGGATCAGCTCTGCGCCCGCCCACGCCATGTGGTCTCTTTCACTAGCAAAGGCTCCGCGGATTGACAAGGCCGAGGCCACCGCCATGTCGCACCCACCAGTGTCTACGTATCGCGATCGCGGACCGGATTCACGACCCATGCGACCGCGCGCCCGCTCACGACGCTGCTAGACTGGGACGCGTGCTTCGGACCGCCGCCGACTGGACCTCCGCGCTCGGGTTGATCCCCCACCCCGAGGGCGGCTTCTATCGCGAGACGTACCGATCGGCGGAGACGATCGACGCCCCGCACGTGCCGCCGCGCTTCGGAGGGCCGCGAGCGCATTCGACCGCGATCTACTTCCTCCTGCCGGGAGACCAGATCTCGGCGCTCCACCGCATCAAGTCCGACGAGGTCTGGCACTTCTACGCCGGCAGCCCGGTGACGCTCACGGTCATCCATCCCGACGGCCGGCTCGACGAGCGACGCCTGGGCGCCGAGTCCGAGAGCTTTCAAACCGTCGTGCCGGCGGGCGCCTGGTACGGCGCGGTCGTCGACGACCCGACCGCCTGGGCCCTCCTCGGAGGGACGGTGGCGCCCGGCTTCGACTTCGCCGACTTCGAGCTCGCCGATCGCGCCACCCTCCTGGCCCGCTTCCCCCAGCACCGCGACAGGATCGTCCGTCTGACCCGATGAGAAATCAGGGACGCCTGACCACGCGCTGCGCCTTGAGCTCGTAGCGGGGCAGCGTGCGAGGCGGCACGGCGGCGACCTCCAGGCGAATGCCGAGGTCGGCGCGGAACGCCTCTCGCACCGCCAGCGTCACCGACGCGTCGTCGGCCTCGAGCACCACGCGGATCTCGTCGAGGGCGCCGGCGCGAAAGACCTCGATCTGGAACTCGTCGACGGCGGGGAAGCGTCGCACGATCCCCTCGATCGCGGACGGAAAGACGTTGACGCCGCGGACGATCAGCATGTCGTCGAGCCGGCCGAGGATGCCGCCCTCGAGCCGGACGAACGTCCGCCCGCAGCCGCAGGGAGCCTCCGCCAGCCGCACACGATCGCCGGTGCGATAGCGGACGACGGGAGAGCCGAAGCGCCCGAGATTGGTGAGCACGAGCTCGCCCTCGCGCGCCGGACGCTCGGTGCCGGGATCGATCACCTCGGCGATGAATTCCGTCTCGTTCACGTGCAGGCCCGCCTGCTCGGCGCACTCGAAGCCGAAGGCGCCCATCTCCGTCATGCCGGCGTGATCGAAGGCCCGGGCGCTCCATCCATCCTCGATGCGCCCCCGCACGGCGGGGATGCTCGCGCCGGGCTCGCCGGCGTGGACGGTCACGCGCACCGGCAGCCTCGCGAGGTCGACGCCGCGCTCGCGCGCGATCTCGACGAGGTGCAGCGCGTAGGACGGCGTGCAGACGAGCGCCGTGGCTCCGAGCTTGTCCATCCAGGCCAGCCGCGTGGCGGAATCCTGCCCGCCGCCGGGGATCGCCAGGGCCCCGAGGGCACGCGCGCCTTCGAACCCCGCCCAGAACCCGATGAAGAGGCCGAACGAGAACGGAAAGAAGATCCGATCGGCGGGCCCGAGGCCGGCCCCGCGCAACACGAACCCCCAGCAGCGCGCCCACCAGTCCCAGGACTCCTGCGTGTCGAGCCAGCGCAGCGGCTGGCCGGTCGTGCCCGACGTCTGATGGACCCGCACGTACCGGTCCAGCGGGTACGTCAGGTTGGTGCCGAACGGCGGATGCGCGGCCTGATCCGCGACGAGCTCGATCTTCTGCGTGAACGGCAGACGCCGGAAGTCGCTCCAGCCCGCGAGATCGCCGGGGGCGCGGAGGCCGGCCGCCCGCCACTTGCGCTGCAGGAAGGCGTTGCCGGATCCGCCGGCGGCGCCGTACACCTCGGCCACGAGCTTCTGGATCCGACGCCATTGATGCTGGCCGAGCGCCGAGGGGCCGAGCGTCTCCAGGGCGGGGTCGAACACGGTCAGGCCCGCAGCTTGAAGCGCTGGATCTTGCCGGTGGCGGTCTTGGGCAGCTCCTCGGCGAACTCGATCCAGCGCGGATACTTGTAGGGAGCGATCTTGTCCTTGACGAAGCCCTTGAGCTCGTCGGCCAGCGCGGCCGACGCCAGCCCGGGCTCCTTGAGCACGACGAAGGCCTTGGGCTTGACCAGTCGGTCGCTGTCCTCGTGGCCCACGACCGCCGCCTCCAGCACCGCCGGGTGCTTGATCAGCGTCGCCTCGACCTCGATGGGCGAGACCCAGATGCCACCGACCTTCAGCATGTCGTCGGCGCGGCCGGCATACCAGAAGTACCCGTCGGAGTCCTGAGAGTACTTGTCGCCGGTCTGGATCCACGGCCCGTAGAGCGTCTCCTTGGTCTTGTCGTGCTTGTTCCAGTAGTAGGCCATCGTCGAATCGCCCTTGACCCGCAGGTTGCCGATCTCGCCCCGCGGCACCGGGCGTCCCTCGTCGTCGACGATGATGGCCTCGTAGCCGGGCACGGCCAGCCCGGTCGCGCCGGGGCGTGCCTGGCCGGGACGGTTGGACAGGAAGATGTGCAGGATCTCCGTCGTGCCGATGCCGTCGATGATCTCGACGCCGAAGCGCTCGCGCCAGCGGTTGTAAATCTCCTCGGGCAGCGCCTCACCCGCCGAGACGCACAGGCGGAGCGAGGACAGGTCCCAGCGCTGCTCGGCCTCCTTGACGGCCAGCATCGCGGCGTACAGCGTGGGCACGCCGAAGAAGATCGTCGGGCGCCGATGCGAGAGGATCTCGAAGACGCCCTCCGGGGTCGGTCGGTGCGGAGAGAGGACGCTCTGGGCGCCGACGGCCATCGGGAAGTACCCGGCGTTGCCGAGGCCATAGGCGAAGAAGAGCTTGGCCGCCGAGAAGATGCGGTCGGTCGATCGCAAGCCGAGCACCTGCTTCGCGTAGGTCTCCGCGCACACGACCATGTCGTGCTGGAGATGAACGGCGCCCTTGGGAAATCCCGTGGAGCCCGACGAGTAGAGCCAGAAGGCCGCGTCGTCGCGCGACGTCGGCGCCGCCGTCAGCGTGGACGAGGCCTGGGCCACGCGATCCTCCCACGACAGATGGGCTCCCGCCGCGCCGCCGGCGACGAGCACATGGCGCAGGTGGGGCGCGCGGGCGAGGATCGGCGCCGCCTCCGCCAGCAGCGGCGCCGAGATGACCACGACCCGGGCGCGGCTGTCGTTCAGGAAATAGAGCCAGTCTGCTCCACGCATCAGCGTGTTGACGGGGACGGGGATGGCGCCGATCTTGATGGCGCCCCAGAACGTCCCGAGGAACTCCGGCGTATCGAGGCAGATCATGAGCACGCGGTCCTCGAGGCCGACCCCGAGCTCGCGGAGCGCGTGGCCGGTCCGGTTGGTGAGCTCCTGCACGTCTCCGTACGACAGGACACGGTCCTCGTAGTAAAAGGCGGGCGATTCCGCCCGGCCTTCCGCGACGTTGCGGTCCACGAACCATGTGGCGACGTTGAACTCTGCCGGGAGCACGTCGGAGGCATTCATGTCCAATCCTCGGGTGTTGTTGGCACCGCGGTTGCTGGGGACGAGTAGGGAGGTGCAAACATGAAATCTCTCCACGTTGCCATTCTCAGCGGCCTGCTCGTTCTCGGTGTCAGCGCCTCGGTGATCGCCCAGCAGCCCGGGGCGTCCTCGAGCGCCCAGAGCGAGGCGACCAAACCGGCCGATGACAAGGCCACGTCCTCGTCGAGCTCTTCGTCCAGCGCCGCGAAGCCGGACCAGAGCGCGCCAGGGGCGTCGTCGTCGATGCCTGCGCCCGATCGGTCATCGTCCAGCTCGTCCACCAGCGTCGACGTCTTGAAGAACGAGTCCCGCGCGGACGTCGGCAAAGACAGGAGTGATCTCGGTTCGGCGTCACCCCGCACGACCACCAGTGAGTCGCGGCGGATCTTCGGCCTCGAGCCGACCGCGGCCATCCTGATCGGCGCGGCCATCCTGCTCGTCGTGATCCTGGCCCTCGTGGCCATGAGCCGGGGCAGCAGCGACACCACCTCGCACACCGACATCGACCTCAACCGCCGGCTGTAGGGCTGGCCTATCGACGTGGGCGGCGTCGCACCGCGGTCTTGCGCGGCGGCGATGCCGCCCGTGTCTTTCGGCGCACGGCGATCGCCTCGATCTCGACGAGCAGCTCCGGCCGCACGAGCCGGCTCACCACGAGCAGGGTATTCGGCGGGTAGCTCCCGTCGGGGAAATATCCCGGAAACATCTCCGCCCGCGCCTTCATGAAGCCGGCGATGTCGTCGGGGCGTGTCAGGAACGTCTGCAGGCGGACGACGTCGCGCATCGCGCAGCCGCCGGCCTCGACGACCGCGCGCACGTTCTCGAAGGCCTGCTTGGTCTGCGCCACGATGTCGTCCACGGCGACCTGACCGGTCGGGCCCATCCCGACCTGGCCGGCGACGACGACCATCTCCCCGCCGGACGCGACGACGCCGTGCGAGTACATGCCCAGCGGGACTCCGAATCCCTTCGGCGTGATGACTTTCATTTGGTGGTCTCCTGGTGTTATCCCAGCCGGACGTACTCGAAGTCCATGGGCTGGCCGTTGATCCCGCGGGCGGGGGCCGCGATCCAGTTGGCGAACTTCCCCCGCTCCGTCACCGGCTGCATGAGGCTACCGACGTACGCCTCGTCGGCCTTGGTCGGCAGCCAGTCGTCTCGGCGCGCGTCCCACTCGGCCTGGCTGATCACGCGTCCCTCGGGCGACACCCGGACGTCGCTGAAGCATCCGATGGCGCGGTGGAAGGCGCGGTGCGGCAGTGTCAGCTCGACGTCGATGCCCGCGCGGGCGATGACCTGGTTCCACCGCGCGACGCCGCGCGCACAATCCGTGACGTAATCGTCGCGCAGGCGCTCGTTGAGCGACACCAGCGCGGGCTGCTCGCGCATGGCCACCCGCTCGCCGTCGAGGTCGGCCACCGGGTAGGTGGCGTCCTTCAGGCGGTGATCGTCGTCCTTCTTCGTCTCCTCGAAGCGCCCCTTGAGGCCGAGCGTGTAGAAGTTCGCGGCGTTCGTGGAGATCTCGGAGCCGAAGAGGTCGAGCGAGACCGAGAAGTGGAAGTTGACGTACTTCTGGATCGTCGGCAGGTCGATGCCGCCGTGGGCGCGCACGTCCTCGGTGCGGTGCTCGCGCATCAGCTCGCACGTGCGCTGCACGATGCGGCCGACGCCGGTCTCCCCCACGAACATGTGGTGCGCTTCCTCCGTGAGCATGAACCGGCACGTGCGCGCGAGCGGGTCGAAGCCGCTCTCGGCCAGGCTGGCCAGCTGATACTTGCCGTCACGGTCCGTGAAGAAGCTGAACATGAAGAACGACAGCCAGTCGGGCGTGCGCTCGTTGAAGGCCCCGAGGATCCGCGGCTTGTCGCGATCGCCCGATCGGCGCTGGAGCAGCGCCTCCGACTCCTCCCGTCCGTCGCGACCGAAGTAGGCGTCGAGCAGGTAGACCATCGCCCACAGATGGCGGCCTTCCTCGACGTTGACCTGGAACAGGTTCCGCAGATCGTAGAGCGACGGACAGGTCTGGCCGAGATGCCGCTGCTGCTCGACCGAGGCGGGTTCCGTGTCGCCCTGGGTCACGATGAGCCGCCGTAGCGTCCCGCGGTATTCGCCGGGCACCTCCTGCCAGGCCGGCTGGCCCTTGTGGTCGCCGAACGCGATGGCGCGGTTGGGCTCGGGCTCGGCGAGGAAGATGCCCCAGCGGTACTCCGGCATCCGGAGATACCCGAACTGCGCCCATCCCTGCGTGTCCACGCTGACGGCGGTGCGGAGGTACACGTCCTTGGCCTGGTAGCCGTGCGGGCCCATGTCGCGCCACCACTCGAGGAATTTCGGCTGCCATTCCTCCAGCGCCCGCAGGAGCCGGCGGTTGTCCTTCAGGGACACGTTGTTGGGGATCCGCTCCAGATAATCGGTCGCCGACATCACACTCTCCTCCGGTCGTACTCGCTACGCTCGCCCGTGCCGTAGACGCGCAGGGCGCCCTTGGGCCCCACCGCGTTGGGGCGCTGGAACACCCAGTTCTGCCACGCCGACAGCCGCGCGAAGATCTTGGTCTCCATCGTCTCGGGGCCGGCGAACCGCAGCGACGCCTCCATGCCGGTGAGCGCGTCGGGCGAGAACGCGCCGCGCTCCTCGACGGCCATCCGCACCTCGTCGTCCCAGTCGATGTCGTCGGGCGTGAAGGTCACCAGGCCCGCCTCCTCGGCCGCGGCCGCGTCGAGGTCCTGGCCGAGCCGCCCCTTGAGGTCGTCGACGCGGCCGGGATCGGCGAGGAAGCGGCCGGCGAGCCGGCAGAGCCCGTTGGCCATCGGATAGGCGCCGAAGTTCATCGCGGTGAGCCGGACGCCGGGCGCCGGCCGGTCGTCGCCCTGCCGTCGGCCGTCGAGCATGTAGGAGCGGTCCGCGGCGAGCGCCAGCTCGAGCAGCGTGCCCGCGAACGACGACCCCGGCTCGATGAGCGCGAAGATCGACCGCGAGGAGACGTCGAGGCGCTTGAGCGTGCGCTTGAGGTAGAGACGGATCTCGCGGACGAGCCAGTCGGCCTGATGATCGGCCAGGAGCCGATCGTACGCCTCCACGACGTCGGCTCGCCCCGTCGTCCGGAACAGCCAGAGCCCGATCTCGGGCTCGTTGGTCCGCAGGTGAAGGATGAGGTCGTCGAGCTCGCGGGCCAGGGCCAGCGGCCAGAACGCGCAGCCCAACCCGTGGATGGACGCGAGATCGTCGGCGGGCGGCGCCGCGGGCGCGGCGACGGTGATCTCGGCGACGCCGCGCGCGCGATCGAGCGCGCACGTCACGTGGCGGTAGGCCACACCGTCGTCGTCGATCGACCGCTCGAGGGGCGTCAGCGCGATGCCGCGCGCCTCCGCCGGCCGGTCGCTGCCGGCGGCCAGCGTCTCGGCCCGACGCCTGACTTCCTCATCGAGCTTCGAGCGCGGCACGACCTCGTCGACCAGGCCCCAGTCGACGGCACGCTTGCCCTTCACGCCTTCCTCGAGCGTGCAGAAGAAGTCGGCGCGGTCACGGCGGACGTGGCGCTTGTCGACCAGGCGGGTGAGGCCGCCCGTGCCCGGCAGCACGGCGAGCAGCGGCACCTCGGGAAGCGCCACCGAAGTGTTGCCGTCGTCGGCCATGACGATGTGCTCGGTGGCCAGCGCCAGCTCGTAGCCGCCTCCGGCGCACGGGCCGTTGATCGCGGTGAGCCAGGGCTGGCGCGATTCCGCCGTGGCGTCCTCGATGGCGTTGCGCGTCTCGTTCGTGAACTTGCAGAAGTTCACCTTCCAGGGGTGGCCCGACTGGCTCAGCATGCGGATGTTCGCGCCCGCGCAGAAGACGCGGTCCTTGGCCGAGCGGAGGATCACCGCCGCCACCTCCGGATGCTCGAAGCGCAGCCGCTGGACGACGTCGTACAGCTCGATGTCGACGCCGAGGTCGTACGAGTTCAGCTTCAGCTCGTAGCCCGGCCGCAGGCCGCCATCCTCGCTGACGTCCATGGCGACCGTGGCCACGCGCCCGTCGATCGTGACCTTCCAGTGACGATAGCGCGACGGATCCGTGCGGAAGTCGACCCGCGGATGATCGTTGTCTGCCATCTTCATTCCCCCCGCCCTACCCCAAGATCACCCACAGCGCGCGCGCCTTCTTCGCTCCGAGATTCTCCCACCAGTGCGGTGCGCCGCCGTCCAGCAGCGCGCTGTCTCCCGTCTCGAGCGTGTGCGTGTCGCCGTTGTAGTGCAGCGCCACCTTGCCGTCGAGGACGTAGAAGAGCTTCATCTGGCCGGGCTGGATCACCACCTTGTCCGTGGCGACGCCGCGGGACTTCCCGCCGAGGGTGGAGACGACGGCCCGGATCTTTCCCTGGAACAGCCCCGCGCCCAGCACGGCCCACCGCTCGGAGCTGCCGTCGAACGACACCGCCGGGTACTCGCGCTGGCGGGTCACCTGGATGCGGCCCGCGGGTCCCCCGTCGAACAGCGACGCGATCGGGACGTTGAGCGCCGCGGCGATCTTGCCGACGGTGTTGAGCGACGGCGTGAGGCGACCCGACTCGATCTGGGACACCATGCTCGGGGTCAGACCCGCCTTCTCGGCGAGCTGCCGCTGCTGCAGCTCGCGCTCGAGCCGCAGGGCCTTGATCCGCCCGCCGAGCGAGCTCACGAGATGATCTCCGCCTGGGGGGCCCCGAAATGGCCCCCCAAACCCCCCGACGCTCCGACCGACCCGGCCAAGCCGCGCCGGTCGTCGATCATGCGCGATCTCAAGGCGCTTCCTCCTCCACCCGGCCCTCGGCGTCGAGGCCGGCGAGCCGGCGCAGCGCGCGGGCGACGAACACCCGCGTCATCTTCTTTCGATAGAAGTGCGCGTAGTCCGTGTTGTCGAGCGGCTTCGAGGGGCCGGCCGCGAGATCCGCTACGCGCGTGATCAGCTCCGGCGTGAGCCGCTCGCCGATGAGCGCCGCCGCCGCCGGCCTGGCCTCCCGGGGCAGCGACGCGACCGCGCCGAGCACGATGCGCGCGTCACGGACGGTGTCGCCCTCCATCCGCGCGGCGACGGCCACGCCGAGGACGGGGAAATCGAACGAGCCGCGGCGTCGCAGCTTGAGATAGATCGACGTCCAGCCGTCGCCGGGCGGCAGCAGGATCTCGGTGAGGACCTCGTCGGGGCGCTTGGCCAGGTACTCGATCCCGTCGTCGCGATAGAGGGCGGGCATCGGGATCGTCCGCTCGCCGCCGGCGCCGACCAGGCGCACGGTCGCGCCCAGGCTCCACAGGACGGGCGCCGTGTCGGAGGACGAGACCGCCCAGCAGCGGGAGCTGCCCGGCGCGACCAGACAGATGTCCCCGTCCTTCTTCATGCAGAAGCCGACCGCCTTCCGCCAGGCGTGCGACTGGTTATAGTAGTTGCACCGCGTGTCGACACAGATGTTGCCGCCGAGGGTCCCCATGTTTCTCAGCTGGGGCGACGACACGAGACCGGCGGCCGTGGCGAGCGCCGGGAAGGCGCGCGCGATCTCCCGATGGCGGGCGACCGCGGACAGCGTCGTCGTCGCGCCGATGGCGACGCCGTCGCGCGCCCTGCCGCGCACCCCGGTCATCTCACGAATGCCGCGAACCCCGACGAGCACCTTGGGCTCGAACTGGCGGCGCTTCATGTTCGGGTAGAGATCCGTCCCCCCGGCCACGAGCATCGCCTCCGCCCCGTGCTCCGCCAGCGCCCGCGCCGCGTCGGCGACCGTGCGCGGCGCGAGGTACGTGAAGGGCGGCAATCTCATCATGAGGCGAACGGTCTCACCGCGACTTCGTCCGCGGGCTGGCCGAAGGCGGATTCCACGACCACGGGCTCCTTGAAGGTGAAGAGCGGCAGCTTCTCCGGACCGACCCGCGGCATCTTGCCTTGCCGCTTCAGCTCGAGCGCGCGGAGGATCTTCTCGGGGGTGATCGGGGTCTCGTCGATCCTCACGCCCACCGCGTCGTACACCGCGTTGGCGATGGCCGGGATCACCGGCAGCAGCGGTCCTTGCCCCGCCTCCTTGGCGCCGAACGGCCCCTCGGGATCGTCCGTCTCCACGAGGATCGTGTGGATCTCCGGCGTCTCCAGCGTGGTCGGGCTCTTGTAGTCCAGCATCGAGGGCGTCTTGTGCACGCCCTTGCGGAACACCTGGGCCTCCATCAGCGCCTCGCCGATGCCCATGTACACCGAGCCCTCGACCTGGCCCTCGACCAGCAACGGGTTGAGCGCGCGGCCGATGTCGTGGGCGATCCACACGTCGTGCAGCTCGATCTCTCCCGTCTCCGCGTCGACCGTCAGCTCCACGACCGACGCCGAGTACGAGTAGCACGGCGAGGGGCCGACCCCGCCCCCCTTGTACTTGCCGGCGCGCTTGGGCGGCGCGTAGGAGCCGGCGAACGCCAGCACGCCGTGCACCGACTCGGCGAGCGCGACGGCGTCCGGGAACGACACCGCCTGGTCCCAGTCCTCGGCCAGGCCGACTCGTCGGTCGCGGAAGACCAGCCCTTCGGGCGAGGTCTCGAGCTTGGCGGCGACGGCCCGCGCGATCACCGTCTTGAGACGCTCCGCGGCCTGGATGGCCGCGATCCCGCACATGAGGGTGACGCGCGACGAGTACGATCCGAGATCGACCGGCGTCAGATCGGTATCCGCCGGATGCACGCGGATGTCTTTCGGGTCGATGCCGAGGACCTCGGCCGGCAGGTACGCGAGGATCGAGTCGGAGCCCTGCCCGATGTCCGTCGCGCCGCAGAGGACGGCGACGCCGCCGCTCCGATCGGCGCGGACGATGACGCCGGAGTGCGGCATGCTGTTCCAGTAGATCGCGGTCCCCGCTCCCGTCATGTAGGCCGAGCAGCCGATCCCGATGCCCCGACGACGTCGGGAGGGGGCCTCGACGGCCCCCTCCCGTGCCTCCCCCAGGAGGGATTGCGCCGGCGAAGCCGGCGCTCTGAGTGGCCATGCATGCCACTTGTTCCGCCAGCCCGACGCCTCGACGACCTTGTCGATGCATTCCCCGAGGCCGATGGTCGTCACCGTGAGATGGTTGGCGGTCTTGGTGAAGGGGTCGACGAGGATGCGGCGTCGCATCTCCGCGGGATCGAGGCCGAGCTGCTCGGCCGCCTTGTCCAGCTGGCATTCGAGCGCGAAGCGCGGCTGGGGCGTGCCGTGGCCTCGCTTGGGCCCGCAGGGCGGCTTGTTGGTGAAGACCCGCGCGCCCTCGAACTTGTAGACGGGCATCTTGTACGTCACCGGATTGATCACACCGGTATAGAACGTCGAGGCGACCCCGTAGGAGCCGTAGGCGCCGCCGTCGAGCCACGTGCGGAGATGGCAGCCGGTGATGTCCCCCTCGCGCGTGAAGCCGGTCTTGAGCCACATGAGGACGGGATGCCGCCCGCGGTGGACGTAGAAGACCTCCTCGCGGGTGAGCGTGATCTTCACGGGCCGGCCGGTCAGCTGCGACAGCTTGCACGCGGCGATCTCATGGGCGAAGGGATCGAGCTTGCCGCCGAAGCCGCCGCCGACGGGCGTCGCGATGACCCGGATGTGGGCGGCCGGGACGTCGAGGATCTTCGCGAGGAGCCGGTGCACGTAGTGCGGCGTCTGCGTGGAGGACCAGAGCGTGAGCTTGCCGTCGGGGCCCCACTGCGCGACCGCCGCGTGCTGCTCCATCGGCAGGTGCGTGTTGCCCTCGAAGAAGAACACGTCCTCGCGCACGAGGTCGGCGCGGGCGAAGGCCGCCTCCACGTCGCCGAACTGCAGGGCCACGCTCTTGTGGACGTTGGGGCCGTCGCCGTACTCGTGGATGCGGACGTCCGGATGCGCCAGCGAGTCCTCGATGGACATGAGCGCCGGCAGCGGCTCGTAGACGACGTCGATCAGCTCGCAGGCGCGCTCGGCCGTCTCCTCGTCGACGGCGGCGACGGCAGCCACGGCATCGCCCACCAGGCGCACCTTGTCCCGGCACAGTGCTTCCTCGTCCTGGGACACGGGAAGAATGCCGAACTTGACGGGCGGCAGATCGGCCCCGGTGATGACGGCGTAGACGCCGGGCAGCGCGCGGGCCCGCGCGGGGTCGATGGAGCGGATCGAGGCGTGCGCATGCGGGCTGCGCAGGAGCTTGGCGTGGGCCAGACGGGGCAGCACGAGATCGTCCGCGTACTTCGTCTCGCCGGTCACCTTGGCCCACGCGTCGATCTTGGGCAGCGGCTGGCCGACGACGGTGAACCGATGCTTGCTCATGCCCGGTCTCCCGCCGGGGCGCCGCGCATGCGCAAGGCGGCCAGCTCGACGGCGTCGAGGATCTTCGTGTAGCCCGTGCACCGGCACAGGTTGCCGGCGAGCGCGTCCTTGATGACGTCGCGCGTGGGGACCGGGGTATCCGCGAGCAGCGCCTGGGCGGTCAGCAGGATGCCGGGCGTGCAGTAGCCACACTGGGCGGCGCCGAGCTCGGCGAAGGCGCGCTGCAGCGGATGGAGCTCCGCCCCGCGCGCCATCCCCTCGATCGTGGTGATCGCCGTCCCGGTGAGCTCGACGGGCAGTGCCAGGCAGGAGAGCACGGGCTCGCCGTCGACGAGCACCGTGCACGTGCCGCACTCGCCCAGCTCGCAGCCGTGCTTGGTCCCCGTGAGTCCCAGATCCTCGCGCAGGATCTCGAGGAGCGTCTTGTGGACCGGGACCAGGATGTCGTGCGCCTCGCCATTGACGGTGAGGCTCAAACGCGCTTTCATCGGGTCTCCCGTCGCCGTCAGTTTACCGACACTTAAGCCACATTAAAAATACTTAACCAGGACAGGCCCGTCAAGCGGCGGCGACAGACCGTAGTGTCTCAGTTCGAAACTATGGCAACCCAATCGCCGTCGATCCACCGGGCGGGTGGGGCGGGTGGGGCCTTGGGAAACCCGATCGGACTGTCTGGCCCACCGCCCGCCTGTCGGTTGCCGGTACGCCTGTCCCGCCGTACGACGACGGGTTTCCCAAGGCCCCACCCACCCCGCCCGCCCTCTCCGCGGTGCTCAAGGTCGGATCGACGACTCGAGTGGCGCGGTTCTCGTGCGCGACCGGAAGAGATGGCGTGCCCCCCACCTTCCTACGACAGGCTTGAGGTCGGCCGTGATCGTTGGTCAATTCCACGCGCGTCCTTCGCGGCACGCCTCCGCGGCCCGAGCGACGCGTGCAGGGCGGGAGAGACGGGTGGGCCTTCGGAAACCCGTCGTAGTACGTCGTGACAGGCGGACCGCTTACCGACATTCAGGCGGACGGCTAGACGGTCCGATCGGGTTTCCGAAGGCCCACCCGTCTCTCCCGCCCGGCGAACGGGCAGTCAGGGTTCGAACTGAGACACTACGCGACAGACACGGGCCGCCCCGCGGCCCGTGGTGGAGGACGGCATGCCGTACGCGCGCACCGACGATGGGATCCGGATCTACTACGAGACGCACGGCAGCGGGACGCCCCTGGTCCTCGCCTACGGGATCGGAGGCAACGCCGATCTCTGGGACGTCAACCGCGACGCCCTCGCCGCCCGGCACCGTGTGGTCCTGTGGGAGCCGCGCGGACATGCGCGCTCCGACAGTCCGAAGGACCCCGCGAGGTATTCGTTCGCGCGGTGGACGCTCGATCTCCGTGACGTCCTGGACCATCTCGGCATCCGCCAGGCCCACGTGGGAGGGCTGTCGCTCGGCGCCGGCATCGCCACGCGCTTCGCGCTGCGGTTCCCCCGCCGCGTGCGCTCGCTGCTGGTGACCAATTCCTCGTCGGCCGTCGGGCTGCCGCTGTCCGTCGACCACCTCGTCATGCGAGCGCGCTCGATCGAGATCACCCTGACGAAGGGCATGGACGCGATGGCGGAGTTCGCGATGACGGCGAACCCCAACGTCGCCGCCCGGCTGGCCCTCGACCCGTCGGCCCGAGACGAGTTCTACGCCTACTACCGGCGGCTCACGCCGATCGGCTACGCGAACTCGCTGCGCGCGCTCCTCGCCATGGATCACATCGCGCCCGAGCTGGCGGGCCTCCGCGTTCCCGTGCTCCTGGTCGGTGGCGACCGCGATCCCTCGCTCGCCCCCATGAGAGTCATGCGCCGCAAGGTCCGCGGCTCGCGGCTCGTGGTGCTCTCGCCGGCCAGCCACTTCGCCAACCGCGATCGGCCCGAGGCGTGGAACCGCGCGGTCCTCGCCTTCCTCGCGCGGTGCGATCGCGACGCGCCGGCTGCCCGTCGGCGCCCGCGGAGCGTCTGAAGGCATCGCCCTAGATCCGGCAGACCGTTGCGCAGCGCGGCGACCCCGGACGACGCCGTGAGCTTCTACGAGGGGCGCTTCGGCATCGGGTTCACGGCGTCCGAGCGGGCTGACCTTCTCGCCTTCCTCCGATCCCTCTAGGCAGGCTGCTGAAACAGCCCATCTGCCAGCCTGCGGTCAAGCCGGGGCGCTCCTCGAAACGACTCCGTTCGTACCAGATAGGGAAGTGTGTTGCGCAGGGGTGCGCGTAAGTGCGCGATCCTGCGGTGCGGCACCCTCGTTGCACAGCAGGGAGGGCATGTTTGGAATCACACGGTTTCGCCTGCTGTGCGCACTCTCGGCGCTCCTCGTCTTGCTCGGACGAGGCGGCGTCGCGTGGACGGAGACCGTCGGCCCCACCTTCGACGCCTCCAACGAGACAGGGCTGACCCGGCTCTTCTCGGCGGCCGGGCCGGTCGAGATTCCCCACCCGTTCGGCCAGAGCCTGGGGACCAACGGCCGCATGTGCGTGACGTGTCATTCTCCGTTCGACGGGATGTCGATCACCCCCGCGAACGTCCGCGCGCGATTCGACGCGACCGAGGGGTTCGACCCCATCTTCCAGACGGTCGACGGCAGCAACTCGCCGAATGCCGACGTGTCGACCATCGGCGCGCGCCGGGCGGCATACAGCATGCTCCTCTCTCGCGGCGTGATCCGCGTCGACATGACACCTCCCGCCGGGGCGGAGTTCGTCGTGGAGGCCGTCGAAGACCCCTACGGCTTCGCCACGCCGACTCGATTGTCCCTGTTCCGGCGCCCGTTGCCGGCGATCAACCTCGCCTTTCTCAGCACGGTGATGTGGGACGGGCGCGAGACCTTCGGCGTGGGGCTGCGCTTCGATCTCACCCATCAAGCCAACGACGCCACCCTCGGGCACGCCCAGGCCACCCGTGCGTTGACGTCGCAGCAGGAGACGGCGATCGTCGATCTGGAGTCGACGATCTTCGCCGCCCAGGCCTTCGACGCGAACGCCGGGACGCTCTCCAGCGGCGGCGCCGCCGGAGGGCCGGAGGCGCTCGCCCGTCAGGAGTTCTTCCCCGGCATCAACAGCGGGCCCGGGGCCTCACCGATCGTGTTCACGCTCTTCAACGCGTGGGCGACGCTCCCGGGCAACGACCCGGTCGGCAGCGCTCGCCGGTCGGTCGCCAACGGCCAGGACCTGTTCAACAACCGGAAGTTCGCCGGAGCGCTGACCTGCAGCAGCTGTCACAACACGCCGAACGTCGGTGCGCAGTCGACCGTGGCGTTCTTCGATACGGGAGTCGCCAGCGCGGCACGCCGCACGCCCGATCTTCCCCTGTACACGCTGCGATGCCCGTCGACGAACACGGTCGTCCGCACGACGGATCCGGGTCGGGCCATGGTGTCGGGACGGTGCGCCGATATCGGGCGGTTCAAGGTCCCGACGCTGCGCGGGCTGGCCGCGCGCACGCCGTTCTTCCATGACGGCAGCGCCACCACCCTGCGCGACGTCGTGCTCTTCTACAACGACGTGTTCACGATGGGGCTGAGAGCGTTCGAGGTCGACGACCTCGTCGCCTTCCTGCGCGCGCTGTAGACGGGCTGGCGATCGGTTCGTTGCCTACTTTCGTTCTGATCGCGGGCGGCGGTGACTCTCGAGCCCGCGCTCCCAGAGGTATTCCTTCTCGCCCAGGTGCTTGGCCACCCAGCGCCCGAGGACGAAGAAGACGTCGCTGAGACGGTTGACATAGCGCAGGGGCCACTCGCCGATCGGCTCGACGCGCGAGAGCGCCAGCACCTCGCGCTCGGCCCGTCGACACACCGTGCGCGCCAGGTGCATGAAGGCATTGATCCGGCCGCCTCCCGGGAGCGTGAAGGACTTGAGCGGCTGCAGATCCTTCTGGCAATGGTCCATCAGGTGCTCGAGCGCGGTCACCTGGGCCTCGCCCACCTTGAACATCCCTTCGTACTCGGCGCCCGGCGGCGTCGCCAGCTCGCTGCCGAGGTCGAACAGCTCGTTCTGGATCCCGCGCAGCGCCTCGTCGAGCCAGCGGTGATGCTCGCCCTCCGCGAGCCGCTCCTCGTTGAACGTGCGGACGAGCCCGACGACGGCGTTCAGCTCGTCGATGGTCCCGTATGCGCGGATGCGCGGCGAGTCCTTGGGCACGCGCCGGCCCCCGACCAGCCCCGTCTCGCCGCGGTCGCCGGTGCGCGTGTAGACGCGAGTGATGCTGATGGTCATGAGCGCCTCCGTTGGCCGGTATTCTACTTGAACGCCACCGGCGTCTCGGCGATCATCGCCCCGTGAGAAATCGGGCGCGCGCCGTGCTCGGCACCGCGGCCGGCGTGCACTTCCTGCACGACGGCTTCTCCGAGATCCTCTATGTCCTGCTGCCCGTCTGGGCGGCCGAGTTCCAGCTGACCTTCGCGCAGGTCGGCGTGATCCGCACGGCGTACACCGGAGGCATGGCCGCGCTGCAGATCCCCTTCGGCGTCCTCGCCGAGCGCTGGGGCGAGCGGAGGCTGCTCGCGGTGGGCACGGCGATCACGGGCATCGGGTTCATCGGCGCCGGCACGGCGGGCGGCTTCGTGTCGCTCCTGGCCTTCCTCCTGGCGGCCGGTCTCGCCTCCAGTGTCCAGCACCCGCTCTCGTCCTCGCTCGTGTCGAAGGCCTACGAAACGGGGGCGCGCCGGACCGCGCTCGGCACCTACAACTTCTCGGGCGACATCGGCAAGGCCGCGATTGCCGCGGGGATCGGGCTCCTCTCCGCGCTCATCGGCTGGCGCACGGCGAGCGCCATGTACGGGGTGATCGGCGTCCTGGCCGCTGTCGTCATCCTGGTCGTGCTCGGCCGCCTGTCGGCCGGGGGCGCCGACTCACCCGACGTCGTGGCCGCCGCCCGGGGGAGCGGCTGGGGCATCCGCGACGGGCGGGGCTTCGGGGCGTTGACGGCGATCGGGATGATCGACAACGCCACGCGCACCGGCTTTCTGACCTTCCTCGGCTTCGTGCTCATCGCCAAGGGCTCGAGCGTGGCCGGCGTGGGCCTCGCGCTGGCGCTGGTCTTCGCGGGCGGCGCCACCGGAAAGTTCGTCTGTGGGCTGATCGCCGAGCGCGTCGGCGTGATCCGGACCGTGGTGTTCACCGAGGCGGCGACCACGCTCGGCATCATCACGGTGCTCGCGACGCCGTTGCCCGTGGCCCTCGCGGCGCTCATCCCGCTCGGCGTCGCGCTCAACGGGACCTCGTCGGTCCTCTATGGCACCGTCGCCGATCTGGTGTTACCCGAGCGGCGGTCGCGCGCCTATGGCCTCTATTACACGCTCACGATGGTGGCGTCGTCGCTGTCGCCCGCGGTCTACGGCATCGCGAGCGACACGATCGGTGTCAGCGCCACGCTCGTCATCGTCGCCACGATGGTGCTGACCACGATTCCCCTCTGCCTGCTCCTCCGTTCCGTCGTCGTCGCCCCCGCGAGCGCCTGAACTCGGAGGGGGCTTCGCCCCCCTTCCGACGCTCGCGCGCCTGACGGCGCGCTTCGCTGCCTCCCCCCAGGATCGGTTGCGCCGGCAAAGCCGGCGCTCGGAGGAAGGTCAGGTCAGATAGAAGGGGCGCGAGGCGGTGGCGCCGTAGGGATAGCGGGTGAAGACGTCGGGGTTGGGATCGGCGCCGAGGCCGGGGCGGTCGGAGACGACGACGGCGGAGCCGCCGACGCGCCGGACCGGCTCGGCGAGCAGCGGCGCCTCGAGCTCGCCGGGCGGGAACTCCAGATAGCCGATGCCGGGCGTGGAGGCGACCAGGTGCACGGTCGCGGCCAGCCCAGGCCCGAAGTAGAACGAGTGGGGCACGAAGCTGACGTTGGCGGCGGCGGCCAGGGTCGCGATCTTCTTCATCTCGCCGAGGCCACCGACCTTCGTCATGCTCGGCTGCACGATGTCGGCGGCGCCCGCCGCGATGATCTGCTGGAACGCGTGGGCCGTCGCCTCGTTCTCGCCGCAGGCGATCGGCACGCGCAGGCTCGCGCGGACGCGGGCGAGCCCCGCATGATCCTCCGGCGGCCACACCGGCTCCTCCAGCCACCGCAGGCGATACGGCTCGAGGCGGCGGCCGATCGCGATCGCCTGCTCCACCGTCCACGGGCAGTTCGTGTCCAGCATCAGCTCGACGTCGTCGCCGGCGACCTTCCGTGCCTCGGCCACCGACTCGACGTCGATCTGATGGAGCTTCATCGCGGTATAGCCGAGCGCCCGCATGGCGGTGACCGCCTGGCGCACCTCCGTGGCCGTGTCGTAGCGGAGCAGGCTCGCGTACACCCGAGGCTGCGGCTGGCAGAGGCCGCCCAGCAGCCGATAGACGGGGACGCCCTGCGCCTTGCCCGCGATGTCCCAGAGCGCCAGCTCGACGCCACTGACCGCGAACATGGCGAGCCCGCGTCGCCCCCAGATCATGAGCGCGTGGTGCATCTGCTGCGTGAGGTGCTCGATGCGCGAGGGATCCTGACCGAGGACGAGCGGGGCCAGCGCCTCGTCCACGACGTTACAGACGGCCAGCGGCGCGCCATAGGCGAAGCACTCGCCCCAGCCGGTGAGCCCCTCGTCGGTGGTGACGCGGACGAGGATCTGCTTGCCGATGCCGGCCCGCCAGGAGGAGTCCGGCGTGAGCGGGCGCACGGGAATCGCCAGCGGGATGGCGCGGATATCGGTGATCTTCATGCGGACGTCGTCACGGACAGCAACGCGTCCGTGACGGCTTGGCGGCCAGACGGAAGCGATCGCGATCCCATCGGTACTGCATCGTGACCACCCACCGCGGGGCGGCATGGGCCCCATCCGCATACCGCTCGAGCACGAGGCGGTGATTCCGGATCGTCACGGCCGCGCGGGTGAACCCCCACAGAACTCCGCCCGGCGCGGATCGCGCGTAGTCCTGGCGCATCTGTCGCTCGCCGAGCGAGCCCATGGGCCGGACGCCCGCCGCGGCGGACGTGTAGGCGATGACCTCGTGCGTCTCGTAGTTGGCTCCATCCTCGCGGCAGCCGACGAGGACGGCCGCCTCGTCGCGATCATCGCCGGTGAGATCGCCGTGAGCGACCATCGCCACCGACAAGGTATCGGGTGGCGAGGACGGTCCCGTCGCAGGCGGCGGGACGGTACGTGAAGTTCATGAAGTCGACGTCCCTGACCTCCCCCGTCGTGGGCGGTCGCCACGACGGGCGCAGCGCGTCCGGCACGCCGAGGTCACGCAGCGCTTGGTCGTCGACACCCGTACCCGACCGCAGGACCCGCCACTGCGCGGCATCCTTCTTCAGGTACGCGATCGCCGGCTCGGTGACCGGCGGCGCGATGGCGACCAGCCGCACGCGCGCGTATCCCTCGAGAACGCCGTCGATGCCGACACGCACCCGCTGGGGAGACAGGCCCGCCGGGGCGAGGACCGCCGCCGCGATGCCCTCTCGATCGGCCGGCGAGATCTCTCCTGCGGCCACCGAAGACATCGCCACCACGATGATGAGCGGGGCGACGAATCGCTTCATCGGGGCCGCCGGCGCCGCCTACACGTCGCCGAGGCCGTACTCGTTCCAGCGGTCGCGCACGCGGGCTTCGTCCTCCGGCGCGGGGCGCACCGTGGGCGGGAAGCGCTCGTTGTCCCACTCGGCGCGCTTGGGGAACTTCCAGTTACGGGTGGCGTCGATGAGCACGCGGTTCCAGAGCCCGGTGCCGAGCTGCGCGACGTCGCGGTCCTCGAGCGGCGTGCTGGGATCGATCGGCGAGCCGAAGCTGCCGGGAAAGACGACGATGCCGCCCTCGCCCGCGTTCACCCGGTGGGCGAAGGCCCAGTCGACCTGCTCGTACGACGAGGGATCGATGTCCTGCTCGACCACGGTGACGTGCTTGTAGCGGTACTGGGCGGCGCTGTTGCCCCACAGCGCGGCGGCGATCTGCTTGGGCTGCCCCTGATAGTGCTTGGTGATCTGCACGATCACGTTGACCCCGTTGGTGATCGGCGGCACGTAGACCTCGCGGACGCCGGGTACGCCGGCCTGGGTGAGGATGTTCCAGGCGATGCCCGCGCGCTGAACCGACGACATCACGCTGTTCTCGCTGTAGGATCCCGGCAGGGTGCCCTCGAGGCAGCCGCGGAAGATCGGATCGCGGCGATGCGTGATGCACGTGACCTTCATCGTTGGCCGCGGCGTCGGGATGTCGGAGACGTAGCCCGTGAACTCGCCGAACGGGCCCTCCAGCTCGTAGGTCGCCGGATCGTCGCTGATGAAGCCCTCGACCACGATCTCCGCCGTCGCCGGCACCTCCAGATCGACGGTCTCGCACTTCACGAGCTCCACCGGCTCGCCGCGGTAGCCGCCCGCCACGTCCCACTCGCAGACGCCGGTGGGGATCGGTGAGCCGGCGAGAAACGGCATGATCGGATCCCAGCCGATCACGCAGGCGACGGGCATCGGCTGCTTGCGCGCGGCGTACTTCACGAAGTGCTGGCCCCAGTGCTGGCCGCCCTTGATGAGCAGCATGGGGCACGTGTCCTTGCGCCCGATCATCCCGCGATAGATGCCGACGTTCATCACGCGCGTGTCGGGATCCCGCGTGACGATCCCCGAGAACGTGTGGATGTAGCGGCCGCCTTCGCGATAGTTCCACTTGGGGACCGGAAAGATCGTCTGATCGACCTCGTCGCCCCGGAGGATGCGCTCCTTCACCGGGCCCGTGCGGACGACGATCGGCGGAATCGTCTCCCGGTTCTTCGTCATGACGTGCTGGACCAGCTCGCGGTTGGGCGCGTCCTTGGGAAAGCCCAGGGCCAGGGCCAGACGGCGGCGGTCGCCGAGGCCGCCGGTCAGGAGCTTCGTGCAGGGACCGTGCTGGTAGCCGGTGACGTTCTCGAAGAGCAGCGCGGGGCCCTTCTTCTCGAGCACGCGCCGGGCGATGGCGCCGATCTCACGGTCCCAGTGCACCTCGGCGGTGACCCGCCGCAGCTCGCCCTCCTTCTCCAGCGCCTGCATCCACTGCCGCAGGTCCATGAAGCTCATAGACTCCCCTCAGGCCCGGGCGACGGCCGGGCGGATGGTGCCGGTGACGAGGTCGAGGATCTCGAGCATCCGCTTGAGATCGTCGCGACGGAACTCGAGCAGGACGTGGCCGAGGCCGAGACGCTTGTACTCGACGAGCTGGTCGATGACCGCCTGCGGCCCCCGCGCCAGCAGCTCGTCGCCGAGGCCGAAGCGCAGCGAGAGCGCGATCGTGTCCCAGGGGCGACCCGCCGCCTCCGCGACCGCGCGCAGACGTCCGAGCGCGGCGCGCAGCTGATCCGGCGTCTTGGACGTCGCGTGCCAGCCGTCTCCCAGGGTGACGACGCGGCGGAACGCTCCCGGACTGTCGCCGCCCACCCAGATGGGCGGGTGCGGCTTCTGCACGGGCTTCGGCGCGAAGCCCAGATTGCCGAAGCGGAAGAATTCGCCCTCGAAAACGGGATCGTCCATCGTCCACAACGCCTTGAAGGCGCGGATCGCCTCGTCGGCTTGACGGCCGCGAGCGTGGAACGGCGCGCCCAGGATCTCCAGCTCCTCTTTCCACCACCCGACGCCCACGCCGCAGATCAGCCGTCCGCCCGACAGCGCGTCGATACTCGCCAGCATCTTCGCCATCACCACCGGGTGCCGATGACCGAGGATGAAGACGGAGGAGCCCAGGCGGGCCCGGTCCGTCGCCATCGCCGCCGCCGTCAGCACGGTGACGGGCTCCAGATAGGCCTTGTCCGGCGGGTGCGGGAAGCGTCCTCCGGGGTAGCTGCCGGTCGCCGTTCGGGGGAAAATGACGTGATCGCTCACCCAGAGCGAGGCGATCTCGCGCTGCTCGGCCTCCCGCGCGAACGTGACGATCGCATCGCGGGTGGCGAGCGGGCCCTGGTTGGGAAGATGACAGCCGATCTCCATCGACGAGCCTCGACTATACTCCAGGTTGTGCGAGCCGCAGGACGTCGCGGGGCTGGGGCCCCGCCGTCCGAGGCGAGCCTCTAAAAATCGATGACGAACCGTGAACGGGTCATGGCGGCGCTGCGGGGGGAGCCGGTCGACCGGGTCCCGCTCGCATTCTGGATGCACAACTTCGCGACCGAGAACTCGGCGAAGGACCTCGCCGCCGAAGCGCTCCGGCTCGCCCGCACGTTCGGCTGGGACTACCTGAAGCCCCAGTCGCGCGCCCAGTGCTTCGCCGAGGCATGGGGGCTGCGCTACCGCCCCTCGGGCGAACGCGCGGTCCCCTACACCGTGATCGAGCGTCCGTGCGCCGGGGCCGACGATCTCGCGCGCCTCGAGCCGGTCAGCCCCGAGAGCGGTGCGCTCGGCGAGCAGCTGGAGGCGCTCCGCCTGATCCGCGCCGGCGTCGGGCCGGACATGCCGATCATCTGGACGGTCTTCTCGCCGTTGATGGTCGTGCCGTTCCTGCTCGAAGGCGGCCGTGACGAGGCGCTGACGATCATGCGCACGCAGCCCGCCGCGCTCGAGCACGCGCTCGAGGTCATCGCCGACTCGCTGGCCGGCTATGCGCGGGCGTGCGTCGAGGCCGGGGCCGACGGACTGTTCTACGCGACCAACATCGCAACCCGGGGCCTCATCACCGCCGCCGAGTGCCGGCGCTTCCAGCGGCCGTACGATCTGAGAATTCTCGACGACGTCGCGGCGGCGCCCTTCAACGTCCTGCACGTCTGCGGCACGGGCGTGCGCTTCGAGGAGTTCGCCAACTATCCGGTCCACGCCTTCAGCTGGGCGGCCGGGGCCGACAATCCGTCCCTGCGCGAAGGCCAGCGGCGCACGGGCCGCGCCGTCGTGGGCGGCCTGCCGGCGAAGCCCACGATCGCCGCCCTCACGCGGCCGGCGATCGCCGACCGGACGCGCGCCGCCATGGGCGAGATGAAGCGCCGCTGGCTCCTGCTGGGCCCCGACTGCTCGATCAATCCCGAAACGCCCGGCGCTCTCCTGCACGCTGCGCGCGCCGCGCTCGGCGGCACATGACACACGGGGATGACGGACTTGACGTATCGCTCGCCGAAGACCGAAGTGCGGGAGAGCCGGATTCACGGCAAGGGTCTGTTCGCCCGGCAGGCGATCGCCGCCGGAGAGATCGTCGCCGTCAAGGGCGGCCACATCTTCACCGAGGAGCAATGGGCCGAGCTGGCGCAGGACCTGGGCCCGGCCGAGATCCAGATCTCGGAGAATCTCTTCATCGCGCCGGCGCGCCTGGACCAGCGGGACGGCGCCATGCTCTACACCAACCATTCCTGCGATCCCAACATCGCGATCCAGGGGCAGATCGTCTTCGTGGCGATGCGAGACATCGCGGCCGGCGAGGAGCTGACGCACGACTGGGCCACCACCGACGACGGGGACTATGAAATCGAGTGCAACTGCGCCTGCGCCAGCTGTCGTCGGACCGTGACCGGAAGAGACTGGATGAAGCCGGAGGTCCAGGAGAAGTACCAGGGCTGGTTCTGCTGGTTCCTGCAGCGGAAGATCGACGCCCAGACGCAGACACGCGCTCGATAGGGATCTCGCGTTAAGATAAGCGCTACGCGCTCTCCGCGCTCGGAGGGAACCATGATTCAGGCGCAAAGGCTCGGTCACGTCGTGCTGAAGGTCCGGGACGCCGGCAAGTCGAGGGATTTCTACACGCGGACGCTGGGCCTGAAGGTGGCCCACGAGGACCTGCAGCGGGGCACGGTCTTCCTCAGCTTCGGCAAGGAGCACCACGACCTGGCGCTCTTCCAGCTCGCGACCGGCGAGCCGCCGAGCGCCGAGCAGCCCGGCCTGCATCACATGGCGTGGAGGCTCGGCAGCTACGAGGAGCTCCGCGAGGCCTACAAGGAGCTGAAGGTCCTCGGCGTGCCCGTCGAGTCCACCGTCGAGCACAACGTCACGCGGAGCGTCTACTTTCCCGACCCCGACGGCAATCGCGTCGAGCTCTACTGCGACATGACCGAGAACGGCTTCGAGACGATGCGCACCGTCGGCCCCCGCCGCGACCCGCTCGATCTGGAAAAAGCCGAAGCCTAAATCAGAACGGTTGTCCATTGGCGCGATCGAGCCTCAGCTCGATCGCCCACGCAAACCAGGGGGGCTTGGGGGGTGCCGGCCGCGCACCCCCCATCTAAATCAATCGGGTGCGGGCGCGTTGAGCGGCGTAGACCGTCAGCACGCAGGCAATCCCGAGCACGTCCGATATCACACCCGGGAAGATCAAGAGCAGCGAGCCGGCGAGCAGGAGGCCGCGCTCCCATCGGCGCAAGGGCGCCACGAAGTAGCCGATCAGACCCGCCCCGAGCATCACGATGCCGAGCGTCGACGCCACCGTGCGCCATGCGATGTGCGCGACACCCGCGCCGACGAGCAGGAGCGCGGGGTCGTACGCGAAGCTGAACGGGATGATGAAGCCCGACAACGCCAGCATCATCGCCGTCCACTGGGTGCGCCAGACGGGCCATGATCGAGGTGATGATGTAGGTGGCGGAGGTCGGCAGCCCCGTGCCGAGGACGAGGGCGGCGACCATCGTCAGCAGGAGCGTCAGGAACAGGTTGCCCTGGGCGATCCCGACGATGCCACTGGCGAGCTTGAGACCGAGGCCGGTGGTGGAAACCACCCCCACGACGATGCCGACGGTGGCGCAGGCCAGGGCCACGGGCATGGCGCTCTGCGCGCTCTCCACGAGCACCGCGAACGCCCGGCGCAGGCCGATGCGGGTGTCCGCCCGGAGCTGGCTCATCACCACGGCGGCCACGAGCGCCCAGAACCCGGCGAACAGCGGCGAGCGGCCATCGACTAGGAAGTACACGAGCACCGCCGGACCGACCAGGAGATGGAAGTCGCGCCGCAGGACGGGCAGGAGCCGGGGCAGCTCGACGCGTGGCAGGACGGGCAGACCCTGTCGAGCGGCCTCGAAGTGCACCATGACGCCGACGGCGACGAAGTAGAGCACCCCGGGGATGGCCGCCGCGACGGCCACGGTCCCGTACGACACGCCGAGCGTCTCGGCCATGATGAACGCCGCCGCGCCCATGACGGGCGGGATCAGCTGACCGCCCATCGAGGCCGTCGACTCGACGCCCGCGGCAAAGGCCGGGCGGTAGCCGGCGCGCATCATGAGCGGGATCGTGAAGGCGCCGGTGGTGACCGCGTTGGCGATGGCGCTGCCGTTGACCATCCCGAAGAGCCCGCTCGTGATCACCGCGACCTTGCCCGCCCCGCCCCGCGTGGCGCCCGCCACGGCGAGGGACGCATCGGTGAACAGGCGCAGCAGACCGCCGTGCGACATCACCGCGCCGAAGACCACGAACAGATAGATGAAGGTGGCGGACACGAGGGCGGGGATGCCGAAGATCCCGCCCGTCGTCAGCGTCTGCTGGTCGACGAGCTTGAGGAACGGCTCGCCCCCGTGCGAGAGAAAGCCCGGCAGCCACGGGCCGACGAACGCGTAGGCGATGAAGGCGAGCGCCAGGACCACGAGCGCGCCGCCGATGTGCCGGCGCGACGCCTCCAGCAGCAGCACCGTGAACACCACGCCGACCACGACGTCGATCATCGGCGGGTCGTCCACCATCGCCATCCGGCTGGCCAGACGCCCGTTGTTGGCCACGTAGTACGCGGCGCACGCCAGCGCGAGCAGCGCGGCCGCGCCGTCGACCCAGCGCCGCCAGCGCGCCTGCCCCAGCACGCGCAGGCGCTCGGCGGCCTCGGGCGAATCGGGGATCGGCAGCGTCAGGAACCCCAGCGCCACGGCGAAGGCGACGTGGACCGGAAGCTGGATCAGCAGATCATAGAGTCCCGCCTGCGCCGTGTAGAGCTGGAAGAGCGACCACACCGCCGCCAGCCAAACGCGCGGCTGGCCGAGTAGCGCCACGGCTTTGCCGGGACGCTCCGAGCGTTGGGGGGCTTGGGGGGCCATGTCGGGGCCCCCCATCTTACCGATCGCCCAGGCTAGACATGTTCGTGGATGACCCGGCCTCCCACCATCGTCAGCTTCGCGGTGAGGTCCTCGAGCTCCGCCGCGGGCGCCGACAGCGGATCGACGTCGAGCACGGTGAGGTCCGCGGCCCGTCCCGGCGCGAACACGCCGCGTTCTGCCTCGGCGAACGTCACCCGCGCGCCGCCCACCGTGAGCGCGTGCAGCGCCTGCAGGCGTGAGAGACGCTCGTGCGCGCCGAGGACGGCGCCCGAGCGCATGTCCCGCCGCCACAGATAGCTATTTCATCCAGCCTTTCTCGCGATAGACCCGCTCCGCGCCCGGATGCAACGGGATGCCGACCTTGTCCGGCTGCCAGGCCGTCTTCGGATCGAACTCGACGAGGCCGGCGTGGCCGCGCACCAGCGCGTCCTTGTTGTCGACGATGGTCTTCGTCACGATGTACGCGAGGGGCTCGGGCAGGTCCTTGTTGGTGATCAGCACCGTCGGAAACCCGGCGGTCTTCACCGGCTCCGTCTGGCCCTTGAACGTGTCGGCGGGCATGGTGGCGGCGTTGTAGCCGAGGGGCGCGAGCGCGGTCGCCGTCGCCGCATCGAGCCCGATGAACTTCACGTCGACCGACGACACGATCTCGCTCACCGAGGGGTGCTTCGGCGTGACCACCGCGAACAGGATGTCGGCGCGGCCATCCCGGAAGGCGTCGACGATGACGTTGTAGCCGACGTGCTGCGTCGACCCGCCCCACCCGCGGATGTCGGCGTAGGACACGCCCGCCGCCCGCAGGAGCTGTCGGCCCGCGAACTCTCCGAGCGAGCCCACGGGCTGCGTGTACAGCTTGACGGGCACCTTCTTGTTCTTGATGTCGCGGACCGAGGTGACGGGAAGCTTCCGCGACGCGATCGCCACCAGATAATACGTATCGAGGCCGCCGACGAGCCCGCGCAGGTTCTCGAGCTTCGTGTCGTAGGCCTCCTTGCCCTCGTACGCCCAGCGGTTGGTCACGGTGAAGGCGAACCCCAATGGCGTCTCGTTCTTGGCGACGAGCCGCGGGTTGCCCACGCCACCGGCCCGCGGCTTGACGTCGATGTTGGAGCCGGGCGGCAAGGTCTTGCGCAGCAGCTCGGCCATGGTCGCCCCGTAGACGTACCACGCGCTCCCGGTGTCCAGTGTGGCGAAGGCCAGCGTGACGGGCTGCTGCGCCACGCCCGGGACCACGAGTGCCGCGAGCGCCACGCACAGGGCCGCGCCCGCGGCCACGACGGTTCGGATCGTCATCGATGCTCTCCTCTAGGCGAAGGCCGGCGCCACTTCGTCGAGGAAGCGACCCAGCTGTCCTCTTTGATCCCACGACGTCAGGCGCAGGGCCATGTGGCCGACCCCGGCGGCGAAGTACGCGCGCAGCTGCTCCACGCAGTCCTTCGGCGGCCCCGCCACCGTCCAGCCTTCCACGAAGGCCGCGCCGAAGTTCGACGTGTAGTAGGTGTCGAGGAACTTCTTGGTCTCCTCGAGGGCGCGCTGGCGGTCGTCGTCGATGTGGATGTTGTGATAGAGGGCGCTGCCGAGCTTCGAGGGATCGCGGCCTTCCTCGCGCGCCATGGCCGTCACGCGCGCCCACTGGCCACGGAACTCGTCGGGGCTCAGCTTGTTGGTCATCCACCCATCGGCGTAGCGCGCGACGCGCCGGAAGCTGCGCTCGATCACCGCGGCCGACGCGCTGGCCCCGCCCTTCCACGTCAATCCCGTCGGGTTGCTGGCGATCCAGATGGGGCACGGCTGCTGGACGGGCGGCGGCTGGATCGTCACGTTCTCGAAGCGGTAGAACCGGCCGGCGTGCGACACGGCCTTGTCGTGGAAGAGCTTGCGGAGGATCACGATGCCTTCCTCGAGCCGCTCGACCCGCTCCCGCGCCTCCACGCCCATGACCCGATGCTCGAGGGCCTGCGCGGTGCTCTGCTCGTCCGGACCGCCCAGGCACGCGACGAGCCACGACCGCCCGCCGGAGATGACGTCCAGGCTCGCCCACTGGTGGGCGAGCATGACGGGATGGCGATGGACGAACGTCGCCATGCACCCGACCCCGAGCCGGAGGCGACGCGTCGCCCCGGCGAGGGCGCCGAGCAGCGTCACCGATTCCAGGCGCGGCTTGGCGAGGAGGCTGTCGCCGGCCCAGACCGTATCGAACGCGCCCGAGGCCTCGGCGTCGACGGTGAGATCGACGAGGTCGCGGACGGTGACCGCGCCCAGCACGACGGCGCGGTTGCTGAGGGTGAGTCCGAAGGAGGCACGGGTCGTCATGTCGTCCTCGCTTACCGGCCCCGGTATTCCGGGGTCCGCTTCTCGAGGAAGGCGCGCACGCCCTCCTCGTAGTCGTGGGTCGAGCGCAGCCACGCGTACGCCTTGCGCTCGAGCTCCAGCGCCGTCTCGAGCGGCGCCTCGGCGCCGCGGTTCAGGACCATCTTGAGCGTCCGGAGGGCCAGCGGCGGCCGGGACGCCAGCTCGTCGGCCAGCGCCTGCACGGCGGCGTCGAGGCCGTCGTCGGCCACCGCCTGGGTGATGAGCCCCCATGCCTCGGCACGCTCGGCCGAGACGCGTTGCCCCGTGAGCATGAACAGCTTGGCGCGGGTCATGCCGATCAGCCGCAGCGCGCGCTGCGTCCCGCCGCTGCCCGGGATCATCCCGAGCCGCACCTCGGGGAACGCGAACTCGGAGCGGCGCGTGGCGATCCGCAAGTCGCACGCGACGGCCAGCTCGAGGCCCGCCCCCATCGTGAATCCGTCGATGGCGGCGATCACCGGCTTGCGGCACCGCTCGGCCGAGGTCAGCGTATCGCCCCACTGCTCGAGGTCGGCGGGGGCGAGCGTCAGGAACTCCGCGACGTCGCCGCCGGCGCTGAACGCCTTGCCGCCCGCGCCGCGGATGACGACCACGCGCACGCCGTCGTCGGCGTCCAGATCGCGGAAGATCCCCGGGAACTCGTTGCGCATCGCGACGGTCATGGTGTTCATCTTGGCCTGGCGGTCGATCCAGATCGTGGCCACCGCCCCGCGTCGCTCCACCCGCACGAACTCGCTCATTCGCTCTTCTCCATGTGGACTTGTTCCCGCAGCAGGCGGCGCAAGATCTTGCCGGAGGCGGTCTTCGGGATCTCATCGACGAAGACGACCCGCCGTGGCCGCTTGAAG
>WNGA01001839.1_pt1 | contig 32543 bp, 29 predicted proteins | sample 5400061 | NCBI WGS metagenome assembly WNGA01 (sample SAMN13153366, study PRJNA577476) | soil metagenome | isolation source: 100 cm soil or saprolite under grassland replicate 2 | place: USA:California | collected 2016-06-15 | reverse complement strand
CATACGAAATGACCGGAACAGTTGTTGCCGCTACCGGCACCACCCTTGCTATTCAAAAAGGGACAGAGAAATACGAGTTCGCGATCGATCCGGCGTCGATCAAAGGATCGGCCGAACTCAAAGTCGGCTCGACAGTGACAGTTACATACGTGATGAGCGCGACGAAAATCGAAGCGGGAGCGACAAGTCGGGTACCCTCACCTCAATCCTCTCCCTGAGCGAGGGCGGAAAGGCGTCCCCGGAAAAAGAAAACGCCGAACACTGAACATCCAACGCCCAACGTCGAATTCAGACTCTGCCGCTGAGGACAGCGGCCACTACAGTTCAATCCTGCCTGGCGAGCGGCCAATCAAAAGCTTGCAGTCGTGCTGTCTTTGGGAATTCAATGGTGGCATGAAAATAAAAATCTTAATATGTGCAGTCGTCGCCGGATGCCTCTTCGGCTGCGCGCCATCCACGGAGACAATTAAGGGGACGGTGTGCTCATGTACGGACAGTCAGATCACGGTGCTGGAACAAGATGGAAAGCACTACGATATCATCCAACGCACATCGACTACAATCATTAAACCCGCGATGAATCCCCCGTGTACGGCTGGAACACCGGTCGAGGTCACGTACAACTCAGGCGATGCACAAAGGAAAGAAGACCCCACGGGTACTTGCCCGACGTCGACATCGCCATCAGGGTAGCGCCTAGCAACGCGTCGGATCGAATATCCGAGCTCGTGTTAATCGCATTATCAGAAGCCGTCGCCGATCGCAGACCGCCGCGGTCGCATCGATCTTGCACCCGTCACGGCTGCCACTACAAATCAGATCACGCGCCTTTGCGCCAGGCGCCGAGGACGAGGCCGCTGATTGCCATGCCAAGCAACGGTCGGCCCATATCGATGCAAATGAGCGGCCAGGGATTTGTTTCGAAAGCGGAGAAGACTGAGATCGTCGCGTATTCCATGAACACGAACGCGAGCCAGCACGCGAGCGCGACTTTAAGACCGCACCAGACGCTCGTTGGGTTGGTCCGCGCAATAAGCACTGCGAGTGTGTAATTGACAGCGATCGCAGCGAGGAATGCCAGCACGTAGGCACCGACGTTGTGCGTGTGTTCGATGTCGGTCATCGTGCGCGCATGAAGATTCAACCATTTCTCGCCAAAGATGGCGTACCAGCCCCAGCCGATGAGAAAGTAGATAACGATCAGGATCCAGACGGCGAGATGATTGATTTTGGTGTTCATAAAAGTTTGCGGATTATCCTGACCTCAGAACGTCAATTGCAAGCAGATTCACGCGTGTAGGCTGCCAGACCCCTCACCTCAGTCCTCTCCCCTTGCCCAAGGGGCGAGGCGAGACAGGAGAACGAGATTTGCCTTCCATTTCATGCTCGTCTCCAAAACAGCCTCAGGAAGCCTCCAGGCTGCGCGGATCAGTACAGATAGGGTTTGGAAAGCGGGAACGCGTTTTTAATCAATTCAAGGCGCGGTTTCGCGTCATCTGCGACGATGACTTCCACCACGTCGAATCGGAAAAGAATATCGGGATTATCGAGCATTCGCAGCCAGGCCAGGCCGCCGCGCGAAATGCGTTTTTGTTTTCGTCGATCGACGGCGGCAACAGGCCGGCCAAAATCTTCCCGCGTGCGTGTTTTCACTTCGACGAACACGAGTGTGTCGTTATCGCGGCAAACAATGTCGATCTCGCCGCCGCTGCGTCCCTTGAAGTTGCGGTAGAGAATCTTGTACCCGTTACGCCGCAGGAATCGGCGCGCCAATTTCTCGCCGCGAGCGCCGCGCCGGAGATGGACCGATTTTGACGAGTTCCTCGAGAGCGAGAAGCGGCTGCGCCACCGGTTCGAAAGATCGGCGATGGATCGGGCAAGGGCCGAATTCATGGAGCTTCAGGAGATGCAGTTCGGTGCCGTAACCTTTATGCTGGCTGAAAGAATATTGCGGAAACCGCGCGCAAAAGTCACGCATCATTCTATCGCGCGTGACCTTGGCGATCACGCTGGCGGCAGCAATGCTCATGCTAATGCAATCACCGTCGATGATTGCCGTTTGCGGAAGTGGAAAAGGGATCACAGGCAGGCCGTCGATCAAAACGTGGTCGGGCTGATCGATCAGCGCTTCGACTGCAAAGCGCATGGCTTTATGGCTCGCACGCAGAATGTTGATGCGATCGATCTCTATGCAATCGACAATGCCGACAGTCCATCTGACTTCGGGATTAGCGACCAGTTCGCAATAGATTTCCTCGCGCAGTTCCGGTGCGAGTTGTTTGGAATCGTTCAGGCGACGATGACGGAATTTTTCCGGCAGGACCACCGCGGCCGCAACGACTGGACCCGCCAAAGCGCCGCGACCAGCTTCGTCAATCCCGGCAATGCGCGCGACGCCAATGGCGCGGAGTTTTTTCTCGTAACGAAATCCGCAGCGCCGGTACATGGCGTCAATTTAGCGATTCAATGATTTAACGATTTAGCGTTAATTCACTAACTCACTAAATCGCTAAATCAATCGTCATTCCCGCACTCCGGTTGCTTCCTTGCCTTTGCGGGCACGTAGATAATTCAACCTGGCGCGGCGAACGCGGCCCCCTTGCTCCACTTCGATTTTTGCGATGCGCGGTGAGTGCAATGGGAAAACCCGTTCCACGCCTTCGCCATACGAGATGCGGCGCACCGTGAATGTTTCGTTGAGTCCGCGTCCTTTGCGGCCAATCACTATGCCAGAAAATATCTGAATTCGTTCCTTGTCTCCCTCCACAACCCGTGTGTGAACGCGGACGGTGTCACCCACCTTGAACGTGTTAGCGTCGGCTTTTTGTTGCTCTTTTTCGATGGCACCGATGATCTGGTTCATAAGAACTCCCAGAGCGGGATGCAGAGCTTCCGACACGCGGGAGAGAATTGCAACTGAGAAGAATCATTTGGCGATTTAATGAATTACAAAAGGGGGCGGCTCTTCCGGTTCCAGTCCCGAAAGCTTTCGGGGCTGGGCCCGCCAGGATTCGAACCTGGGACCAAGGGATTATGAGTCCCCTGCTCTAACCGCTGAGCTACAGGCCCCGTCTTCGCGACGCGAACATCCAATATTCAACGTCCAACGTCCAATGTTCAAGGCCACAGCTTTTTTTGATTTCGATTTTGGATCGCCGATTTGCGATTGTCGATTTGTGCCACGATTCGGACGGATTGTTCTTATCTTTGTTGAACTCGCGATTCTTACCGCACTGATCCTGGCAACACGGTGCGCGAATTATCAGGACGTTTTTGTCGCCGGGAATATTTACTTTGTTGATGCAGATTGTTATGCGCGGATGACGCGCGTGCAGATGTGCGATGCAAAGCCGGCACTGATCGTGCGGCATCATGCGTTTGAGAATTTTCCGCAGGGAACAACTCCGCACACGACCGCGCCGCTTGATTATCTCATCCTCGGGCTGTCGCTTCTGCTGAAGCCATTCACGGCGCACGCGCTCGATTTGGCCGGGACGCTCGTTTCGCCATTGCTTGCGTTGCTTGGCGGCTGGTTTCTCTGGTGGTGGTCGCGTCGGATGCAATTCCGTTATCGCTGGGCACTGCTGATCCTGTATGCGATCAGTCCCATCCTCGTTCAAGGGACGGAGCTTGGCAGGCCCGATCATCAATCGCTGTCTATCCTGCTGGTGACGATCGCGATTTGCGCAGAGTGGAGCCGCTGGGAAGCAACGGGCGCAACCGGATGCTGGGGTATCGTGAGCGGAATCGCGTGGGCGTTAGCGATTTGGAATTCTGCTTACGAATCGCTCATTCTTTTCGTGCTCGTGATCGTGCTCCTGCTCGCCTGCCATGCCGTAGCGCTGCAAAGGCGGGTGCTCGGCGAGAGAGGAGCGCCGCACAGCGGCGCGGCTACAGTGAAATCTCGTGATGCCGGATGGGTTTGTCTTGTTTTGATCATCGCGATTGCGCTCTTGATTGAGCGGCGCATCCCGTCGTTATCGATTGTGCATTCGAACCCGATTTTCAGAAACTGGGCGCGCACGATCGGCGAACTCGCGCATGTAGCGCCGGCTAATCCGATCTGGTTGCGCTGGTGCGGGTATTTTCTTTTGGTCGCGCCGTTTTTGATTTGGATGAGTGTCAGGACGCGAATGGACGGAGCGCCCCCATTCGACTTCGCTCAGGGCAGGCTTCGTGGCGGCCTACCAATTTACGTTCTTCTGATCGCGACCTATTTTTTGACCATTTGGCAAGCGCGCTGGGGATATTTTTTTGTATTGATATTCGCACTTGCGCTTCCGGTTTTGCTCGCGCCGATCAAATCGCCAGCAGCAGTATGGATCGCATTTGTGTTATCGGTCTTTCCGATTTTGCGGGATTGGGATGAAAAGCTTTGGCCAAATGAAACGCAATTAGCCGCTCGTGTGGAACGGCAGAATGAATCGGCGCAGTTGCGTGAACTGGCACTCGATTTGCGATCGCGCGACGTGCATCCGTTTCTTGCGCCGTGGTGGCTTTCGCCCTCGATTGCCTATTGGTCGGGCCAACCTGGAGTGGCCGGAAGTTCGCACGAAAGTTTAAACGGCATCGAGGACAGCGCGCGATTGTTCCTCTCCGAGGATTTGCAAAAAGCGAGAAAAATTCTGGAGAACCACCGGGTGACGTGGGTTTTCGCGTACGACTCCGAACGCGTGGCGCAAAATTCCGCCGCCGTTCTGAATCGGGAATTGCCCCTGCATCCACTCTGTCGCGTATTGGACAGAACGCCATCTCAGGCGCCGCCTTTTCTCATTTTCTCCGCGCAGACCGCGGCGTTCAAACTTTACCGGATAGCTCTTGAACGATTGAACGAATAAAAAGTTGCTAATCATAAATGAGAATCGATTGACAGGCATCGGCGAGTGTCACAATCTACGTAATGCTCAAGAGATTCGTCCCGCAAAAGCTGATGCCGCCGGTTCGAGAAGAGCCGCGATATCCGGATACAGATGACAACAATCATCCTGCGAGTCGGGAAGAACCAAAAACACCAACAACAATCGATAATCCAAACTCAAATCCTATGGCAGATCATGGAGGTAAAGACATCCTTTCGAGCGATGTCGAAATCAAAGGCTCGATCAAGTTCCAAAAAGAACTTCTCATCGACGGGAAGGTCGAAGGAGATATTAACTCTGATGGCGTTTTGACCGTCGGTGAAAACGCTGAAATTCGGGGCGAGATAAAAACCAAGTCGATAACCGTCTATGGCAAAGTGCACGGCAACATTACCGTGGCCGAGCGTTGCGAGCTAAAATCCAAATGCATGTTGCAGGGAGATCTGAAAGCAGCGCGTCTCATGATCGAAGAGGGGGCCACTTTCATCGGCAAGTCGGAAGTCACCAGCGGGACACTTCCCGTCAAGGCGGCAGCTCGGCCTGAGGTTGTGCGGCCCAATGAGCCCATCAAAGCAGCCTTTGGAGCGCGCGCATAAGGAAAGGGTCTCGGCTTAGGTCCAGTGGCCAATCCGTCGCTTGTAAAAGTCAGTGCGGAATGCCCGCACTGTGGCTTTAAGCAGATGGAATATGCCGCGGCCAAAAGCTCAATCTGTCGCCAGTGCGGCCGCTCGTTTTCCCCATTCGCCCCGAAACCCGGACTGAAGCTGCGGACAAGAGAAGAAGCACCCCCGCCGGAGAGCTCCTCCATTCTTGGCAGATTCGAGGATTTTTGGAAGCGACAACGCAGTTCGATTATCGAGTGTTTTGAATGTAAACGGAAACAGCAGGTCTCTGGCGCGGCGACTTCCACAATCTGCCCGGCGTGTAGTGCGCATATCGATTTACGCGACTACAAAATCACCAGCGGTTTCAGCCGAACCATTCGAACGCGTGGCGACGTGCATCTCACCTCCAGGGGCGATCTGGGCAGCAGCAGCGTTGTTTGCCGATCCGCCTTAATCGAAGGCAGGCTGCGGGGCAATCTGCATTGCGACACTGCGACGATCAACTACTCGGGCAAAATTCCCGGCCGTATCAGCGCTCGACACGTCATTGTCGATCGCAAAGCCGATATTCACTGTTTCCGCACAGTCCGCGCAGAAAGCGTCGAAATTAGCGGCAAGATGTCGGGCGAGATCGTTGCGCAAACAATGGTGATGATTCATAAACGCGGTTCACTGGAAGGTGATGTCACGGCGCGCGCCATTACAGTGGAAAAAGGAGGGATGTTTTCCGGACAACTCGTCATCGGTCGGGTCGGCCTGACACAGGGAGAGTTATTGCAGGAACAAGAGCCGGCCGCGGCGAGCGTTCCGGAGTCGAATTTTCCAGAAAAAGCACCGCGGCCTTTGCCCGCGACTTAGCAACGATCTCATCAATGCAAAGACTGCATCCACGCAGTCCTTACGAGAAACTTGGCGGTTATGTGCATCTGCCGCGTTTGATCGACAAGGCCAGACTGCATCGGAAGGGATTGCTCGACGGTTACAACTACAAAACCGTCGGCTTCGATAAACATTTACTGGCGTTTCTCAAAATCGACGGCGACGCATTTGAAGAGATTGCCAACAAACTGGAGGATGATGCCGCGATTCTGAAATGGCTGCAGGAAAACGGCGCGAAACATTCGCCCGAATCAATCGAACAATGGAACCAGGCAATGATTTCCCGGCACCCCGACACCGCCGCCAAAAAGGCGCGCTTCCTTCATTTTCTCAAGGAAGCAGGAGGCCAAGGACGCAGCGACATCCGCACCTATTTCGATCTGATCGAGTTTGATGAAGGCAGATTGAAATGATCCCCCTTCGCCAAGGCTACGGCGGGCCAAATTCTAACAACGCTGTCTTCGCAGCAAAAGAACTATGAATTGAGACTTCCGAGAATTTTGTCTGCGTTCTCCAGCGTTTCTTTGCTTCCGATATCCAGCCACTTCCCTTTGATCTGAAACGTTTTTACCGGTTTGCGCGTGTAGAGCCATTGCACAAAACGGCCAGGCTGATCCGGATGATTGCCCGCAGCCAGGTAAGTCGTCAAAAGAGAGAGGACCGCGGGTGAATAATAGTAAACAGCGACGGCAGCCAGGGTTCCCTGGGGTTTCTCCGGTTTTTCCTCGAAACGGGTGATGATTCCATCCGCGTCAACGGTGATGTTGCCGTATTTTTTGATGGCTTCGGCGTCGCCTATATCATAGACTGCAACTGTTGCGTCGGTTCCCCGCGCACAGGCCACAAAGTTCGCTAACGATTCAGTTAGCAGGTTGTCGCCGGCGACGACTAACAAGCTGCTTTGGGTCAAGTTCTCGCGTGTAACGACAAAATTGATGTCTCCAATCGCACCCAGCTTGTCTTCATCGCTCGTCGAGCCGTCGTTAATGATTTTGAATTTGAATTCCGGACGCCGGCTCCGATAGCGCTCGCTCCAGGCTTGGAAGTCAACCGCGAATTTGTTGTTTGTTACCACGTAGATCGTTTCCAGATCAGGAACACCTGCGAGGTTATCTACCGCCCACTCGATAATCGGTTTGCTCCCAACAACGAGCAGCGGCTTCGCTTTGTGGAGTGTTAACGGATAGAGGCGCGTTGCGTATCCGGCGGCGAGAATCAGAGCGTTCATGAGACCGAAACAGTTCGCAGCAAAACTGAAACGCGCTCGTATTTTCTACTGCGACTTCGCAGCGCCTCCACTTAAGATCGCGTTTTTGAGATGCTGCTGGATCATCCGGATCCGGTGCGAATCGCTGAGCTTGGCGTGATTGGAGCCGTCCACCACATAAAGCGTATCAATCGCCGCGCCGGCCTGCGTGTTAATACGAGACAGCGGGATCAAAATATTTTCGCGATCAAGACAGCTCAGCACGTCGTAGAGCAATCCGAGCCGGTCCGGAGCCTGAATCTCAATGAGCGTGTAAGTTGGATGCGTTTTGTTGTCGATGGTGATGCGCGTCGGAAATTCAATCGCTGGCGCGAGACGACGGCTTTGGCGCTTGGCCTTTTCGATTAAGGGCAGAAAATGGAAGGTCTCGTCTTCGAGAGCTCGTTGCAAGGTTTGCTCTACGAGTTCGAAGTCGCGCGGGTTGATGGTGGCGCGAGCGTTCGTATCGCAAACACGAAAAATGCTAAGCACCACGTTGTCGCCGCGGGGAAAAACGTCGGCGCTCAAAATATTCAAGGGCACAACCGAGAATGATCCGGCGATTTTTGCCAGCAAGCGTTCACGCTCCCACGTGCAGAAGGTGACAACGCTGTGTCCCTGCTCTGGCACAATCTTCCATCTGATCGCTGCGGCCAGCGCAGATTCTCCGCTACTGGAGACATTCTCAAGAAAACACCGGAACAGTTTCAGGTGCTCGATAATTTCAGGGAGATCGCTCCCACGAAAATAATTATCCGGCATGAACTCAAAATGCGCTTCGATTTCACCGGCGTAATCCGGAGAAAGATTCTCGGCGGCGGAGCGCTGCAAACTTTCGCGCTCGATTCTTGTTTGTTCGTAATAAGACTTCCGGTCGGCCAGATAGCGCGAAGTCTCGTGAAACAATTGCCAAACAAGAGACTCTTTCCAATCCGACCATGCTTCAGGACTTGTGCCCTGGCCGTCTGCCAGAGTCAGCAGCATGAGCGCGTTCAGGTTTTTCTGGTGCTTCACAATGTGGGCCAACTCCATTACTGTGGCTGGGTCATCCAGGTTTCTCTGCTGCGCGATCCTGGAGAGGGTAAGATGATGATCGACCAGCAGGATAAGCGACTTGCGCTCCTCGGATGACAACTGCAAACGGGCAGCGACGCGCTGGGCGAAGAGTGCACTCGCTTCTGAGTGCGGCCGTGCCCCGACAGCTTTGCCGCTGTCGTGCAAGAGCAGCGCGAGATAAAGAACTAGCGGGTTCTCGAGGTGCTCAAAAATTTTACGATAGGCGATCAACTTCGGATCGTCCGTCTGCGTCAGCGCGTCGAGTTTATCGATGCACACCAATGTATGTTCGTCGGCTGTGTATCGGTGCATAAACTCATGCTGCACCAGGCAGGTGAGCTGGCCGAACTCGGGAATGTAACGGCCGAGAAAATCCACCCGATGCATTATTCGCAGGATGCGTCCCACTTTCCCTTTTTGCGACAGAATCGATTTGAAGATTGTGCGCGGCCCCCGCGCATACTGATAGGTGCGAGTAATCTGGCCAAGGTTTCTGCTCAATAAATCCGCCAGTTCCGGGCTAAGATCCAAAGCGCGCTCCAGCGCCAACTCAAAGGCCCGCATCATCTGTTCCGGATGTTTGCGAAAAATGTCCCGCCACGCCGGGTGCAATTGTTTATTGCGAACAAAGAAAAAATCCCCGATTGGGGTTTTGTCAGCTCCTATTAATGGAAGAAAACTAAAGAGAGAACGGGTCTTGTTTGTGACGTATCCGCTCACAAATTGCTCTGTGATGCGTTCGGTCACCCGCAGGATATTTCGGGTGTACTCGTAGTAGTCCCGCATAAGCAACTCGCTGCGGAGCTGGCCGTTTCGAGGAGAATAATGGAGCCGTTTTGCGATTTGCTCCTGCAGGTTGAGGTGCAGTACGTCCGTGGCGCGTCCGGTCGCATAATGTAAATCCGTGCGCAAGCGGAGGAGAAAATCGTAGGCCCTCTCGATCCGTCGCTGGTCGCTTTCGCTCAGCCAATCCTTTCCCACCAACTGGTTCGTGCTCAGCGATCCCTCCTTAAAGTAGGTTATCCAAAGCAGATTTTGATAGTCGCGCAGCCCGCCGCAGCCGCTCTTCAGGTTCGGCTCCTGCAAATAAACGCTGTCGCCGAATTTTTTGTGCCGCGCGACCTGGTCTTGCATGCGCATCTCGACATATTCGCGTTCGTGCCCATCGACGCATTTTGAACGAAACTGCTCCCGAAACTCCCGTGCGAGCTCTCTGTCCCCAGCGAGAAACCGCGACTCCAGCATGGCCGTCTTTGTGCGCATATCACGGTTCGCCTGGGCAATCGCTTCTTTAATGGAACGCGTGGAGTGCCCAACCTTGAAGCCGCTGTCCCATAGCAGATAGAGCACTTGATTGACCATCTCCTCCAGGTGCGGCGAAATCTCCGCAGCCCCCTGGCGATGCAAAAGCATTACGTCGATATCACTGAATGGATTGAGTTCGCCCCGGCCATATCCGCCAAGGGCAATCAGCGCGAGCGGAACTTTGGCTGCGTCATTTTCACCGGCAGCAGCCGCAGCAGCGGCGCCGAAGACGTATTGCAATAAAATATCAATCAATTCAGCCCGTCGCGCGCAAATTTCGCGGCCGCCCCCTCCGGCCTGATGCCTCAACCGCAACCGGTGCTCTTCAACCTTGAGAAATTTTTTGTAAAGCGGGAGAACCTCAGTCGGTCGTCTGGTCCCTGTGGCCGCAAGACGGTTTTCGGCGTGCGCTAGAACTTGTTCCAGATGGCGGGACATTCTCATCGCGAAGTGGGCCTGCAGGTTAATCTAAAGTTGGAAATCCAAAATCCAAATCTCCCACCCTCGCCGAAGAATAGGATTTCCTCGCGTCCGCACTACGTGCGTTGTAGCGCCCCCCTGAAAAAATTCAGTATTTCAGGAACGACGTGATCGGCGTCGGCTCGAGTTGCTTCCGGCCATGAAGGAATTCTAACTCAATTAAAAACTGCGCTTCGACCAGATTTCCGCCAGCTTTACGGATAAGGACTGCCGCGGCAGCAGAAGTCCCGCCGGTCGCGAGTAAATCATCCACCATCACAACCCGCTCGCCCGCGGTCACAGCATCGACGTGCATCTCCATTTCCGCTTCGCCATACTCGAGTGAGTACTTCGCAACCTCCGTTTGGTAGGGAAGCTTGCCGCGCTTTCGGATCGGGACAAAACCGACACCAAGTTCGTATGCCACCGCCGATCCAAAAAGAAACCCGCGCGCATCGATCCCGACGATTTTGTCAATCTTTATTCCGCGGCACCGCTCCAAAAAAAGATCAATCGACGCACGAAACAAGGCGGGATCGTTCAAGACAGGCGTGATGTCTTTAAACACAATTCCTTTCTTTGGGAAATCAGGTACGTCGCGCACAGCGGCGCGGAGTTTTCCAAGTATGTCCAAAGGCATCGGCGCGAACGCTAGCGGGCTGCAATGAAACGTCAATCAGGCTTGTCCGCGACGGGAGGCGTCAGCGGAGCAAATTAATACTAACGCGGTGATTTTACAGAGGATTGCCAAGTCGGCACGGCAATCTAGAGTAAGGTGTCTCGGTGGATCGCTATCTCCTCATCGTATCGACAGTTTGTTTTCTCGCGGCAGTCGTGCACACGATTGTTGAGTTGCGTGCTGGAGTGTTTCGTCCAATGCGATTCAATTTTTTTGCGGTCGGCTTGGGATTTGTTTTCCAGACGGCGTTTTTGTCGGTCCGCGGTCATGCGCTGGGTCGGTGTCCGCTAACGAACTTGTTTGAGGTTTTCGTTTTTCTGGCGTGGTCGGTGGCGCTGATATACATGCTCGTGGGTCCGCTTTATCGCCTCTCGTTGATGGGCGCCTTCACCGCACCGCTGGTGGTTTTGCTGCAGGGTTTTGCGCTCGTTGCGCCAATCGACATTCGTCACCCGATGAAAGTGGCAGCCAATCCATGGGTGGAATTTCACGCTTCGATTTCGACCGTTGCGTATGGAGCGTTCGCTCTGGCTTGCATCGCCGGCGTCATGTATCTGATCCAGGAACGGCAGCTTAAGACGCATCAGTTGCATTCTATTTTTTATCATCTGCCGCCGCTGACAGATCTTTATGCAACCATCACCCGGCTGCTGTGGTGGGGCTTTGCGCTTTACACGCTGGGCATCGTGAGCGGTTTTTTTACTGGCCACCCATTGCCGCGCGTGCAAGTCGTGGCCGCTATTGGGGTCTGGCTGCTTTACGCGACGATTTTGCAAGGTCGTCATCTTCGGTGGCTCGCGCCGAAATGGGTGGCCGCGTTATGCATCATTGGCTTTAGCGTGGCACTGGCACTTCTCTGGGGAATCGAATTCACCGCGGAAATGCGTCCGCTGCCATGAATCTTTTCTGTCTCGGATTAAGTCATCATACCGCAGATGTGGCGACGCGGGAGCAGTTCACCGGTAGCGCCACGGCCGACTCGATCTTGCGCCAAACCGGTTGCGCCGAAGCGTTATTGCTGACGACGTGTAATCGGGTGGAGGTTTATGCGGTTTCGCAAAAACGCGTTTCCACGGATGAAATTGCGCGTTGCCTCACGCGAAAAATCGACATCGATCCTCACGATTACGCGCCCCCTTTTTATCGGTACGAGGCTGAAAAGTGCGTGCAGCATCTTTTCCGGGTCGCCTCCGGACTCGACTCGATGGTTGTTGGCGAGAGCGAGATACTCGGGCAGGCAAAAAAAGCCTACGAGTCGGCCAGAACATCCGGCGCAATCGGTCCATATTTGCATCGTTTGTTTCAGCGCGCCTTTCGGGTAGCGAAACAAGTGCGCACACACACGGACATTGCGCGGGGCGCGGTGTCGGTCGGCTCAGTCGCTGTCGATTTAGCCCAAAGAATTTTTGGCAAATTAAGCGATTGCAAGGTGCTCGTGCTCGGCGCAGGCGAAACCAGCGAACGCACCGCGCGTGCGCTCATTTCACGCGGCGTCAGTGATCTTCGCGTAAGCAATCGCTCGAAGGATCGCGCAAGCGAGTTGGCGCAAGCGGTAGGGGGCCGCGCCGTTCCGTTCGATGAGTGGACGGCGCAATGCCGTGAGATCGATATTCTGATTACATCAACAGCATCGGAAACGCCGCTGCTGATGCCGGACAAACTCGCGCCGATGTTGCGCGGACGATTGGATCGTCCGCTTTTCATCATCGACATTGCCGTGCCTCGCGACGTCGACCCCAGCGTAAATGAAATGGAAGGGGTCTATCTTTACGACATCGATTCCATACGATCCGTGGCGGAGCAATCGCTCACTCTCAGGCGCCAGCAGGTTGCCGCAGCAGAAGGGATCATTGCGGAACATGTCGCGGATTTTCTCGATTCAATTTCTCGAGGATTGAATCGCTCCTCACAAACTGCGGAGCATCCGTCGCTCGGCGAAAATCCACTTCGCGCGTCCGAGCTGTAGCGGCGGTCTATGACCGCCGAAAATCGAAAGATTGTCCTGGGGACACGCGGCAGCGAGCTGGCGCGTGCGCAAGCTCGTTTGGTGGAAAAAGCAATTCAACGGGTGCGGCCAGAGGCAAAGATCGAGACCAAAATTATTGCGACACAAGGAGACAAAGCCAAGGTTGTCGATCCTCGGGCAGGACGAAAAGGAGTGTTCACGGCGGAAATCGAACGCGTGCTTCTCGCCGGAGAAGTAGATATCGCGGTCCATAGTGCCAAGGACCTGCCGAGTGAAACGAGCCCGGACGCAGAAATCGCGGCAGTTCTTCCCCGGGCACCGATGGACGACGTGCTGGTCTCCAAAAACCGGGGCGGTTTCGCTTCCCTTCCTGAGGCCGCCACAGTGGCAACCGGCAGCGTGCGAAGGAAACATCAACTGCTCTGGAAACGTGCGGACCTCGACGTTATCGATCTTCGCGGCAACGTGCCGACGCGGTTGCGAAAACTGGCGGGCAACAAGTGGGACGCCATCGTGTTAGCGCGCGCGGGACTTGGACGCCTGGGCTTGTCGCCGAGTCGCACCGAAATCAGCTTTGAAGGCAGGCAATTTTTTCTTGAGGTTCTTCCGTGCGAAATTTTTTTGCCCGCCGGTGGCCAGGGAATAATTGCCCTCCAGGTTCGCGCCAATGATCAAAGCACAAAGGAACTTGTCGATCTCGTAAACGATCGCGAAACGTTGCTTTGTTTGCAGGCGGAGCGAGAATTTCTGCGTGGGTTGCAGGGTGATTGCAGTTGTCCGGTCGGCGTGCTTGCAAAGATTGACAACCGCAAGATGAAAATTCGCGCGCAAGTTTTCCTGGGTGAATCGGCGGCGCCACGGGAGGCCGAAGTGGAAGGCGCCTGCGATGAAGGCGGGAAGTTAGCCGGCAAATTGTTGCGAAGGATCACGCAAGAGTAAGAGCATGACCAAGATTACCAAACAGAACGGAACAGTTTATCTGGTTGGCGCTGGGCCGGGTGATCTCGGTTTGGTGACCTTGCGCGCAAAGGAGTGTATCGAGAATGCGGACGTGATCGTGTACGATCATTTGGCAAATCCGGAGATGCTCGGTTGGGCGCGAGAAGATGCCGACATTATTTATGCTGGGAAGGAACCAGGCGAATCGCGGTTGAGTCAGCAGGAAATCAATGCGCTGCTGATCGATAAAGCGCGCGAAGGAAAGCAGGTGGTTCGGTTGAAGGGCGGGGACCCATTTGTGTTCGGCCGAGGTGCCGAAGAGGCACAGGCGATCGCCAATGCGAGCATCCCATTTGAAATTGTGCCTGGAATCACGTCGGCCATTGCGGGGCCGGCTTATGCAGGCATCCCTATGACGCATCGGGGACATAATTCCCACGTGACATTTTTTACGGGCCACGAAGACCCAGCAAAGGCAGAGAGTGCAATCGATTACGCGGCCCTGGCAAAACTGGGCGGTACGCAGGTCATGCTCATGGGCGTGGAACGCCTCGGATCCATCACAAGCAAAATGCTCGAGCAAGGCGTGCGCAGCGATTTGCCGGTGGCGCTTGTTCGCTCGGCCACTACCGGACAACAGGAAACGCTCACAGGCACTTTGGAAGATATCGCTCAAAAAGCTGTAGCCAGCGATTTCAAAGCGCCGGCGGTGGCCGTATTTGGCGAAGTCGTCGGGCTGCGTGACAGTCTGAATTGGTACGAAAAGCGGCCGCTTCTGGGGAAAAGAATTGTCGTTACGCGGACACGAAAGCAGGCGAGCGTGTTAAGCAACAAACTGCGTGCGCTCGGAGCGCACGTGATCGAACTGCCCACAATTCGCATCGAGCCACCGAGGGATCTACGCGAATTCGCGGAGCTCGTGCAGGACGCACACATTTATGACTGGATCGTGTTCACCAGTGCAAACGGCGTCGAAGCGTTTTTTGATGTTTTCTTCAAGCTGTATGATGACAACCGTGAAATCGGCGGTGTGCGCATCGCTGCCATCGGGCCGGCCACGGCGCAACGGGTGAAAGACTTTCATCTGCACGTCGATCTTCAACCGGAAGAATTCGTGGCCGAGGCGGCGGTGCGGGAATTCAAAAAGCAGGGAAACATCGAAAATTTGCGGATTCTACTGGTGCGCGCGGAGAGAGCGCGCGACGCGCTTCCCAAAGAACTTTCGGCTATGGGAGCGATCGTGGACGAAGCGTTTGCGTATCGGACGGTGCCGGAGACGCGTGACACAAGTGGCGCACGACGGCAACTGGCGCAGGACGGCGCCGATTTGATCACGTTCACCAGTTCTTCAACCGTCGAAAACTTTCTCGCGCTTGGGCTGCCTTGGCCAAAGGGAATGCGAATCGCCAGCATTGGGCCGATCACGTCAAAAACTGTGCGCGATCAGGGGCTCAAAGTCGATGTCGAGGCGCGCCGGCACGATATCAATGGCTTGGTGCAGGCGATCAGGGAACTTCTTACAGAGAAGAACGCTGAGAAAACTTAAATTGTAAAAAAGCTAAATCGTTACAACGAGAACTACTGCCTCGGCCCAACGTTTTAGCTTCTTAACATTTTAACCTTGTTACGATGGATTAAACCGAAACCTCATTTTACCGCGCTTGGCGTTGGCTTTTGCCTTCCGGCGATGCTTTTGCGAGGGCGTCTCGAAGGCGCGCAAACGGCGGACCTCCTCGAGAATTCCCTCGGCATCCAGCTTGTTCTTCAGCCGCTTCAATGCGCGATCGACAGGTTCACCTTTACGAACAATCACTTCTGGCATCAATCATCACTCCTAGACATTTGGAATCTGCTTTTAAACCCGCGAGCCCGAGCCTACTCGGGCCCGGCGACCTCGTCAACTCTGTCCGGGAAACGTCCGGGTCGCTTTAGCGCTGGGCGAGAGGATTTGCCGTGGTCGCCGCTTTTTCGGTGATTTCGCGGCGCAAAGCCGATTCTCTCCCGCCGCGGGCGCGCGTCCACCACAGCACGATCGGCGAAGCGATAAAGATCGAAGAATAAGTGCCAACGACGACGCCGATAATGATGGCGAGGGAGAAGTCACGTAACACCGCGCCCCCAAAGAAAAACAGACAGAGAATCGGGATAAGCGTTACTGTGCTCGTAAGAATGGTGCGACTGAGGGTCTGGTTAATGCTGGAGTTCATGATCTCCTCGATAGTGCCTCGCCGCCCGCTGGCGAGGCCTTCGCGTATCCGATCGTAAACGACGATAGTATCGTTAATGGAATAACCGGCGATGGTCAGCACTGCGCCAACCATTGTGAGCGTCAGCTCGCGACCGAGAAGCGCGAACACGCCGACCGTCATAAGCACATCATGCAGCAACGCGACAATCGCGCCTACGGCAAAGGAAAGTTCAAAGCGGAACGTCACGAAAATTAAAATGCCCAGAATGCCGAGGCCGAGCGCGATCAATGAACTCTTTGCCAGCTCACCGCCCACCAGCGCGCCGACTCGCTCGGAACCTTCCACATGGAATCCAGCGTTGGGGAGCGTCTGCATGATTTGTTTCTCCACTTTGTCGCTGGTGTTCAAGGGGGTGCGGATGGTGATGTAACTCTTGCCGACCTGCGTGGATTCCTGAATCGACGCATCGGCAAGTCCAATTGGTTGCAGCGCGTGGCGAAGCTGCCCGATGTCGATTTTGCCGGGCGCGCTTAAGGTAATCAGGTCGCCGCCGCGAAAATCGACGCCAAAATTTTTGTCGCCGCGAATGTAGAAAGCGCCGGCGCCGGCCAGCAGCAACGCGAGCGAACACATGCACGCGATAAAGCCTTTGCCCAGGAAATTGATGTTTTGCGCTGAGATCAAATGCAGCATCGAGATCCGCTTTAGCCGGCCGGTATCGACAAACCAGCCGAGAAAGTTCCGCCCCACGATGAGCGCCGTGAACAGCGAGGCCAGAATGCCAAGCGTAAGTGCAATCGCGAAGCCTCTCACCGGACCGGTCGCTTTCCAAAACAGAATCGCAGCGGTAATCAGAGTTGTTACATTGGCGTCGAAAATGGAGCTAAACGCTTTTTCGTACGCAGTGTTTAGCGCGATCTTGAGTGATTTCCCTAGCGCCATTTCTTCGCGCAATCGCTCATAAATGAGCACGTTCGCGTCTACCGAAAGGCCGATCGTCAAAATGATGCCTGCAATACCGGGCAACGTTAGGACGAAATGAAACATCGTCATCGCGCCGACGAGGAGGATGAGATTGATAATCAGTGCTAGGTTCGCGACGAGACCGGGAATTTTGTAGTAAATCGCAACGCAGACGAGGGTGATCGCCAGCCCGACCAAACCGGCCAGAATGCTCGCCTTAATCGAGTCCAACCCAAGAGTCGGCGATACGCTTCGCTCTTCCTCGATGCTCACTGGCGTTTGCAGCGGGTTCTCAAGGACGCTCGCTAATCCGCGCGCTTCTTCCTCAGTAAATCTCCCCGTGATTTGTGCGTCGCCGCCATAAATTGCGTCTTGAATGACGGGCGCGGATTGAATGATTCCATCAAGCACAATCGCAAACCGATGATGAACGTTTGCGGCAGTGATGTTGCCGAACTGCTTGGCGCCTTCAGCGTCGAACCGCAAATGAACGACCCAGCCGTCTTTTTCATAGGAAGCCCCCGCGCTCGAAACACGCTCGCCGGATAAATCAGCTTTCTTTTTGACGAGCAACCGTTCTTCTACTGGTTTTTCGCCTTCACGCTGCATTTTATACGTTTCGATGCGGAACTCAGGCGGAATGACTTGCTTTCCTTCGTCGATCTCGCGCAATCGCTCGCCATTGTCGGGATAAACCAGGCGGAACTCGAGCTTCGCCACGCGCGAGAGCTGATCGCGCGCTTCCTGAATCTTCGCCGTGTCCAGGCCGGGAATCTGAACCAGAATCCGGTCGCCGCCGACCGGACTGATGATCGGTTCGCTGACCCCAAAAACGTCAACACGCTTCCGAATCACCTCCACGGCCTGATCAAGCATTCCTTTGGTGATCGGCTTATCGCCGGGCACGAGTCGAATCAGGAACGACGTACCGCCTTGAATATCGAGGCCGAGCGCGATCTTTTTCTGCGGGGGCCAGATGGTGGCGATGCTGAAGACGACAAGCAACAGCATGAGTGTCATTGCCAGCAGCCGTTTACGCAGGCCTTGATCGGTGGCAAAGTACCAACCGAAGAGGACCAGCATCGCAAGCCCGATAAAAAATGTAAGCGCTGGGGTCATTCCGATTTATCGGTTCACCGATTTAACTCTCTTTCAGCACATTTGTAATCGCCGATTTGTCCATCTCGATCTTTACGTTGTCGGCCACCTTCACCAGAACGGTGTTCTCCTTCACATTGGAAATCAGGCCGTGAATACCGGCATTTGTCACCACCCGGTCGCCGGTCTTTAGACTCGTGATTAATTGCTGTTGCTGTTGCTGCCGCTTTTTCTGCGGCCGGATCATCACAAAGTACATGATGATGAAAATGAAAATCAACGGCACAAAAAACGAGCCGATGCCGCCGCCGGGGCCTGTCTGAGGCGCCGCGCTTTGAGCCTGAGCAAGAATCGTCTGGAGCATGCTAAGAATTAGAGAGCGCACCTTAAACACGAAAGCGCCCACTGCAATCGTTCTTTCGCATCGCTCGTATTATGCATCTGATAGGCGCTGTTGCCACGACAGCGATTTGAGCCGAAAACTGCAAAACCGATTTTTCGCTTGATGAAAAAGCGCCCGGGGCGTGTTAATCTCCGGTTTACTGATAATGGGGGTATAGCTCAGTTGGTAGAGCGTCTCGTTCGCAATGAGAAGGCCAGGGGTTCGAATCCCCTTACCTCCATTCTTCGCTCGCGTCGCCGACGAAAGCGGAGACTGTCGCGCCGAAGCTCTTAGCGAAGGTGGACACTTTCTGAGTTCAATACATGAACGCGGCGAGCTACGACTCGGCAAGCCAAGGCATAAGAATGGCAAAGTTCTTCTAGCGTTTACGTTCTCCAAAGCTATGTGGACCCGGAACGGTTCTATACAGGTTTGACTGACGACTTGCTTATGAGGCTGAAGCGCCACAATTCAGGGCAAGTTCTCCACACAGCTAAATGGAAACCTTGGCGCCTAAAAACTTACGTTGCATTTTCTGACCGGTCTCGGGCAGCGCAATTTGAACGGTATCTGAAATCATCCTCGGGTCGGGCCTTTCTTAAAAAGCGGCTTTAAGAACCCAAAGCGTCTGCCGCAGTTCAGCAGGAAAATCCTCCAGTTCCTGACCATCATTGCGCATGCGCCTGCGCGAGCGCACCGTGACGATGCCACGATCTCTGCCGCAATGACCGGCTCACACTCGCACCGGCCTAGCGTCAGCGGGAGCAACAGGTGGCAGTTGCGGCAATTGTCGAACGCGCTGCTTGGCGCAGATCTCAGCGAATCGAACAAAAAAGTATGCGAAGATGACAGGCCAAAGCACGAGCAGACTGATGTCTCGGCCAAGATTAAATGTAAGGCCAGCGCCTAGCATGAACAACACCAGGCGCAACAGCGATCTTCTTTGCTCCCACCAGCGAATAAGCAGTCCGGTCCAAATCGCCATTAGTATGCCGGCTGCCACTGGCCCAAGAATTCGACCAAAATTCAGAACGCCTCCGCCGATCATTCCGGTGGAAACGGTGGCAACAACCCCGAGCTCACTGTTCGGGTCCTCGAAGCCGCGCCATTTCGCGTAGTCAATTCCAATTAACGGCTTCGAGGGCCAGATCGCGCGCGGAACCACATTGAGTAGCTCGCTCAAGTATCTTCCACCGTACGCCGGAGCCGTGTCGCCGGTCATTAGGTAAGCATTCGCAAAACAAAGCTCCTGAATCATGTTCAGCCCGGTCTGGCGCAAATCTTCATCGACAAGCTGATACGGATTCTCAGCAGCCAGCGCCTCTCTGAAGCCAGTGCCGCGAAACGCCGTCACGAACTTAAAACCTTGATCCAGGCAGACGAAGGTAACCGCCAGAACCCCCAGTTTTATGATGAGCAGATGACGACCATAAAACAGATATGTGAGGATGAAAGGCAGAACGGCCGCGAGGAAGTGACTACGCGCTCCTTCAAAAAAGAAATATGGCAGCGTAATGGCAAACATTGCGCCGGCGACAATGCGCCAAAAGGTAGTGCGCTGGAAAAATACCAACACGCCCAGAAACGCTGTTACGGCATTGAAAAGATATGCTGCGGCGGCGACGAGAAACTCGCTCGCCGAAGTGGCCACTGCGCCACGTCCCCACATCGTTATCCCTGCGCGGGAATCAAGCGGAAACAACGCGCCGATCACGTCACCATCCATCCGGGTAATGCCAACAAGCAGGAGGAGAAACCAAACCACCCCGGCGCCAATTAAGATCTGCTCAGCAACAAAGCGCTGTGTATCAAAAACGCCTGTACTTCGTCGCCTGACAATCCAGCGTATGGCCACCGGTACGAAAACCCGAAACCCGATTAAAAACAACAGTACCTGGCCATAACTTTGGCCCAAGAGAAAAGGAGGTAGATAATCGTATTGCTCCGGATGAATAAAGGGATCGACGAAATACCATGCGAATACTGTCACGTACACGGCGACCGTGATGCCAAAGCTGTTTCGGTTCAGCAGCTTCACGCAGCTTTCCACCGTCAACACCAGCAGCAGGACGGCAGCGAGATAGAACGTCAGTTCATGGATGACCATGGAACAAAAGGCGAAGCGCAGAGTATAAGGAACAAAAGTAAAAATTCAAAGCCCCGTTATCGCAGCGTGGCTTCGGAGAAGATTGCATCCAGCTCCTGCAGCCGGTTAGCAAGCGCTTGCATTGTGAATTTATCAGGCACCCGTGACGCGGCAGCAAATTTTTGCAGCCGATCTGGATTCGCCATGCAATCACGAAGCGCGGCTGCAATGCGAGAGGCGGTCGGTCCCTCAAGAATAATTCCGTTGCGGCCACTCTCGACAACTTTCCCACAAAGCGGCGACGAAATCACCGGAAGACCGTACGCCTGCGCCTCGAGCTGCGTAATTGCAAATCCATCCGAGAGCGTGGGAAGAATGAATACGTCTGCATTTCTGTAAAACTCAGCTGCCTGGTTTTGCGTGACAGGGCCAAACCATTTCACGCGTCCGGCGTCCACGATTGCCCCGGCGTTTGCGATTTCCACAGGTCCCACCATCCAAAATTCAATCGGCTCATCACGCAACATTCGAGCAGCCTCCAGCAATCTGGCGACGCCCTTACGCAGATTGATTAGCCCGAGAAAGAGCACGCGCATCGGACGCTCTAGCGTAAAATGTACGGGATACTTTCGCGTGCTTCTGATCTCTGACATCTGACCTCCCGCCTCTGGCGCTTCGTACGCCAGCGGAATAACCGTCAACTTCTCGGTTGGAACTCCTCCGCGAATCAATGCTTCCCGCGACCATTCGGAGTTAACAACAATCCGGTCGGCGAGTCTGCATTCCTCACGCCAGAGTGCCCAATATTCAGCTGGCGCCGGGTTCCAGTTCCCAGCCGACTCGGGCGCGCGGGCGGCCTCTCCTGCCACAATCTTCTCCTCTTCCGGGCCGGGATCGATCTGGACTAACATCGTCTTCCATGCGCGTGATTTCGCGTACCGAAACGGCTCAAGCGAGGCGTAGCTATAGCTCAATAAAATGGGCTCATAGTTAATAGTTGATAGCTGAGAGCGGAGAACCGAAACGACCTTGCGTTGGAACCAGCGGTTGCGCGCAATTATCCTCGCCCAACCCCTGAGGCCACGTGCGCGTGCAAGCGCCTCAAACACGATCAAGGATGAGTTAAAGGCTTTGACCTGCGCGTCGCGCAGATCGTTGTGAAATCGATCTCTAAGCTTTGAGCGGCGGCCGCAGATTCTTGCAAAGAAAGAAGAAGGTGGCACCCACGCATCGGTCAGGAGGCGATTGAGCAGGCCGAGATGAAGTAACGCGCGAGGCATGGCGTACTGTTCCCGCGCGCCGAGTTGACAGCAGAGCCACTTCACTGTTTCAAGGCAACGCAAGCCAGCGTTTGTAAGCTGCCCATGAACTAGGCCTGCGCTTCCGAAGACAATACGGAATGCCAGCCAACGCCTGCCACCACCAAGTCGGTTCGCGCACCACCCACGACCAGCCGCGCTTGCACGCGTAGCGGAACTGCGAGAAAACACGCCAGGCAACCATGCCAACTGCAAACGGAAAGGGACATCGCATCAGGGTGCTCCACAGCTCATTGCGCGCGTGCCGATGATGAACGCGGATTTCGTCACGTGTCTGCCCTGAGTAGTGGTGACGAATCGTGATGACCGGAGAAAACAGTACTTCATAACCCGCCGCCACGCATTGTAGAGCGTAGTCCGGCTCTTCGTACATGTGGAAAAAACGGGACTCAAACCCGGGCAGTTGGAGATATGTGGATCGGCGTAGGACCGCTCCGGAGTTAGCAAACGAACGGGTCAAATGCTTCGAGTCAAAGTTGGTTTGCGCGAGGGTTTCGAGATACTCATCCGTGCGCTGGGGAAAATGCAGGACCGCAAGCTTCGGCCGCTGCGTAAATAACGGGACTATGCGTCCTATGCAATCCACTTGCTCCGGATAGCTGTCATCATCCAAGGCCAATACCAAATCTCCACGCGCCTCCCGCATCATGCGATCGCGCGAAGCCACTGAGCCACACGCCTGCTCGTTTACAATCAATTTCACCCTCGGCAACGTCGAGCTCACGAATTCAGCCGTGCCATCTGTGGAACCGTCAGCCGTAATCAGAATTTCGTCGGGCGGAGGATCAAGTTTTCTTAATACCTGAATCGTTCGCTGGAGTTCCTCCAGGCGATTGCAGGTCGTAATCATGATGCTGACGCGCATGGCCCGTAGTTTCTTCTAGCGCCTCCGTCACTTCAGGGTCCTTGATCAAGGGGCAGACCGGTCAGCGGAGCATGAATTCTTTCCTCAGGCTTGGCGTAAGCATACGAGTCCGCCGGATGCGCCCCAAAAACATGCGCGCGGTTTCCGCCCGAGATTGAATGCCGGCATTGTTTCCATGGCCGAGACGACAAACGGCGGCGTGGAACGGAACCGTCGCCAACCGGTGTCCCAAATAAGCGAACTGGGCCGCGTAACGCTGGTGGCAATCGTTCAAAAGTAGTGTACCGGTTCCCGCGCCAGGGATCAGCGAATAATGATCAGCGGCGGCAAATCGGGAATCCGCTTCATCCAGCATTGCGCCTTCGACTTCGGTCAAAAACGGTCCGGTTTGGTCTGCGAGGTCGCCCCGGATGATCAGGCACGAACCACAGACGCGATCGAACTGTTCCGTGCGCTGGATGAAAAAGCGGCCGCTCGAACGCCAGATCCAGCCGTGCTTGATCAGATAACCGGCTTCATCTTTCGCCGAACTAAGCCACTCCACCAGCCGGCAACTGACCAGGTCATCCCAATCAAGCTTCATCACGTATTGGGGATTCCACGCCGATTTTGCGTAGGTCCAAGCCGCCGCCAACTTGATCATCTTGTCCTTAACTGCCGCAAGCCAATATCCGTGTTCTAGCGATGGCAAAGCATGATCAAGTGATAAGAATTTGAGCCTAGGATCTTGCGGTAGCTGAAAATCCGGAGGCTCGTGGCCAGCCACTACCACGCAATAGTTCTGACTATTTGAATTCAATATGGATGACAGTGTTTGCTTAAATAAGGCGCAGGCAAGGCGCCAGTCTTTTGCCCTCCGAGCTGAAGCGATTGGAATCAAAAAAACAATTCGTGGTTTACTTTCCATACAATTGGATTTGGCAAAAACCTACACAACGCCGAGGATCAAAGAATCATTCTGTACTTTACGATAAGCGTCCGAGGCTTTGCATCATAATGCCAAACGAACCCGGTTAGCTGGTTATCCCAATGCGAATTCTCTTCTCAAGGTCTTCGGAAAGAATTTCGTTCTGCGGATTGTTCCAAGAATCATTCGCAGGGTTGGCCGTCCTGTTTCGAGGGCAGCTGAGCTACTTTCGGGGTTGCGTGTGCGGTAAACAACTGCCTTGAATGGTACGCTGCCGAGTTTATGCCCCAGGTAAGCAAATTGAGCTGCATAGCGCTGGTGGCTATCATTCAAGAGAAGCGTGGTCATTCCAGATCCGGGAACGAGTGAATAATGATCGCTGGCCGCGAAGCTTAAACTTACCTGATCAAGGCGCACGCCTTCCACCCCGGTAAGAAATGGTCCCTGCTGATCCGCAAGATCACTTCTGATAATCAAACACGAAGCGCATACTCGGTCCAAATACTCGGTGTATTGAATAACATAGCGCGATCCTGAAGGCCAAACCCAGCCGTGTTTTATGAGATAGCCAGGTTCACCGCCTAGATCCTGCAGCCATTGAACGAGCCTTGAGCTGATTAAATCATCCGCATCAAGTTTCATCACATAATATGGATTCCACCTTGATTTCGCATATTTCCAGGCGGCGGCAATTTTGGCCAACTTGTCCAACCTCCGACTAACCACGAAATCTTCATGAGGCGGAATGGCATGATTGACTGATAAGAAGTAGAATCTTGAGTCAAGCCCGACCTTGAAATCAGGCGCTTCATGGCCTGCGACAACGACACAGTAGTTCTCACTGGTTGAGTTTTGTATGGATTTCAGTGTCTGCCGAAGATGGGCACAGGCTATGTCCCATCTGGACTTAAGCCTTCTAGATGCGAATGGGATCAAGAAAGCAATGCCAGCCCTCATATTCATATTCGTTGCGCAATCAGAGGCCCAAGTCTTGCCTTGACTTTATTTGCGAGGATTCGGCGCTCGTCCTTCAACACAGCCGACCAAGCTCCTAATTCGCCGTGACGCCTGCGATGATGTTCCAGCCGGGCGATTGTGAACGGCCGAGAATACGCTTTCCGGTCAAACAAAAATGGTTTACGCCCGCAAAAGTGCGCTATTCGCGGGCGTTCGATCGTTTCGGGGAAATGCCAGCCGGCGCCACGACAGTCTTGCACTAGTTCTTGTTTTCCGTGATGCCCCCAGATGTGCTGCAAGTTGGACATGACAGTCTTGATTTCTCCGCGTTGCGTCATGGAGTGGACATGATAATTGAGCATTCCCATTTCTCCCCAGGCGAAGACGCCGGAAACCTGTTTAGCCCGAGATTCGACTTTGGTCCATTTCTGAAACGGTATTACATTCCGTCGGCATGCGAAGGCGCCGGCAGAAAAATAGGCGTGTCCACGCCAATCGAAGTCAGGATCAAGTTGTTTTAGCTTCTGCGGATCAAAATAAAAATGCGGCAGCCATGGTGGCACTTCTGTAGCCTCGGGTGGGATTGAAATCTCGCTCCAGAAAATCTGAAAATCGACGTCCGTGCGGACCTGGGGAGTAAAGTCTCCCCACACAATCGCGTCTGAATCGAGCCATATGTAAAACTCAAATGGACCTTCCCACAATGCGGCAAGCTTCGCGCGATAATTGCCAGAAATCAGTTTGCGCATTTTTTCAGACGGCAACTCTGCAACGCGCAAGACGATTAAGTCGTATTCTTTTTCCAAATCTGAAACATCGAAATCGCCGTCGACCGTCAGGCATATTGGAACGTCGGGACAGTAATGCCTCATGCTGGCCAGCGTAGCCTGAACCATGAATTTGTCTGCCGCATGGCAGGCGGTCACAAAACCAAACGGCGCTTGCACTTTCATGTCACGAGTGCTGTTCGGGCGCCAAAAGGCGTTTTTGCGGGACCAACGCATTCTTCATAAACGCGTATGAACGCCTGGGCAAAGGGGTTCAGCGCGTTGCGAGTCAGCACTGTTTGATGGCCGGCATTCCCAAGATTCTCCCGAAGTTGCTTCGAGTCCCTCAGCTTTACGATAGCCTCGATTAACGCCACACCGTCTTCTGGTGCACACAGGATGGCACCCTTACCGTCCGGCGCAGCTTCGGGAATTCCGCCCACACGAAACGCCACCACTGGTGTTCCACAGGCCATCGCTTCCACCAAGGTGAGGCCGTAGGTTTCCATCAATGAAGCGCTGACAAAAGCATCTGCAGCCGCAAGCAGCCGCGCCAAGTTCTCTCGGTCGCGAATGCCACCGACAAAGCGCACATTCAATCGGTCCGGAACCGCTACGGCGCCTTCGCCGAATCCCACAACGAGCACGCGCCCGAGGTCGCGCAAGCGCGACAGCTGCTCAAACAACCACGGCACATTCTTGTTTGTGTCCTTCAGCGAAGCGCTACCTGTCACGACAACAAACGCATCTGCAGGCAAGCCGAGTTGCTTTCGGCACAGGTTCTTGTCCTGCGGTCTGAACACTGCCGTGTCGATTCCAGGAGGAATCACTCGCACCCCGCCGCAAGCTTTGGCTATTGGACTTTGCTCGGCGATGTCGGCCAGCCAGTGGCTGTTTGCTACCATGCGTGCTCCGCAAGTCCGATATACGCGCAACTTCCGCGAATGCGCAGCAGTTGCCAGCAATCGGTTCGCCGGCCATTTCAGGATCGGGCATGGGTCGCAAGGCTCGTTCTCGTGGATATAGCGATCGCATCCACGATAAAGAAAGCAGCCGCCGGTCACGTGCCACATATCATGGACGCTGATCACGACGCCGATTCTGCGCGGTAGTGTCTCCAACCAGTGAGGAACGTCGAACCAGTCGGCCACCATGTGCAAATGGACGACTTCAATATCTTCCAATTCTTTGCCAGCGGGCGGTGCTAAAAACCGGCGAGTACCATGCCACGGCTCGCGAGAGAAGGAGACTGAGCCCCGGCGAATTACTCGATCGAGAAAAAGCCTGACAGCGGTTCCTGGCAGCGAATTTTTGCAGAGTACATGACTCTCAATCCCCTGCTCGCTTAATGCGTTGGAAAGAAGCACCGCATACTCATAGCTGCCACCAGAGGCATGAGTGTTGAGATGCAATACCCTCATGCTGCGGACTTAGAGACGGCCAACTTGAACTTCATACCTTGAATTTGCTCGGCGCGCTTGGAATAAAGCCGGCGCCGGCGCGGCGCGTTGAGAATATAGCGGAGCCAATAACGCGCCGATTTTTGATACGCCGCACACTTCTCTTTCTCTCCGGCGACTTTGTAAAACAACGACACCAGCGGAAACCCGAGCGCCCGAAAAGGTGCAAGCACATTGCGAAAGAACTGTTGGCGCCGCGATTTTTCGAAATCCGCGATTTGCCGATTGACAGACAAACCGGCATCCACGGCAAATCGTTCAAACAAGGCCTGAGCTGGGCCTCGCGTTCCACCGAGCCACGGCGCCGATGTCGTGTAGTGAAGCACGCAGTCCAGATCGTTATTCTGCTGCGCATCAAACCGCCATGACGCTCGATTCCAACATTCGGGTAACGCTTGGATCTGTCCGTAGAGAAGAAAATTGATCGCAGATTGATCCCAAAATCGGTAAGCCGACTTCCCGTTCAAAAATTCGACAGCGCGTTCAAAAAAATGTTGTTCCCTTAGTTCATCCAGATTCATCAACATCACCCCGCAATTAAAGTAAGCGCCTTGGGCAGGAAGTCCCAGCGCATTAGCTATCGTCGGGCAGTCTTCCCCAAGTGATAACGTCTCAGAGTCAGGAACTGCGGCAAGGACTTTGCCGGGCGACAAGTCAAGATTAAAGAGCTCCGATAAATCGCGGAATACCAACACGTCGCAGTCGAGATAGATCAAACGTGGTACATCCAGTAAGTGTGGCAGCAGTAGCCGGCAATAAGTCATGTGCGATTCGCCCGGTCCCAGTGTGGCCTTACTGAAGACCGATGGACGTACCGTCACAAACTCCAGGCGCACAGGCCCGCCCACCCGGTCAACCAACCTCGAAAGAGTCTCCGTCGATGGTCGGGACAAACCGCCATCGAGCACCTTCAAATTCACTTTCCTTGTCGCGTCCAGATGGGTCAACGCGCTCGCCACCGCGCAGTACAACCCGGGGAAGTAACCTTCGTTACTAGCGAGGCCAATGACTAGTGGTTCCATCGGATTCTCTTTAGCAAACTAACGCTCGCAAGGAATGCTCCGCGAAGAACGAACAACCCGTTCACCAGCCCCACGCGACACCGAAATCGCAAGCGTTTTGCGGCGGCGATACGTCTCAAATTCACAAACAAGACGTCATCCACGCAGGGCCAGTTGGCGTTCACCACAGCGTAGCCCTCCAAACGCAAGCGCTTGCAGGCGCAATCAACGTCGCGTCTCGTTATTGGCTGCATGTTATCGTGAAACTCTACAGTCAACTGGCCGCAAGCAGCCAGATTAGATGGATGCGCAGTTTGTAGCACCTCGACCTCGGCGCCCTCGATATCAAGCTTTGCCAAATCCACGCGTCCACCCAAGTGTCTAAGAGCCTCCGCGAAATCCACTGTTGGAACTTCTACCTGATTCACTAGGCCGTAAACTGCGACTCGCTCACCGAAAATACTCGATGCCTCGGCCTCGGTTGAGCGTGTAAACATGACTGTTGCACCTCTATTTTCTCCAACGATGGCAGCGTGAAGAACCTCCGCCTCGTGGCCGAAGATTCCTTCCAGGGATTTCTCCAACGCCGGGTCTGCCTCGATCAGAAGCGCGCGAGAAACTGGATATTCCGCCTTCAAAGCGGCAAAGAATTCTCCACGATGCGCGCCAAAGTCGGCGACAACCGCTGGCCGTGAGAGGAGCGTCCCAAAGAATGAATGTCTTCTCAAGCGTCGGACACCCAAACGCGCGAGGAGAAAATAGAAGATACGCTTAAGCACGGATCACCAAGTCCGGTCAGCCTATCCGTCCGGAGGCGTTGAATCGCAAATTGTGTGGAATAAACGAACCGGCAGATCCCTGGGTATCCACTCGTTGGCTCGCTGGAAAGCCGCTTCTCCCATTTCCGGCCACTTGTGGCGGTTCATCCAAGCTCGCTCCAACGCTTCACGTATGATTTCCGGATCTTCACCAACGCTCACGAACCCATCTTTGTTGTCTCGCAGTAGCTCATGATTCCCGCCAGTTCGCGTGATCACGGCAGGCCGGCCGCAAAACATCGACTCGACTAGGGCGAGTGCGAGTCCTTCTGCCCGCGAAGTCAAAAGATGAATGTGATGATCTTTCCAAATTTTGGCGAAATCCCGTTCAAACCCACACAGCGTGACGCGATCTTCCAAGCCATAGTACCGGGCTACGTCTTGAAGATATGTTTCATCCGGGCCGCTCCCGAAAAGATCAAGTCGCCAGTTGCGTGCCTTCCACTCTGCAGTCGAAAGCGCGTGCAGAGTCCGATCTTGGCACTTACTGCCTACTTCGTACCGGCCCACTGTCGCAAATCGCACTTGCTCTAAATCACCAGGCCAGGGTAATGGGTGCTCCAACCGCGTTCTGATTGGATTGGGTAAAATCGCAATAGGCAGAGTTGATGTTAGTTGTCTCTGCAATAGTTCCGCATTGTCACGCGAGACGCAGATGATTCGCCGCGCCGACTGATAAAGCGCGCGCAACGCCTCGCGTTCGGCTTGGCCGGCGACATACGACTCCGCGTTGCCCTGAATGATGAACACCTGACCGCCTGTGTGCGCTCTTAGAAACCTGTAGAGATCTTTGTCGCGATACGGTATTGCTGGAGGGCCGGAGGTGCACACAACTTCAGGATGCCACCCCTTCAACTCCCGAAACCGGGAATACAAACCACGCGACACGATGCGCGATGTGTAGCGATTTAGGGGGTTGTATGCGAAAACCACTCCACCAAGAGCACGGAATTTGGTGAGCTCTTCAGACTGCGCGATTGGCGTTTGTACCATGACGGCCACGGAATGGCCACGGTGCAGTGCTTCTGTCGCGAACAGTTTCCACATCTCTTCACTACCCGCCCACGAGTAATTGCCAACGGTAGAAATTATCCCGATTCGCATTCGATCAGTTATTCTTTCGCAGAACTCGGAAAGGTGCTGCGAATTCGGCGGGCCGGAACTCCAGCCCAAATTTCCGCTCCGGGAATCGAACTAGTGACGACACTTCCCGCGCCAACCACCGCGTTGTCGCCGATTGTAACCCCAGGCAGCAGTACGACGTGAGAACCTAGCCAGACATTTCGACCGATCGTAATCGGCTCTCCTTCATATCCTTGCACCCGAATAGGTAAATCGCCTCGGTCAAAGCGGTGATTGCCGCTGATTATGTAACAATAAGCACCAATTAAAGTCTCGCTTCCGATCCAGATCGGCTTCCAGGCACCCAAATAGGTGTTTCTGCCAACAAACACGTTAGCTCCGGTAATCACCGACGGTTCGCTGCCAGCCTCGGCCGCACACCAAACAGTACACTCGCGCTCAATGACCGAGCCGGTGCCAAATTTCAGCCATGGCCGCACGTCAGCGCGCCCGGTCAGTTCAATCGATTTGTGAATCGAAATCCCCTGCCGACGCATTTCTCGAAGCCAGGATTTGCGAAGGCACCATCTTTGAAGGTACTGATAAGATCGAGTGATTGTCGTTTTCAAAAACCTTCAGCGATGTTGCCGCCGTAATAAATTCTCGCACTCCCCGAGTAACACAGCATGAATTCGGCTGGGTTCGAATCGACTCTGATACATTCGGCGCGCGTTTGCGACAAGCTGTTTCTGACGTTCTGAGCTATGAGCCACATTCTCAAGAGTAGCGATGCAACCTGCTGCATCTGGCGAAGTATAACACTGCGCCGCATCAAACTCGCGGGCAACGCGAACTGCAGAACAATACTCCGGTCCCCAGATGACAATTGGCTTTTGAAATATCAGGTAATCAAGGAATTTTGTCTTGAAGCTGGTTCGCTCGATTTGAGCACATTCATCACCAAAACCCATCGGTAACAACAGGAAATCGGCTTCTTGAGCATGGATCTTGAGCTCATCAAAAGGCACCTGGCCTTTGTATACACCAGCTGTTCGTGCAGTGCCGTCAAAGTCTCGGCTCCAACTAGCGTGGCTGCCGAAAATTTCGAAACTCAACTGGGAGTCGGAGCTTGCTCGCACAAGCTGCTCCAGCATCGGTCCGTACCAAGCGGAAAGTGAGCCGGCAAAGAATACAGTGGCTGGCCTCCCATCAGGGGTGAACGGAATGAATTGGCGTTCGCTAACGGGCATGCCACCGCCGATTGGATACAACACATGTGCGTTAGGGTGTGGGCCTAGCGCCTCCAGCATCCCTTCCGAGGTGCAGAACGCGAGGTCGCAATCGCGGTAAAACTTGCGAAACGCCCTTTCGATCGAACCTCGAAAGTAAGGGTGCATCAGAACGCCGAAATCAAACCAATCGTTAAAGCTGGCGACTAATGGCACGCGCAACTGTCGCGCAACCCGCTGCGCAACTCGCGCCGTCCAGTTCCAGCTGCCGGCAATCGTAAATACCAAGTCGGGCTTAAAGGTCTGTGCGGCCTGCCACACGTGTTGCGGAACAAAGTAGCCAGCGACCAATTGATTGTAGTGCCAAAACCACCGGTATAGCCGCGTATGCAGCATTCGCTTGAGCCACTTGGGCACATCGAACCGCAAGAATCGGTACGGCACATCGTACTGCTGCACTTCAGGACTGTCAGTCGCGACGAATATCTCAAAATCGTTTCGCTCAACGAAATGACGATAGAAAGACATCGCACCGCCCCATGTTGGAACTGGTGGCGTATAGCTCAGGTAAAAAACGCGAATTCTTTTATCGCGCGGCATAGTCAGACCAAGAAGGTTGCCGGTCGAATCTGCGAAATCACGGTCCATCAAATGCGCTGCGTCACTTGCGTCGAAGGTGCGCATGCCGCGTCACTCAATCGACGGGCTTCCAGCCTGTCCCGACGCAAACGGAGTTTAAGCGCGTCGCGGTAAAACATATGTCGCATCCAGTTGACGTAGTGGCGGGAGTAGTAACCCTCATCCCACATTTCGCGACAACGGAATCTATAAACGTCTTCGAATTCGACCAAGCCGAGTTTCTCCGGAAAAAATCCACCACCTAGGGTTACGGCCGTGGCAATGATGGTTTGCTCGCATGAGCTGTCCTGAGGAGCCGGCAATGCTTCTTGCACCATCCTGCGCAGAAGCTCCGGCGCCATAAGTTCACCGTGCAAGGCGACGATTCCGCTGTTAACAAACGGCGGGTCCAACACCTGCGGGCAATGCCGCAGCGCCATCTCTCGCCGCTGATGGCAGTTGTTCTCGGACAATGCCCGAGGTTTGTCCCACAACACGGGATCGCCCAAAAGCGACGCTGGATCTCTGAACCAAAGAATGTCAGCATCCACAAAGAGCACCGGCTGTTTCCTTGCCTGGGTCACAATCGCAGCGAGCTTAAGCCCGTAGAGACTTTCTTGCGCGTAATTCGCGAGCTCCGGGAAACCGGCAGACGAAGCCGCCTGGCAAACCTCCTGCCGCGTCAAGACAGTGATCGGCGTGGACCACCAGGCAAACACTTCCGCAAACTCATCCGCCTTCCACCAGTCGTCCGAGACGACAGTAATCTTCGGCAAAAAATTCCATGAGCGGTGCAGCGAAAACAGACTTTCCCGCAACATCAGCCAGT
>WNGA01001945.1_pt1 | contig 32550 bp, 25 predicted proteins | sample 5400061 | NCBI WGS metagenome assembly WNGA01 (sample SAMN13153366, study PRJNA577476) | soil metagenome | isolation source: 100 cm soil or saprolite under grassland replicate 2 | place: USA:California | collected 2016-06-15 | reverse complement strand
CGAGCCCGGACACGGCGATCATCGACATGCCCTGATAGCCGACGAAATGCAGCGACTTGCGCGCGAGCGCGTGCAGCTCGATCGGTGCGACGCGATGGCCTTTCAACAGGTCGCCAAAATCGTGAAGCGCCGGGATCAGGTACTTCATCGATTTGACCGTATAGGGCTCGAGATAGCTGCGGCCGACGACACCTTCATCGGTGTACAGATCGATCAGGACGAGCGGCCAATCGGTGATCGTGGCGATTCGCGCGACGACAGGCCGTGCGAGCTTCAGCACGACGGGCCTTGCCTGGATGCCGCGGAACGTCAACCGATTCGAAGCGCGTGCCGCCAAGTCCGTCGCAGCTGTTCATCGCCCTTTCTTCCGTGACGGTCGTGAGGTAGTCTATATAGACCGGTCTACTTAACCCCGTCAACATGAAACGACAAGCCACTGCCGCGGTCGGCACGCGCGACCGGCTCCTAGAAGCCGCCGTCGCTCTGTTGCGCCGCTCGGGACTCTCCGGCGCCGGCATCAACGAAATCGTCCGCCAAAGCGGTGCGCCGAAGGGGTCCGTGTACCACTTCTTCCCCGACGGCAAGCAGCAGATCGCCGAGGAGGCGCTCGAGCGTTATGCGCAGCGCGTCGTCGCGTTCATCGACGCCGCTCTGTCGGGCAAGCGCTCGTCGGCCGAGAAGGTCAGGGCGCTGTTCGAGGCATTTGCGCAGCGGCTTGAACAGGGCGAGTTCCGTCAAAGCTGCGCTGGCGGAACGGTGTGCCTCGACCTCGATGCGGAGCTCGAGAGTCTGCGCCGTGTCGTCGCGACATCATTCGCGCAGTATACGAACGCGATCGGCGTCCACTTTCCGTTTCGCAGCCGCAAGCGCGCGGCGTCGTTCGCCGGCCTTCTGCTGAGCGCGATCGAAGGCGCGTACATTCGCGGTCGTGCCGACCGGTCGAGCGCGCCGTTTCGCGAGGCCGGCGCATGGCTCCGACGCGCTCTCGCTAGATCGTCACGAACGGCGTGTCCTTGAGCGAATCCGTGAAGCCGGCGAACACCTCGTGCACTTTCGGCCAGGCCGGAAGGCTCTTCATGTTGGCAAGCCAGCGCTCGACGTTCGGATAGCGGGAGAAATCGCAGCGGATCACCTCGCCGAGGCCGACCATCTCGGCGCCGAGATAATCCGCGAGCGTGACCCTGTCACCGAGCAGATACCGGTCGTTGGAGCCGATCAGGCAGTCGTTCAAGATCTTCAGCCAAGCGTTCGACCTCTCCTTCGCCCATGCGATCGTCCCCGCCTGCAGCTCGGCGGTCGGACGGCGGTGGTGCGGAAAGACCTGCGGATACACGAGCCCGTACGCGAAATCGCGATAGAAGTTGGTATTGAACCAGTCCATCCGTTCGTTGATACGCGCACGCGCACGCAGCTCGGTCGGATACGACGGCGAATGCGTCTTGTCGGCGAGATATTTCAGGATGGTCGAGCACTCCGTCAGTCGGAAATCGCCGTCCTCGAGCACCGGCACGAGGCAGTTCGGATTGATCGCGGCGTACGCCGGCTTCAGATGCTCGCCCGTGAAGAGGTCGACCGACTGGAATTCGACGGCCGGCCCTTCCTGCGCGACGTACATCATGACGATCCGGCTCGTCGTGGACGCCGGGTGATAGTAGACCTTCATGCGCTTCTCCCCTGCCGATATGAATCGCTCGCGACCGAACGGCTGCGACGCTCGTTTGCACCGCGCACGCTTCGCTTGGGCAACCGCGGCGGCCCGCCCAATCTACGCTTCGAAGAATGGTCCGTCGAGACCCTGTCTCGCGAATCTCGATGGCCATTGCGATCGGCCGAACGCTACCTCTTCGCCGCCATCTTTGCGCGCAGACGTTCTTCCTGCCGGCGCAACTCGGGCGTCAGCTCGGCACCGAAATCTTCCGCTTCGAACAGCTGACGAATTTCGATCACGGCCTCACCGTCGAGCGGATTCGGGCAACGCTTGACCCATTCGATCGCTTCTTCCTTCGACTTCACCTGCCAGAGCCAGAAGCCGCAGACGACCTCGTTCACGGGAAATGGCCCATCGATCACCGTGCGCCCGTCGCCGGAGAACTTGACGCGTGCAGCCTTCGAGCTCGGATGCAGGCCTTCGCCGGCGAGCATCACGCCGGCCTTCACGAGCTCCTCGTTGAACCTGCCCATTTCCGCAAGCAGCTTTTCGCTCGGCATGACGCCCGCTTCGGTCTTCTTGTCGGCCTTGATCAGAATCATGAATCGCATCTGTTGGTCCTTCCGGTTTCGTTTCGGGAATCGGCGCGACCGACTATTCATTCGCTGACATGCCGCCGTTCACCATCCACGGCGTCCCGAAGCGATCGACGAGCATGCCGAAACCCTCCGCCCAGAATGTCTTGTCAAAGGGCATCGTCACGCGACCGCTGTCCGCCAACGCATCGAACACGCGCTTCGCCTCGGCAGCGCTCGGATAGGTGAGCGACAGCGAGAACGATTTCATTCCTTCGTACGGATGGCCGGGCATCGAGTCGGACGCCATCAGCATGCGGCCGTCGACATCGAGCCGCGCGTGCATGATCCGGTTGGCGCTGCCGGGTGGCGTCTGGTCGGCCATCGGCGACTCGGCGTGCGTCATCATGTCGAGCTTGCCGCCGAGCGTGCGCTGGTAGAAGCGCATCGCGTCGGCGCAGTTGCCGTCGAAGAACAGGTACGAATCGAGCTGGGGCATGATCGGTTCCTCGGGTGGACAGGGGATTGCAGGCTAATCAAGGCGCTCGGCTGCCGGGATGCGCGTCGACGGCGACGAGTCGGCCGTCATGCGCTTCGTCACGCCTTTCCGTTTTTCGAGCCGGCGCCGCCGTATGACGGAGACCAGCTCCGCCGTATTCCGTTCCATCGCGACTGCACTGCACGTTCAAGCCGAGGCGTCGTACGTGCGTTCGATGTCAAAGGTCGTGTGATGCGTCGATCGTCGGCGGGTCATTTCAGGGCGTTGAGCTTCCGCAGCAGATCGCGTGTGCCGCGCTCGCGACTCGCGACGTCGTCGTAGCCATCGAGAAACACCGCCTGCTCGGTGAAGACGAGCCGCGTACCGTTGCCCGCAGGCTGCGTTTCGGACCTTCGCGCGTTGCGCGGCTAGACGCTGCCCTCGCCAATTCCGATCGCCGTGAGCATGTCGCGCGCGAGCGCCGGCACGCGGTCGACCGGGTGCGTCGCCGGCAGTGCCTTTGTCGGTTGCGAGGGCTCGCCGATTTGCCCTTCGACGCCTGCGCTCGCTGCGAGCCAAAGCGCACAGGCGTTGACGAGGTCGTCATCGCTCGGACACGACAGTGCCGTCGTGCCGAGCGGGTGGGGAACATGCCGAGATGCTTCGATGTCGAGCAGCGGACCCGTATCGGCGCTGCAGATGACGGGAAGGTGGGTCGAAAGCCACGCGAGCACGACGGCGCCCGACGCCGCCAGCGTCGAGTAACGAACGGCGTCTTTTGCACCGCCAAGGTCGACCGTTGCAACCCGATCGACGACTTGCCACATGTCGCGTGCGCCGTATGCGGCGGTAATTTCGGGTGCGCCAAGGAGCTCGAACATCGCGTGAATGCATTCACCCAATTCGGTCGCTGCGTAGAGCGTGATGCCGCACCCGTACCGCGAGAGATTCGTCGCGAGCTCGCGCGCTGCCTCGCGCAATCGAATCTCGCGCGCGGTATCGGATGACACGCTCGAGATGAATCGCAACCACAGCTCGTCGAACTGGCGGTTGGACGATCCGTCATCGTCTCCGCCGGGGACTCCGAATACCCGGTCGTACAGGTTGCGGCGCGCAGCGTCCGACAACCTGTTGTCGCTCTGGCGCCAGTACGTCGACACCCGCTCGCGAGCCTCGGAAGCGCCGAGCGGCAGCACGCCCGAGGAAGAGAGCTCGACGAGCCTGTCGGCCACTTGAAATATCTTGAGAGCGTCGAGCATCGCGGCGAAGTAAAGAATCTCCACAGCCCTCAGGTGAATGCTCTCGATTGCTTGATCGACAGCGTTCGACAAATCCGGCAGATGAGGTTTCGCGCGGCCGGACGATGCCGGAAAGTCGATGACGAAGCGCACGCCGTGGGACACCGCCGAATCAACCGGTATGGCGCGTTCTGCGGCGAGCACGCCGAGCCCTCGATATCGTTCGATCCGATGCAGCAGGTACTCGACGGCCGCCGCCTGTCTTCGGTCGTGGCCATCCTTCACCTCGCTTCGCTTGCCGAACAGCGCATCGGCCTCGTCGAAGAACAGAACCGCCGCTCCAGCTTCTGCGGCGTCGAGAACCTTGCGCAGGTTCTTTTCGGTTTCATCGGTGTACTTGCTGGCTACGCGTTGCAGGTCGATGCGATGCAGCGGCAGCGCCGAGGTCCTCGCGATCGCTTCGGCGGCGGCGAGTCTCGCCGCGCCACTGCCTCCACAAAACACTGCGCTCAGTCCGGCTGCGCGTCCGGTCCCGAGCTTCGCGGCGAGCTCGCGCAACAGCGCCTCGTGCCTGGCCGAGATGTCTGGGTCTGCATGTTTCGCCATGACGGATCCTCGTGCTTTCGACCGGTACCCCGAAGCTCAATCGTCGATCGCCTGATAAACCGACGTCCAGAAATCGAGATAGAGGGGCGAGGTCTGCGGGAACGCCGCGCGCTGCGTCATCAGGATCGCGACGAGATCCTCGGCGGGATCGGACCACCACGAAGTGCCGTAGCCCCCGTCCCATCCGAAACGTCCGGGAACGGCGGCGAGGTCGTCGCGCCGGGTGATCACGCACACGCCGAAACCCCAGCCGCGGCTGTCGAAGAAGCCGGGAAAGAAGCTCGTCGTTGTCTTCTGCTCGGGCGTGAGCTGATCGGTTGTCATCGTGTCGACGGACGACCTCGACAGAATGCGTTCGGTTGCGTTCCGCCCCTTGTCGAGCATCATTCGGCCGAACGCGAGATAGTCGTCGACCGTCGACACGAGCCCCGCGCCGCCATCGGGAAATGCCGGTGGCCGGCTCCACTGGCTGTTCTCGACACCATCATTGGGTTCGAGATCGATCCCGTAGCTCGTCGCGAGCCGATCGAGCTTCGAAGCGGGCACGCTGAAACCGGTGTCGTTCATTCCGAGCGGCTCGAAGATGCGCTCGCGCAGGAACGTCTCGAGCGGTTGGCCCGACGCGCGCGCGATCAGAACGCCGAGCACGTACGAACCCGTGTTGTACATCCATGTCGTGCCCGGCTGCTGCATCAGCGGCAGCGTCCCGAGCCGGCGCATCCACTCGTCCGGCGAATGCGGCGTCGATTGATTCGGAGGTCCGAAGCCGACGATGGCGAGCTCGCCGATCGCCTGCTGGATCGGATACACGTCGGGCGGACCCCAGATAAGGCCGTAGCCCAACCGGAACGTCAGCAGGTCGCGCACGGTGATCGATCGGTCCGCGGCGACGGTGTCGTCGAGCGGGCCGTCGAGTCGCTTCAGCACGGTGCGGTTCGCGAGCTCCGGCAGCAGCCGATCGACCGGCTCATCGAGACGCAGCTTGCATTCCTCGACGAGGATCATCGTCGCTGCGGCGGTGATCGGCTTCGTCATCGACGTGATGCGGAAGATCGTGTCGCGCCGCATCGGGTCATGCCCACCGAGCGCTTTCGTTCCGATCGCATCGACGTGCACGTCGCCACGCCGGCTTACGAGCGTCACGATGCCCGGCACGTCGCCGCGTTCGACGTAGCCCGCCATGACGTCGTGCAGGCGCCGAAGACGGTTCTCCGAAAGTGCTCCGCGGCTCATCGCGCATTCGCTCCGTCGTGTGTATCGGTCCGTCGAACCGACGATGGTGAATTTTCCTCCTTGACGGTTTCGACGATTGTCTTGTTTACTACGACCTCAACGCAAGAGCAGCTCGCCCAGGGTCATCGACAGCGGAGGACGCATGTTCTCGTGCACCGTGAAACCGCCGGCTTTGCCGTTGCGCGATAGACGTCGATGCCGACTAGCCGCCGCCTTGCCCCGCGGCTCGCGCGCTCGCGGCGGCATGTCGACCGCGGCGAAAGCCGTAGTCTTCAGCTCGCTCTGATCGCGCATTCGAATCCGGCTGCAGGAGGCAGCATGAAAAAGACGAAGCCGGTAGCCAAGCGCAAGGCGGGCGGCAAACGTTACCGGCTTCGCAAGGGCACACAGCTCGCCGCGGACGTCGTGCAGGGTCTGGGCGAAACGAACTGTGGCGACCCCGAGGTGCTCTACGATTTTCTCGCGTGGGGCACGAAGACCTATCCGGCGCAGCATTACCTCGTCTCGTTGTGGAATCACGGCGCCGGATGGGACGATTCCAATATCTACGAGGGCGACTACTTCGGGGGGCGAACCGCCACCGATCTCTCACATGGTTGTGGCGATCACGCGGTCCGGCTCGGTCGCGCACTCGGCGACGCGCGGTGCGCCGGCCGCGCGCAGCATCTCGTTGCCGCAGGCGCGCTCGGCGGTCAGACGCGCACAGCGCGCGCTCTTCGCGACGACCGTGACGAAGATGGTGCAAACGCGCGCCGTTGCGTTCGACGATCAGGCGAAGGACTTCATCGACAATTTCGAGATGAAGCGCGTGACGTTGCGGCTGAAGCGCCTGCTGAAGCGCAAGATCGACATTCTCGGTTTCGACGGCTGCCTGATGAGCATGGTCGAGATCGGCTACGAGATCCGCGACGCCGCCGCGTTTACGGTCGGCTCGCAGGAAGAGGAGCCGAACAACGTCTGGCCGTACGATCGCATCCTTGCGGCGCTCGCGAAGAAGCCGGTCACCACACCTGCCGAACTCGCGCGCGCGATGGTCGACTACTACCTCGCTTCGCGACTCGGGCTACAAGGGGTCCAACGTCGAGCGGTCGCACGGCACTTCGATCTATTTCCCGAAGAAGATAGTTTGTCCTCTGTATGCGAGTCTCGATTTCGCGAAGAAGGGCAAATGGGCGACGTTCATCGACGATGACGTGAACGCGCAAGGCCGGCGAGGCTGGGGTTAGCGTTCGACCCGCCGCGCACGACGCGGCATCGACGGTGTTCGCAACTCCGATCTGATCGACGGCAAGGAGAACCCCAATGGCTGCTCGCCAACCCCGCCGTAGCCGCCGAACCGCGGGTCGCAAGCGCGCAACGTCCGGCGCGCGCGATAAGAGCGTTGCGCAGCCGCGTGCATCTTCCGCGCTGCGCGACAAGCTCCCCGAGCGCCTGATCAATGTCACCGTCAAGAAGGAGATTCAACCGGCCGCCGCGCGCGCGGCGGGCGTGCCGGCCACGATATCGATCGACGAGCATCGCGACGACGTCGCCGAAGTCGAGCTTGCGAGCGGCGGCCGATTCTATACGCGGCTCGACCAGTTCGCCGCTGATTTCGCCGGCGCGCAGTCGCGCGAAGCGGCGGCGAGCGGGCGGTTGGTCATCCCGTCTGTGCTGTCGCCGCCGACCGCGGAACGCGGCGTCGGCGAGTGGGCGATCAAGACGCTGCGGCTGCTCGGCATCGACCCGATCGACACCGCTGCGAAGCTGACCGGCGAAGCGGTCTGCACGTGGTACGAGCGCAAGCAGCTGTATCGGATGACACCGGGCGAAGACGGCGCGCAGCGGCTTTGGCGCGTCGGTGACGGCGATGCGTTCAACCTCGAGCCGATCGATGCGGCGAAAGCCGGCACGACGCCGCTGCTCGTGTTCCTGCACGGAACTGCGTCTAGCACGCGTGGCAGCTTCGGCGAGCTGTGGGCGCCGTCGGCGCGCGTCGTGCGCAATCAGATCCTCGCGCCGTATCGCGGCAACGTCTACGCGTTCGAGCATTTCAGCCTCACGCAAAGCCCGATGCAGAACGCGCTCGAGCTACTCGACGCGCTGCCCGACGGTGCGACGCTGCATCTCGTTTCGCATTCGCGCGGAGGCTTGATCGGCGAGCTGCTGTGCCGCGGCCAGATGGCGGGCGGCGAGCCGTTCGACAACGCTGACATCGACCGGTTGTTTGCGCAGGCGACGCACGCGCAAGAGGCGAAGCAGCTGCGCGAGCTCGCCCGGCGACTGAAGGACAAGAAGCTTCGCATCGAGCGCTTCGCACGCGTCGCGTGCCCGGCGAGGGGAACGATTCTCGTATCGCAGCGGCTCGACCGCTGGCTGTCGTTGTCGCTCGACGCGATCGGCACGATCGCCGATCTCGCGAGCAGCGGGTATTACGCGGTATTCGAGGAATTCGTCAAGGCGTTCGTGCGCACGCGCGCCGACCCGAACACGCTGCCCGGGCTGGAAGCGATGATGCCGACATCGCCGATCGTGAGGCTGCTCAATCGCGAGGATGCGAAGAGCAGGTCCGATCTGCACGTGGTGGCCGGCGACATCGAAGGCGGCGATCTGTGGCGCCGCCTCGGCATCCTGCTCACGGACCTCTACTACCGCGAGGATCACGACCTCGTCGTCAACACGCGAGCGATGTACGGCGGCACGCCGCGCGTCGACGCGCCGCGCCGCTATTTCGCGCAAGGCCCCGGCGTCTATCACTTCACGTATTTCCGCAATGCGGACACGGCGGCGAAAGTGGCCGACGCGTTGCACAGGCCGCTCGCGAACGACGGATTCGCGCCGTTCGATTCGCGCGAAGCGCCGATTCCGCGCGGCTACCGTGCACCGGCGCCGTCGACGCGCGGAGCGGCCGAGTCGGTGAAGCCGATCGTGTTCGTGCTGCCCGGCATCATGGGCAGTTGCCTCGATGCCGGTGGGCAACGGATCTGGGTCGATATTGCCGCGATCAATCACGGCGGCATGGAGCGGCTCGCGATCGATGCGGACGGCGTGACCGCCACGGCACTGATGCCCGAGTCCTATGCGGCGTTGGTCACCTACCTCGAGGGGACGCACGACGTCGTGCCGTTTCCGTTCGATTGGCGGCTGTCACTGCGCGCCGAAGCGAAGCGGCTCGCGGCCGCGTTGCGCACGTGGCTCGACGAAGCCGACCGGCGCCGGCAGCCGCTCGCGCTGATCGCGCACTCGCTCGGTGGGCTCCTTGCGCGCGTGATGATTGCGCAATTCCCCGATCTATGGGAGCGCATCGTCGCGAAGCCGCAGGGACGGCTGGTGTTGCTGGGAACGCCCAACGGCGGGTCGCACGCGATCCCGCTGATGCTGCTCGGACGCGAGCCGCTCGTGCAGGGTCTCGCGCTTGTCGACTTCAAGCACTCGCAACGCAAGCTGATCGAGCTGATCGGCCGCTTTCCCGGCGTGCTGGAGCTGCTGCCGGTCGATACGCCTGACGACTTCTTCGATGCGGACCTGTGGAGGCGGCTCGCATTGCTCGACGACAACGGACGCGCGTTCTGGGCGCCGCCGGACGCCGCGACGCTCGCGGGCGCCAAAGCGTTACGCGCGATGCTCGATCGGGCGACGCCGCGGCTCGATCGCGTGATCTACGTCGCCGGACACGCGCCGCGCACACCGTGGCAGCTGCATCTGGACCGTCCGCCCGGTCTGCCGCAGGAGTCCGAAGGCTCGGCACGGCCGCCGGACAACTTCTATTTCGAGAATACGCCGGAAGGCGACGGTCGCGTGCCGTGGTCGACCGGCGTGTTGCCCGGATTGCGGCCCTGGTACATGGATGCCGTGCACGGCGATCTCGCCGCAACGCCGGAGCACTTCGATGCATTGCTCGAGCTGGTCGACACCGGGACGACCGACAAGCTGCCGACGGCGCCGCCCGTCACCGCCAAACGCGATGTCACGACCGAAGTGTTTCGTTCGGAAGTCGTGCCGTACGTGCCGGATGCGCAAACGCTCGAGTCGGCGGCGCTCGGCCGCTCGCGGCGCAGGAAAGTCGCCGCTGCCGCGCTGCCGGCGATCGACGTCGCGGTCGCGCACGGCAACTTGGTGTTCGCAAGGTCGCCGGTGTTCGTCGGCCATTATCAGCGCGATTCGATCACCAGCGCCGAAGCGCAGATCGACAAGCGCCTGGGCCGGCGACTCAGCGCTCACCGCCGGCTGGGTCTGTATCCGGGCCCGCTCGGCAGCGCCGAAGTTTTCGGCAACGCCGCCGCCGGCCGCATTGCCGGTCCCGATTTTCCGGGTGCCGTCGTCGTGGGACTCGGCGAAGTCGGCGCATTGACACCCGCAACGTTGACGTCGACGTTCGCCCACGCAGCGGTTACTTATGCGGTTAAGAGTCTCGAAGCGCAGCAGCCTGCGACGGCCGTAGGACCCGCAGAACTCGAACTTTCGACATTGCTAATCGGCACCGGGTGGAAGGCGTTGAGCGGACGCGATTCCGTCATCGCCATCCTGCGAGCGGTCGTGCACGCGAACGACGAGCTCGCTCGATCGCCGTACAACGAGCGGGTTCGCATCCGCGCCGTCACGTTCATCGAGCTCTACGAGGACGTCGCGTTGCAGGCGGCCCGGGCGCTCGCGACGGCGAAAGGTGACGCCAATCTGGCAGGTCGAATCAACGCCTCACCGGTCTTGCAGTCCATCGACGGCGGCAGGACCCGCGCGTTCTTCGCTGAGCAAGGGAGCTGGTGGCATCGACTCCAGATCGTTTCACCGGACAACGAATCGCTGCGTTTCACGTTGCTGACCGACCGCGCACGCGCCGAGTCGACACTACAGCCGACACAGCTGGGGCTGGTCGATGCATTCGTCGCACGCCAGATCACGACAACCGCGAGCGACGATGCACTCGCGGTGACGCTGTTCGAGCTGCTGGTGCCCAACCGCTTGAAAGAGCACGCTCCGGAAGGACGCGATATCGTGCTGCTGCTCGATAGCAAGGCGGCGAGCTATCCATGGGAATTGATGCAGGACGGCGGTGCCACGATCAACACGACCCGCGACGGCGCCGACCCGTACCGTCTGCGTCTTGCGCTGCGCGCCGGTCTCATTCGCCAGTTCCAGACCGAAACGTTTCGCGAGTCGGTGACGAACGTGACCGCCAACAGCGCGCTCGTGGTCGGCGATCCGCAGAGCGATCCATCGAAATTTCCCGAGCTTCTCGGCGCACAACGCGAGGCGAGCGCCGTTGCCGACGCATTGTCGGATGGAGGCTATGACGTGACGGCGCTGTTCCGACCGCGCCCGGGTGCGGGCACAATCGTCCAGGCTCTGTTCGCGCGCTCCTACAAGATCCTGCACCTCGCCGGACATGGCGTATTCGACTACGACATGCCGCTCACGCCCGAGCAGCAGCGGCGCGCGAAGCAAGGCGAAGCGATCGAGCCGCGACGCGTGTCGGGCATGGTCATCGGTAACGCAGCGTTCCTCACGGCGGCCGAAATCGAACAGATGCGGCAGGTTCCAGAAGTGGTATTCGTCAATTGCTGCCATCTCGGCCGCATGGGCGGTGAAGACGATCCGCCGATGCTCAACCGCAACCGACTCGCGGCAGGTCTCGCCGAGCAACTGATCCGCATCGGCGTAAAGGTCGTCGTAGCGGCCGGCTGGTCCGTCGACGACGGTGCGGCCGAGTTGTTCGCGCGCACGTTTTACGCGCAATTGCTCGCGGGTGTGCCCTTCGGGCGCGCCGTGCTCCAGGCGCGGCGTGCGACGGCACGCGAGTTCCCGCAGAGCAATACGTGGGGCGCGTACCAGTGCTACGGCGACTACGAGTTTCGATTGGTCAATGCCGCATCGCCTTCCGACGCGGCAGCCATCGACGATTTCGCCGGACCGACCGAGCTCGTCATCGCGCTGCAGAACATGACGAGCGACGCGCTGACGTGCAGCGCGGATGAGCTCGACGGGTTCAATCGCCGTCTCGATGCGTTCGTCGCCTTCCTCAATCGCAACCGCGCCGCGTGGGCAGCGGACGCACGCGTGTGCGCAGCGTTCGGGCAGACGTTGGGCGAATTCGACCGCTTCGACGAAGCGATTGCGTTCTACGCGAAGGCGATGGCCGCCGGACGAGCCAATCTGCCGGTGGGTGCGGTCGAGCAATACGCCAATCTGCTCACGCGTGCGGCGGTTGCGCGCTGGCGACAAGAGGGCGCCGACGGCGAAGCTTCACCGGCTGAGGCGGCGAGCGCGCGCGAGGTTCTCCGCGACCCCGCGCGGTCATTATGGGCAACAGAAAACGCGCTGGCGCAGATCGACGAAGGGACACGGATACTCGAAGGGCTGCTGATGATCGCGAAGACGCCCGAGCGACTGTCGATCATGGGTGCGGCGTTCAAGCGTCGGGCGATCGTCGCGTCGTCAGCCTACGAACGCAACGCGGCATTGCGCGCGATGAGTCAACACTACCGCGAAGCGCACGAGCTCACGGCATCGGCGCATGGAAAGATCGATCCGTATCCGTTGCTCAACTGGCTCTCGGCCGAGGCTTGCCTGCATCCCGAGGGCATCGGCGACTCAATGCCCGCCGCCACGGAAAATGTGCTGAACAGCGTAGACCGACAACTTGCGCAAGACGCACGAACCGATTTCTGGGGTCTCGTCACGCGTGCCGACCTGCAGCTCGTGCGCGGGTTGCTGGCCGGGAAGATCGATGCCGACGACAGGCAGCGTCTGCTCGATGTCTATCGCGCGATCTGCGTGCGAGCGGGCTCGCCGCGGCAACTGCGCTCGGTCATCGAGCATCTCGAGTTCATTGCCGAGATGTATTCGTCTGCCAAGTCACCGCAGGCACGACAGTTGTCGGCTCAACTCGTTCTCGGTGCTCGTGAGCTCCGTCAGCTCTCGGGAAGCCCGGCGATCGACACGCGCGCGGTCGCCGACATCGTGCCGCAAGACATGCTGCGCGTTTTCGGGCATTACACACGTCTGGCGGCTTGGGACAAAATCGTGAATCTTGCACAATCGATGCCGGCCAGCGTGAGCAACTACGGTCCGATCGCGATGGCGGTTGCCTACGCATACGACCGGCTCGGGCAGTCGGACAGCGCAATCGCGCAGCTGCGCCGGTACATCGAGCGCACCGGAGGCGACTCCGACAGTCACGGCTTGATCGCCAGTATTTTCAGAAGACGCCACGACGACAACGGCAGCGCCGACGACCTGCAGAATGCAATCAATCATTTCCGGGCCGCGTCCACCGGCGATCCGGAAAATCCGCTTCTGGCACGGGATCTCGCGCTGCTGCTGCAACGCGCCGGGAGCCCGGACGAACTATCCGATCTCGACCTGATCGAGGAAGCGCGGAGAGTCACGACCGACCGGTTGGGCGCATCCGCGTTGCCGGACCACCGAGAAATCGAGGCCGCGCTGGTGCTCAATGTGCTGGCATGCGATTGGCCGAATGCGAACGCCTCCGCCGACATGTTCGTTGCACGGCGTCCAGAAACGTGGGCCATCAATGGCGTTCGAAGAGATCTCGAGGCCATTGCGGAATCGTTCCCGCAAAGTGATCGTGAGCAAGTGCGCCGGATACTGAACACGCTGCGTCATGGGGCATCGAGCGGCGAGCGACAGGAGATCGAGGAGAGCAGCGATGCTTGACTACGACGGCGCGCTTCAGGAGATTCTCAAGCTGACTTTCGAAAGGGCCGAGACACGCAAGCAGTTGAACGATACCGTGCAGGACAACGTACCCTTTTTCAACGAGCAACGCGAAGCGCTCGACCGGATTTCGGACGCAATCAACGACTTCGATCGACGGTTGAGGGGGCTGTTGACGGATCTGGTTCGCTTTCCGCCTCACCACATTCAGTACAAACAGCTGATTCAGCAGTTCTGCACCGCGACGTCCTGCGAAAAGTCCGTATTCGTCATGACCAAATATCCGGACGGCAAGGATGCGAAAAAGGACAAGGAATTGCAGCGCGTGATCGACACGGTCGTCGACACCGTCGCCCAGTGCGGCTTCGTACCGCATTTGGCGAGCGAGAAGAAGTACCACCAGAATCTCTGGGAGAATGTCGAGGTGCATATGCTTTGCTGCCGGCGAGGTATCGCGATCGTCGAGAACCGCTACAAGCCGCAGCTCAATCCGAACGTCGCAATGGAATGGGGATGGATGCGCGCAATGGGCAAGCGCGTGCTCTATCTCGTGGACAAGGGCTTCAAGCTTCCGTCGGCCGATACCGGCGCTCTTATCCAGGCGCGCTTTTCGTGGGACGACCCGCAACGCGATATTGCGAAGGCCGTGCAGCAAGAGCTTGCGCAACCATCACCCTGACCGCGCTGATACGAGGAAGTGCCGATGGCCACCATTCCGCCAGCCAACCGCCCGACGGATGCCAGTACCGCCGCATCGCCGGCCGGCCACACGACGCCGGATCCCGAGGGCGCCGAGCCGCCGCAACCGCGCTCGCCGCTCGACGGTATTGCGTCGCTGAAGTCGTATTTCGACGACGTGCCGGAGCTCGACGCGTTGCGCCGCGATCCCGACCGCTTGCGTGACAGAGCGAATGCGATCCTCAAGGATCAGGCCGGCGACCCGGCCAGCCTCTACAAGTTTGCCAAGAGCTGGCTCGGCGAACTGCTGCTGTTCGGGCCCGCGGCGAAGATCTACGCGCTCGCGCTCGACAAGTACGGCGCGGCACACGATGTCTTTTCCAACCGGCTCAGGCAACAGCTCGCCGTCGCCACGTACAAGAACGAGGAATCGCCGACACGGCATCGTCTCGAGGCGGCGCTGGCGATCCTCGAGCACGTGCCGTCGCTTGCGCGATCGGTCGACATCGCACGCGACGACATGCTGGCCGACGAAGCGGAGACCTGGGCGTTGCGTGGCGCCGTGTATCGCCGGCTTTGGGACCTCGACGGCAAGGCGCAATACCTGGACCGTGCGCTCGACTGCTATCGGCGTTCGCATCGCTATGACGCGCTGCGCGACGACGGCCACGTCACCGGCTACGGCGCGCTCAACGCGGCGTTTCTGCTCGACTCGCTGGCGTTGCATTTTGAATCGATCGGCGACGGCCCGATCCTGCATGGCGCCGCACACAAGGCGCGCGAGGAAAGCGCGCTTTTGCGCGGCCACATCCTCGATCGCGTCGGCAAGCGGCTCGCGATCGCCGAGAGCGCGCAGGAAGAGTGGCTGTGCGAAACGATCGCCGGCGCCTATCTCGCGCTCGGCCTCGCGCAATGGACGGCGGAGTCGCAAGGCCAGGCTGCCGCTGCAAGCGAGCCCGCTTCCGAGCTGCTCGAAAAGGCCCGCATGTGGACCGAGAAGGCCGTTCAGCAGCCGCGTGCGGATTGGATGCGCGAAACGACGTACGCGCAGTGGCTGCGCATCGCTTTCGTCAACGAGCCCCCGGGCGCAACGCGAAACGTGCTCGAGGCCTATTGGAACGCCGCCGCCGCAGCGATCAATCCGTTTCGCGAGAGAACCGGCGGCGTCGCCTTGACCGGCTGGGAGATGGCCGGCAATGCGCGCCGGGGAAAGGTCGGACTCGCGCTTTCGGGCGGCGGGTTCCGCGCGTCGTTCTATCACATCGGCGTGCTCGCGCGGCTCGCCGAAGTCGACGCGTTGCGTCATGTGGACGTGCTTTCGACAGTGTCCGGCGGCAGCATCGTCGGAGCGCACTATTACCTGCTGTTGCGCCAGCTGTTGCAGCAAAAGGCGTCGCCCACGCGTAACGACTATCTCGACCTCGTCGAAACGCTGCAGCGGCAGTTCTGCGCCGGTGTGGACGACAACCTGCGAATGCGCGGGCTGTCGAACCTCCTGGTCACGCTCAAGCTCCTTTTCAAGCCGGCCTACACGCGCAGCGATCGCATGGCGGAGCTGTACGACGAGCGGCTGTACGCGCGCACCGAGAGCGGATCGCGCAAGCGCTTCGAGATGGCTTCGCTGCGCATCACCCCGGCGGGCGAGGGACAGACGTTCAATCCGCGATTCTCCAACTGGCGACGCTCGGCGCGCGTGCCGGCGTTGCTGATCAACGCGACATGCCTCAACACAGGGCACTCGTGGCATTTCACCGCGAACTGGATGGGCGAGCCGCCGGAGCTGATCGGCGAGAATGTCGACAAGAACGAGCGATTGCGCCGGGTTCCTTACGAGAAGGCGCGAGGTTACGAATCGCTGAGTCTCGGGTTCGCCGTGGCCGCTTCAGCGTGTGTGCCGGGCATCTTCGAGCCGTTGCGGCTGCCAGGCCTTTATCCCGGCCGACTCGTGCGCCTCGTCGACGGCGGCGTGCACGACAACCAGGGCGTCGATGCGCTGCTCGGACAAGGCTGCGACTTCATCCTCTGCAGCGACGGGTCCGGGCAGATGGGTGACGAGATGCGGCCGGCGAACGGGCCGGTCGGCACGCCGAAGCGCTCGATGGACATTCTGATGAAGCGCGTGCGCGAAGCCGAGCACGCCGACATGGAAAATCGCGTGCTCACCGGAACACGACGCGGCCTGTTCTTCGTTCATCTGAAATCGGAGCTGCCGATCGACGACATCGACTGGGTGCGCTGCGACGATCCGACCGCAGCGCAACCTCGCAAACCGACGAGCTACCGGATCGATCACCAGATCCAGCGCTATCTTTCGGAGATCCGCACCGATCTCGATTCATTCTCCGACGTCGAGGCCTGCGCGCTGATGGCATCGGGCTACGCGATGGCTCGCCGCCAGATCGAGCAGCTCAATGAGCGGGACGGCGCACGTGGCGACGCGTGTCCGTGGGGCGGCTTCGACGCGAGCGCGCCGAGCGAGCGCAGGCGATGGCGATTTCTGGATCTCGACGCGAAGATGGCTGTAGCACCCGATGCGAACGACATCGTTCGTGAGGACCTCGCGCACCAGCTGCGAGCGGGACGCGATCTGTTCTTCAAGCAGATCAAGCTGACGCCATGGCTCGTGACCGCGCTGATGGTTCTCGGCGTCGTCGCGATCGGCGTAATCCTGTGGATTGTCTCGCGCAACGCCGACGGCGTCTGGCAATGGCTCACGCAAAGCGAATGGAAGGCGAGTTATCTGGCCATCGCCGTTGCGATCGGCGCGACCGCGGTCGCTGTGGCGATTCCGCGCGTACGCGTATGGTGCGTCGAAAGCTTCTTCGCGATCGTCGGCGCGCTCGCCGCGAATTTCTTTTTCGCCTTCGGCCTGAACAGGATGTTCCTGCGGCGCGGCCGACTGCAGCGGCTGCTCGGTCTCCACTGAATGTCGTAACGCGTTGCGACGGTGTCGTAGTCTAACGACGAAGCTGGAATCACCATGGCCGATCTGGATGAATGGTTGAAGCTCGCACCGAAGCCCGCCGAGCGTGCGGCGGGCCAGAAATGGCACGTGTTCCTGAGCTATCGGTCTGTCGAGCGTGCGTGGGTGCTGTCGCTGTACGATACGCTGACGCAGCTCGGCTACGAGACGTTCCTCGATCAGTTCGTGCTCGACACCGCGAGTCGCCTGCCCCGCGCGCTGGAAGAGAACCTCGACGCAAGCCAAGCCGGCATCATGATCTGGTCGCCGCGCAGCGAAGACTCCGAGTGGTGCAAGCGCGAATACGACGGCTTCGTCACCAAGGAGACCGGAGCGTTCCGCTTCGTCATCGCCCGGTTAGGCAGCGTCGAACTGCCGCTGTGGGCGCGAAGCAAACTGTGGGTGGACTTCGGCGACGATCGCGAGGGACCGCGCGGAACGGGTCTGCTGCGGCTGCTGTACGGGCTTCAGGGCCGACCGCTGCCGGACGAGGCGGTGAGGCTCGCGGTCGACATCGACGAGGAGACGCGCCGCTCGCTTGCGCGCATCCGGGTGGCGACCGAGGACTCCGACAAGGCGCGGCTCGTCACACTCGCCGATGCGCCGCATGTCGCATGGCGATCGAGTCCGCTGCTGCGCTGCGCGTGCGCGGACGCACTCGTGTCGATCGGCGCCCATTCCGAAGCGCTCGCGCTGCTCGATCGGATCATTCGCGATTTCCCGAAGTCGTTGCGGCCGCGACAATTGCAAGGACTTGCGCTCGCTCGATCGCGACGCTGGCGCGAGGCGAAAGATGTACTGGGAGAGCTCTACGAGCTCGGCGAGCGCGATCCCGAAACGACGGGCATCTACGCTCGCACGTGGATGGACTCATACGAGGCGACCGGCAACACGCTGCACCTTCGCCGCTCGCGCGACCTTTACGCGGAAGCGTTCAACGCATCGCCGTCGTCGTACTACGTGGGCATCAACGCGGCCTCGAAGAGCATTTTCCTGCACGAGCAGGACGTCGGCGAGGCGTTCGCGAAGCGTGTGCAGGCGATCGTCGGCGCCGATGCGAAGCCGAACGACTACTGGATGACGGCCACGGTGGCCGAGGTGCAGCTGATCCAACGCCATTTTGCCGACGCCGCGCGCCGCTATGGCGACGCCGTCGCGATGGCGCCGGGCCGTATCGACGATCATCGATCCAGCCTGAAGCAGGCCAATCGGCTGCTGGAACATCTTGCGGCGACCGCCGAAGAGGCTGCACTGGTGCGAAAGGCGTTTGCGCATCTTGCGCCAGAGCCGGACGCGCAACCGAAGCCGTGACGCGATGAATCGCTCCCCCGCTCGCATCGTGCGCATCGCGGATCCGGACGCGGCGATCGACGCCATCCGCGGCGATGGCCGGCGCGTCGTCACGTTCATGGGATTCTCCGGGCGCGGGTACGAAGACCCGGCGTCGGTCGAACATCTGCTCGCCGATTTTCTCGCGCAATTCGATCCCCGTTCGGAGATCGTCTGCTCCGGCGCGACGGAAGATGGAATCGGCGCCGTGTATCCGCTCGCGAAGGCGCGCGGCTTCACGACGGTCGGCATCGTGTCGGCGGTCGCGGAAGCGGAAGGAGCGCGCTTTTCCGACTTAGTCGATACGATCTACGTCATCGACGACGACAGTTGGGGCGGGTCGCGCAATGACGGCACGCTGTCACCGACGTCGGTCGCGATGGCGGGCGCCGCGGACGATATCATCGCAATCGGCGGCGGCCCTATCGCGCGCGACGAAATCGAGGCGGCCCGCAAGCTCGGCAAGACGATACATTACGCGGCCGCCGACATGAATCACGCGGCGGCGCTCGAGAATGCGCGCCGCAAGGGTGAGGCGCCGCCGACGGAGTTCAAAGGCGCGGTGCACGAACTTTTCGAGCCTCGCTGAGCCGCGCCAGCTGTCCATCGAGCATAGCAATGGCCGACTATCGCTGGTTCGAACACGAGCACGAGCCGCTGCCGCGTCGCTATCCGAACGAGCGGTGGATTGGCGGTCTCGCTGCATGGGCACCAGGCGCCGACGTGTTTCCGTTTGCGAAGCATGACGACGGCCTCGCCTGGATCGACGCCATTCGGCGCTCGCCGCCGCCACCGCAGCCGACGCTCGTCCCTCGCGTGTTCGTTTCGCACCGGCAGATCGATCAGGATGCCGCGCTGCGCATTGCGTGGCTGGTGTTCGACGAGGAGAGCGATCATTGGCTCGACGTCATCGATCTGGATCCGGTTCGCAATGCGCAGGTTCGTGCAATCGAGGCGCGGCTCGGCCGTGCGCTCACACCGTCGGAGCAGGCGATCCTCACCGCGGCCATCATCGAGATGGCGCTCGTCAACTGCACCGACGTGATCGCGGTCATGACCGCGAACACCGCCGGGTCGCAGTGGGTGCCTTATGAATACGGCCGCGTGAAGGAACCCGTACCGGTGTCGCGCCACGCGGCGTGCTGGCATGACCACACGACGCTGCTCCAATCCGCGCTTCCGGAATACTTGTTTCTCGGAGCGATCAATCTCGACGAGGCCGGGATGCGTCGGTGGTGTGCGACCGTGGTGAATCCCGCACCGCGAAAAAGAGGCGGCAAGGCGGCCGGTACGTGGACGGCAGGCGCGACCGTGCCGCTGCCGACGGGATGATAGGGCGAATGTGGCCGATCACCTGCATCATGCGTTCGCGGCGTCCTGCGGATCGATCTTCGCGAGCGCCTGGCCGATTGCGTCCGAATCGGTCGGCCTCACGAGCCGCGCGACTTCCTTGCCGCCGCTCACGAACACGAGCGTCGGCCACAGCCTTACCCGGTACGAGCGGCCCAGCGGCCGTCCGCTGCCGTCGGCGATCTTGATGTGGCGCACGCCCGGGTGATCGGCGAGCGCCGCTGCGACGAGCGGTTGGGCCGCGCGGCAGTATCCGCACCACGGGCTGCCGAACTCGAGCAGAGTGGGGCCGACCAGCGCGTCGATCTCCGAGCGCGCGGGTTCGACATCGGCATAAACGGTGTTCATCGCCATCGGGGATCTTCCCGGCGGATTGCGGCCACCTTACCGTTCGACGAACGCGCGCTCGATCACGTATTCGCCGGCGGTGCCGATGTGCGGCGACATCGTGAACCCGAGCTCGTCGAGCAACCCGCACATGTCTTTCAGCATGGCGGGACTGCCGCAGACCATCACGCGGTCGACTTCGTGATCGAGGTGGGCCAACCCGACGCCGTCGAACAGTTTGCCACTTCGGATCAGCTCGGTCAGCCGACCCTGGTTGCGGAACTTCTCGCGCGTCACCGTCGGATAGTAGATCAGCTTGTCGCGAACGTTCTCGCCGAAGTACTCGTTCGCCGGCAGCTCCTCGGTGATCACTTCGCGATAGGCAAGCTCGTCGACTTGCCGTACACCGTGCACGAGCACTATCTTTTCGAAGCGGTGATACGTCTGCGGATCCTTGATGATGCTCAGAAACGGCGCGAGCCCGGTCCCGGTCCCGAGCAGATACAGATGCTTGCCCGGAAGCAGGTCGTGAATCGTCAGCGTCCCTGTCGGCTTGCGGCTCACCAACACTTCGTCACCGACCTTCAGATGCTGAAGGCGCGAGGTCAGCGGCCCGTGCGCGACCTTGATGCTGAAGAACTCGAGGAACTCGTCGTGATTGGCGCTCGCGATGCTGTACGCGCGCATCAGCGGCTTGCCGTCGACGATCAATCCGACCATCACGAAGTGACCATTCTCGAAGCGAAACGCCGGATCGCGCGTCGTCGTGAAGCTGAACAGCGTGCTGTTCCAGTGGTGGACCGAAAGAACTCGCTCGGTTCCGAAGTTGGCCATGCTTCACGTCCTGTCGGCCCGAAACGAAAAAATGGGCCGCCGGGCCCATTTTGCACGTGCAACCGCAGCGCTGCGATGCCGCGCTTTACCGCCCGCCGGCGAGCGTGGACACGAGCCCCGTGATGCCGATGCCGAGCGCCGCGAGCGCGTCGCCGGCGATGAGGCCGCCGCCGACAAGCGATGTCGAGCTCATGTCCGGAGGCAGCTCGCTGCCATGTTCCTCCGGCGACTCCTTCCGGTTGCGCCGGTGATGCGCCAGCGTATCGGTGAGGCTCGACGCCACGCTTCCCGCGGCGAACCAGGCCGACGTCGGCAGATTGACGAAGCCGCCGAACGACAGGGCATACGGCGACGGCAGCACGAACGCGTCGATGACGAAATCGGTCGTGCGGCCGGCGCGGCTCGCCGACGCGAAACGCCGGTACGACCCGTTTGCGCGCAGCAGCTTCCGCGCGAGCTCGATCGCGAACCCGATGCCCACGCCGATCCAGATCGCCGTGCGCTGGTACGGCTTGTCGTCGGTGAGGCTTCGCAGCGCGCCGACGAACTTGTACGTCATCGCGGACGTCCATTCCCTCGGCTGCTGCGCCTCGGGCAGCGTCGTCTGGTCGAGCGACAACGCCGGATATGCCGACATGAAGAATTTCGCGAACAGCACGGCGAGCAGCGCGCCGACGACCACACCCGCGACCTGGAAGCGGAACTGGATCCGCCGATTCGTGCCGAGACGCCAGCCGGTCGAGCGGTCCTGCTGCATGTCGCACGCGACACTCGTCGAGACGAGCAGGATCGACGCGGCGAGAAGCCCGATTCCCGGATTCTTCAATCCGATCGAGGCGAGCAGCACGACCGTCACGACGAACGCCGAGGAGATGGGATTGCTGTCGCTGATGCCGACCGAGATGCCGTTCACCATCGCGAACACGAACACGAGCAGCAGCGCGAACATCAGGTAGAGCACCGGCACCTGCATCACCGTCGATCCGATCGCGACGACGCCGGCGCCCCAGAACAGCACCCACAGCACGAGCCGGCCGGTATCGACGCGCTTCCAGTCTTCCTGCGGCGCCGCGCGCGGCTCGGCGGCGGCACCGCGCACGCGCGCGACCGCCTTGCCGAATATCACCGCCATATCGACGATCGCAGCACCCATGATCGTGCCGAGCGCGATCAGGAACGTGATCTTGCGGAAGGGATCGGTCGGCTGCAGCCATCCGATCGACACGAAGTACGGCTTCATCGCGACGCTCACCAGTCCGCCGACGAGCGCCGGAATGCCGATGCGCGCGCCGACGATCATGCCGGCGCCGAACGTCGAAGCGCTGAAGTCGGTTGCCGCGAGCAACTGCACTTTCGCCGTGCCGAGGCCGCTCGCGATGCCGACGCCGATTCCGCTGCCGAGCTTGCCGATCGAGCGCTTCAGCAGCACCGGATCCGTGAGCGCGCGCAGGATCGTCGCGACCGCCAGTCCGGAAGGATAGGCGAGCCTCAGGCGATCGACGAGGATCGGCGTATACAGCATGCCGACGCCGACGCCGAACATGCCGATGCACGTGAGGTACAGCACGATCTGCCACGCGGGCGGTTGCGGCAGGCCGAGCCACACCATCGCCTGGATCAGCACGGCCATCGCCGACAGGCCGGCGACCGATGCGGCGATCGTCTGGATGTAGTTGGCGCCGTGCTTGCCGTCGGCGCCGTAACCGTAGGTCACGGTCGAGCCGAGGATCCCGGCGAGCACCTGGCCGCCGATGAAGAACCCGAGCGAGAAGTTCATGTACGACGCGGTAACGCCGCCGAGCGGCCCCAGCACGAAGAGGCCGATCGCGCCGAGCAGCGCGTAGTACTGCCACGTGCCTTGTCCAGGGAGCCAGGACCAGCGCGGTGCTGCCGGCGTGGCCGTAACGCGGGGGGTCGAAGCGAAGCTTGGCGTGCTCATGGCGGACAGCGATTGGCGCCGCGGCGTCGACGGCTGCGATCATGCGCCGGCCGGCTTGCCGGCGGCAATAAAAACGGGCCTTTCGGCCCGAAAGAGACTGCGAGGGATGGCGTGCCTCGGACTTGCGGCAATCGTGCCGGTCGGTCGCTGCCGCGCGAGGTGGCGCCGGGGGGGACTGTCAGTTCGTCGGTGCGCGGGCCTTGACCGCCTGCACCAGTACGCCCGCAACGCGTGCTTCGTATTCGGCGATCAGCGCCGAAAGCTCCTGCGCGCGGGCATTACGATGGGCCTCGGGGATATCGATCAGCTGCTCGAGCTCGTCGAGCGCGGCGCAATAATCGGCGTCGGTTGCGATTCGGTGAAGGTCGAGAAGGTCACTCATCGGATGCCTCCTGGGTGGCGCCGGCGGGTCTTCGGCGACCGGCTCGTAGCCATGGAATGACCGTACCCCGTTGGGACGGCAGCCGCCATTGGGCATTCGGCTAGACCGGATGTCGGGGGTCGCCCTACAAGACCTTACGGCAGGCGCGGGGAGCTGCCCTTGAACAATGCAAGATTTGCCTTGAATTGCAAGGCAAAGATGGCGGTCCGACTGGAACGGGCGCGCGGCGATCGAGGGTAGTGCTGTTGCCCCCGTTCGCGCGCCCACTAACCCCCAAAAAAAACGGGGCCGCGAGGCCCCGTACGAATTCGCGCAGAGGAAAAACTAACGCTTGCGGCGAAGCGACCAACCCGCCATCGCCGCCCCAAGCCCGAGCAGCAGAAGCGAGCCGGGTTCGGGTACTTGCTGGCGCGGACGCCGACCGGTGATTACATCCTGATTGTCGCCGTTCACGAACGCCATCGCGAGTGACGCCGGCAGATCGTTCACGGATGCGTTGTCGACGGCGGCCTTGAAGCTCGCGTACGCCGAGGCGCTCGCTGCCTCCAGTCCCGTCAGCGTGAAATTGCCGGAGGCGAGATCGAAGCCGCTCGTGTCGTAGACCGATTCCCAGATTCCCGCCTGAATCGCGGCGGTGACGTTACGATCGGACGAATGGAGCCACGCGTACGAGTCGAGCCACGTGTTGCTGTTGCCGCTCAGAACGTAATTGACCGCGCCGAGAAAATCGAGCGTGCGCGAATTCACCGAGTACTGGACGGTATACGTGCCGTTGTGCAGCCCCTGCAGCAGATCATAGCAATACGCCCAAAGATTGGCCGTCGAATCGACGAAATCGGATGCCGTGATGGCGCCGCTGAATGCCGTGATCGAGCCGTGGAAGCGACCCGCGGATGAGCTGCCGGTGCCGGCGCTCGACGTGCCACCCCAGCTTATCGAGTCGCCCGGGCTCGGATTGAACACCGGGCTCGACCAGCTCACCGTGACGGTATCCGCAAGCGCCGACGTCGAAAACGCGAGCGCAGCGACCGCCACCCACCTTGCCGTGGATTTCATTATTCTCCCCCCTGAATGCCTGCGCGGCCCATCTAGCAAGCACTGAGCCAATAGGATATTGCCTTGATTCTCAACTCATTAGATGTAATCGACAGCACGTTGCCACAATTGTTGTAAGTTTTTCCGACGCGCGAATCAGCGTTCGCAGTTGGTCTTCGTTGCATGGCCGCGACGGATCAGTTGTAAAGAGGTCGACCACGAAGCACCGCCGAGTCGCGCGCCGAGCTCTCGCGTTAACCTCCAGGGAATCTTATGAATGCTGTGCCGCTCCGTTCGGGTTCGAATCGGATCGATCCGGGCAACGGGATGCAATCGCGGTGGCGGTAAACGTTGCAAACCACGGGTCGACAACATGTGCACGTCAACGATGCATCCGCTCGTTCCCGACCGACGGCGATGACGGGCGGCATGCGAACACGGACAATCGGTGCCCCGCGGCGGCGAGCGGTCGCGGCTTAATGCAGTCTACGCAGAGCGTGCACGATCGACAGCGACGATGCAGACCGCATCGACGTGCACGCGCGGTGACAGCGCGCATCCGGGCTAGGCGCGCTCAGGTGCTAACATGAATGCTCGGACTCGATCGGAATCGGTCGTCGAATACGGGAGGTTTCATGGTGTCGATCCTTCGCAATACAGTGGCGATCGCTGCGCATCGTGCACTCGCGCCGGTCATCGTCGGCCTGGCCCTCGGCGGCTGCGCGATGCAACCGCCGTATCCGCCGGCGCCACGCGATGCCGCGACCGCTGACTACGCGTATCACATCGGCCCGCTCGACGTCATCAACGTCATCGTGTGGCGCAACCCGGAGCTGTCGATGGTCGTGCCGGTGCGGCCGGACGGCAAGATTTCGACGCCGCTCGTCGACGACCTTCCCGCGCTCGGCAAGACGCCGACCGAGCTCGAGCGCGATATGGAGAAGGCGCTCGTCAAGTACATTCGCGACCCAGTCGTCACTGTCGTCGTCACGAACTTCGTCGGGCCAACCGAAGAGCAGGTCCGTGTGACGGGCGAAGCGGCGAAGCCGCAGATCCTCGCTTACCGGAAGAACATGACGGTGCTCGACGTGATGATCGCCGTGGGCGGCCTCACCGATTTCGCCGACGGCAACGGGGCGCGCATCTACCGTCCCGCCGAGGGCGGCAAGCTCTACAACGTGCGGTTGAAGGACCTCGTCAAGCGCGGCGACATCTCGGCCAACGTCGAGATGAAGCCGGGCGACATCCTGATCATCCCGCAAAGCTGGTTCTGAAGCGGGCGTCCGCGTCCCGTGCACGCGCAGTGATGGAACGAACGATATGAACGAACTTCTGCAACGGGTGCTCGACAACATGCGCGGCATGTGGCAGCGCCGCTGGATCGGGCTCACCGCCGCGTGGATCGCCGCGATCGTCGGCGTCGCGGTCGTCTACAAGATCCCCGAGCGCTACGAAGCGAGTGCGCGTGTCTACGTCGACACCGAGTCGCTGCTCAAGCCGCTGCTCGCCGGGCTCGCGATCCAGCCGAACGTCGACCAGCAGGTGAACCTGATCAGCCGCACGCTGATCAGCCGGCCGAACGTGGAGAAGCTGATCCGGATGGCCGACCTCGACCTCAAGATCAAGAGCAACGCCGACCGCGAGGATCTGATCGACCAGGTGACGGGGACGATCAGGCTGAGTGGCAGCTCGTCGACCAACCTCTACGTTATCAGCTACCGCGATCCCGACCCGGAGCTCGCGAGGAAAGTCGTGCAGTCGCTGCTCGCGATCTTCGTCGAGTCGAGCTTGGGCGACAAGCGGCAGGACTCGCGCAGCGCCGTCAAGTTTCTCGACGACCAGATCAAGCATTACGAGACGAGCCTGCAGGCAGCCGAGGACCGGCTGAAGAATTTCAAGCTGAAGTACATGGGCGTGGCCGACCGCGACGGCCAGGACTACTTCGCGCGGCTCTCGCAGATGCGCTCGGATCTCGACGCCGCGCGGCTCGAGTTGCAGGCGGCGGAGCAGTCGCGCGATGCGTACAAGAAGGAGCTCTCCGGTGAAGTGCCGACGTTCATGTCGGAGGGCCCCGACCCGAGGACGCTGGAGGTGCCGGAGATCGATGCCCGCATCGCATCGCTCAAGAAGGAAGTGGACGATCTGCAACGCAAGTACACCGAGCAGCATCCCGATGTCGTCGCGACGAAGCGGCTGATCGAGCAGCTCAACGAGCAGCGCAAGGTCGAGCTCGAGGCGCGCAAGAAGGCGGCGACGGCCAAGGGCGCGACACCGGCCGACCGCAACCCGGTGTTCCAGCAAATCCGCATATCGCTCGCCGAAGCCGAGGCGAACGTCGCCTCCGCACGCGCCAAGCTTGCCGGCTACGACGCGAAGTTCCGGGGGCTGCAGGCGCAGGCGCAGCTCGTGCCCAGGATCGAAGCCGAGTTCGCGCAGCTCAATCGCGATTACGACGTGCAGAAGAAGACGTACGAAAACCTGCTCGCACGGCGCGAGGCCGCGGCGATGGGAATGGGGGTGCAGGACGCGGGCGGTGCGCAATTCCGCGTCATCGATCCGCCGCGCGTGCTGCCGCAGCCGGTCGCGCCGAACCGCGTGCTGCTGCTCGCGATCGCGTTCGCCGCGTCGATCCTGTTCGGGCTCGCTGCGAGCTTCGTCGCGAGCCAGGTGATGCCGACGTTCCACGACTCGCGCACGCTGCGCGATGTGACCAAGAGGCCGATCCTCGGCATGGTCTCGATGTTGCCCAGCCTCGTGTTGCACCGGATGAGCCGGCGCCGCGCGTACCTTTTCGCCGGCGGCGTCGGTGGGCTACTCGCGTCGTTCACGGCGGTGCTGGTGCTCGCCCTGATCGCCGCACGCATTGCATGAGGAGCGATCGATGAGCCTGATCGAACAGGCGGCCAAGCGGCTCGAGGAGCTGCGCCGCGCCGGCGCCGAGCTGCCCGAAGCGGCCGCTACCAACAGCGACGGCGCGGCCGCGCTTGCCACACCGACGCCCGAAGCGGTTGTCCGGGCGCTCGAAACCGCGTCACCCGGAATCGTGCACGAGCGCGCCATGCGCGCGCCGCACGGCCGTATCGAGCCCCCGATGCCGGGGAAGCCGCCGGCCACGCGCGTCGAGATCGATCTTGCGCGTTTGAAACAGCTCGGATACGTCACGCCCGAAACGTCGAAATCGCAGATTGCCGACGAGTTCCGCGTGATCAAGCGGCCGATCCTGCGCAATGCGGTGGGCTCGAAGACGCGCAACGGCAACCTCGTGATGGTGACCAGCGCCCTTCCGGGCGAAGGCAAGACGTTCACCGCGGTCAATCTCGCGATGAGCGTCGCCATGGAGTACGACAACACCGTGCTGCTCGTCGACGGCGACGTTGCGCACCCCGCGTTGCCCGAGCTGCTCGGCGTGCCGCAGAGCCCCGGCCTGCTCGACTTGCTCACCAGCGACGACGTCGATGTCGGCGACGCGCTGGTGAAAACGAATGTCGAGAAGCTCTCCGTGCTGCCGGCGGGCTCGCGCCACCGGCGCGCGACCGAGCTCCTCGCGAGCGAGCAGATGGCGAGCCTGCTGCGCGAGCTCGCGTCACGCTACTCGGACCGGATCATCATCTTCGACTCGCCCCCTTTGCTCGCGACCACCGAGGCGCGCGTGCTCGCCACGCACATGGGCCAGATCGTCATGGTCGTCGCCGCCGACGCGACGTCGCAACACCAGGTGAACCAGGCGCTCGCGACGATCGAAAGCTGCGAGATCGTCATGATGATGCTCAACAAGGCGAGCCAGACCGACGTCGGCGCGTACTATGGCTATTACGTGGACGACCCTGCGCGCTGACCGGCGGTCGGCGCGCGAGACGCCCGCGCGACGCCTCGGCTGGTCTCCGTGGCGGACTCCGGGTAACGGAGTCGCATGCGTCGCTATCTCTCTCGCGATCGCCGTCACCGCAGCGCGGGCTCAGGTCGTCATGGCGCCCCCGCCGCCCCTGATGGGGTCCCAGGCCGCGACTCAGACCGAGGTCCAGCTCGAGCGGGCACGGGCGCAGACGCAACAGCGCCCGCTCGCTCTCGTGCCCACGATCTCGCTCGAGGAGACGCTTACCGACAACGTTAATCTGAAGCCGGCAGCGACGCGTAGGGGCGATCTCGTCACGCAGATCATTCCCGGCCTGCAGATCACCGAGAATGGTGCCCGGACGAAGCTCAACGGCACGATCACCGTCCCGATCCTGCTTTACGCTCGAACGGGCTCCGAAAACAACCGGGCCGTGCCGCAGATAAACCTGCTCGGAAAGGTCGAGGCCATCGACCGGCTGCTGTTCGTCGATGGGGCCGTTTATGTGACGCAAGAGTACTTCACGCCCTTCGGATCGCGATCCGCGAGTCTCGTCAATAATCCGGACAACGCATACATTGCACAAAACTACCGGGTGTCGCCCTATCTAAAGGGTGTTACGCCGGGTGGTCTCAGCTACGAGCTTCGCGACAACAACATCTGGAGCAATCTCAGCAGCACGCCGATCTCGGTCAACAATTCGTACACGAACGAGATCGTCGCGAACCTGACGCGCCAGCCGCTTCCGCTCGGGTGGGCGCTCGACTACAACCGCAGCGACGTCAAATTCAAAGGCCAGGAGCCACAGATCACCGAACTCGGCCGCAGTCGCGTCCTCTATCGTGCCGACCCCGCGATCGAGCTGTCGGCATCGTTAGGCTACGAACACAACCGCTACCCGTTCGCAGAGTACAACGATTTCATCTACGGAGCCGGCGCACGCTGGCGTCCAACCGAACGCACCAATGTTGATGCAACCTGGGAGCATCGCTTCTTCGGCTCGTCATACCGGCTGGTGTTCGACCATCGCACCCCGCTCTCGATCTGGACGATCGACGCCTCCCGCAACGTGACGAGCTACCCGCAGGTGCTCGCTCAGATCCCCGCAGGCGGGATCGTCCCGTTGCTCCTCGACTTCCTTTTCACGTCGCGGATTCCCGATCCGGTGCAGCGCCAGCAGTTCGTGCTCGCATTCATGCAGGACCGCGGTCTGCCGCTGGTACTGACGTCGCCCTTCAATCTGTACACGCAGCAGATCTATCTCGAGGAACGGGCGAGCGCGACCGCAGGCCTCATCGGGGTACGCAACACGCTCTTTGTCACGGGTTATCGGGCACGCGTCCAGCCGATCATCGCTTCCGGCTCGTCGTTGCCACCAATCATCGAGCTGCTCAACAACAACACGCAGGTGGGTGCCGGCCTTGTTTGGACGTACAACCTGACGGCAGTGTCGACGCTTGCGGCGAGCGTCGATTACGTGCACACGACGGCAAACCCTCCGTTGTCGGGAAAGACAGATCAGGGTTCGCTGCGGATTGTCGTCACCACCCCGATGTCGGCCAATACGTCGGTGTATGCGGGTGCCCGTTTCCAGTCGCTGCACTCCGACTTCTCCGATTCGTCGCGCGAACTGGCCGGTTACGCCGGGATCACACACACGTTCCGCTAACCGTCATGTACGAATCCTTCTACGGGCTGACCGGCAAGCCGTTCCAGCTCAATCCCGATCCGGCGTTCTTCTTCGGCAGCCGCGGCCACAAGCGCGCGTTCGCCTATCTGCAATACGGCGTTTATCAGAGCGAGGGCTTCATCATCGTCACCGGCGAGATCGGTGCCGGCAAGACGACGATCGTGCGAAGCCTGTTCGAGCAGCTCGATAGCGAAAAAGTCGTCGCCGCGCAGATCGTCAGCACGCAGCTCGATGCCGACGACCTGCTGCGCGCGGTCGGTGTCGCGTTCGGGCTGCCGGTGAAGACGGTCAACAAGGCGGTGATTCTCGCGTCGCTCGAAGCATTCCTCTGCCAGCTTGCGATGGAGAGCAAGCGAGCGCTGCTGATCGTCGACGAGGCGCAGAACCTGACCGCGCGCGCGATCGAGGAGCTGCGGATGCTGTCGAACTTCCAGCTCGGCGAGCGTGCATTGCTGCAGAGCTTCCTGGTCGGTCAGCCGGAGCTTCGCGCCATGATGCGCGGCCCGCAGATGATGCAGCTGCGCCAGCGCGTGATCGCGTCGTATCACCTCGGTCCGCTCGACAAGGACGAGACGCAGGGCTACATCATGCACCGGCTGCACCACGTCGGCTGGAAGGACGATCCGCGCTTCACGCCGCAATGCTTCGAGCTGATTCACGAGGCGACCGGCGGCATTCCGCGCCGGATCAACACGCTGTGCAACCGGCTGATGCTCGCCGGCTACCTCGGTGAGAAGCACGTGCTCGAGCGCTCCGATGCGCAGGCGATCGCGCGCGAGATCGCCGACGAGATGGGCGGCGACGGCGCGCTGGCGTCGGTCGCGTTCGCGCCGAGCACCGACGAGACCGCCGCGCCGGCGGCGCAGGAGGCGCCGAGCGTCGCGGACGCGGCGTCGCTCACTGCAAACTTCCGGCGCATCGAGGACCGGATCGACCGCCTCGACCGCACCGTCGGCGCCGCCGTCGATCTGCTGCACAACCTGCTGCATCCCGACAAGGCGACCAAGCCGGGAACGCCCGCAGGTGGTCATTGACTGAAGCGATGGGCGACATTCTGCGCACCCGCGGACCGCTTGCCTGCGTCGTGGGCGCGCGGCCGAACTACATGAAGATGGCGCCGCTCGCGCGCGCATTCGCCGCGTGCCCGAGCCTGCCCGGCGCCGTGCTGATCCACACCGGACAGCACTACGACGTCGCGATGAACGAGCGGCTGTTCGGCGGCCTTGGATTGCCCGAGCCCGATCTCAACCTCGAGGTCGGTTCCGGCACGCACGCCGTGCAGACCGCGGAAATCATGCGCCGCTTCGAGCCGGTCATCGACGAGCTGCAGCCGAGTTGCGTCATCGTCGTCGGTGACGTCAACTCGACGCTTGCGTGCAGCCTCGTTGCCGCGAAGAAGCGAACGCCCGTCGTGCACGTCGAAGCGGGCCTGCGCAGCTTCGATCGCGACATGCCGGAGGAAATCAACCGCGTTCTGACCGATCAGATCGCCGACGTGCTGTACATCACCGAGCGCAGCGCGGCGGCCAATCTCGCGCGCGAAGGCATCGCCGCCGAGCGCGTGCATTTCGTCGGCAACGTGATGATCGATTCGCTGCTGCATCACCGCGAGCGCGCGATCGCACCGCGCGACACGCTCGCGCGCGAGGGCGCCGATCCCGCGCTTGTCGCCGGCGCCATCGGCTTCGGCGTCGTGACGCTGCACCGGCCATCGAATGTCGACGAGCCGACGGCGTTGGCTTCTGCGCTCGGGATCCTCGCCGATGTCGCGAAGCGGCTGCCGCTCGTCTGGCCGGTGCATCCGCGCACGCGGGCGAACATCGACCGCCACGGCCTCGCTGCTATGCTGACCGGTGCGCCGATTGCGCTGCTGCCGCCACAGGGCTATCTCGAAATGCTCGGTCTGCTCGCTCACGCGCGCGCCGTCGTCACGGACTCGGGCGGCATCCAGGAAGAGACGACCGCGCTCGGCGTGCCGTGCCTGACGATGCGCGAGAACACCGAGCGCCCGATCACCGTGGAGCAGGGCACGAACATCGTCGTCGGTCGCGATCGCGCGCGCGTGCTCGCGTGCGTCGACGACATCGTCGCGACCGGCGGCAAGCGCGGGCGCGTGCCCGAGCTGTGGGATGGTCACGCAGCGGATCGCATCGCCGCGCATCTCGCCGCGTGGCTCGGCGCGCGCGTGCCGCTCGCGCAGGCGCGCCTGTCATGAATCTGCGCGACCTTCCGACGACCGCGATCGTCAACGCGCTGTCGATCGACGTCGAGGACTATTTCCAGGTCTCGGCGTTCGCCGGCCGCATTCGCGAATGCGACTGGGACCGGCTGCCGTGCCGCGTCGAGCGCAACGTCGAGCGCATCCTCGCGATGCTCGCGAGCGCGGACGCGAAGGCGACGTTCTTCACGCTCGGCTGGATCGGCGAGCGTTATCCCGCGCTCGTGCGGCGTATCGTCGAAGCCGGCCACGAGCTCGCGAGCCACGGCTTCGCGCATGGCCGAGCGAGCGAGCAGCAGCCGGGCGCGTTCCTCGCTGACATCCGGCTCGCGAAGGCGGTGCTCGAAGACGTCGCCGGATGCGAGGTCAGCGGCTATCGTGCGCCGAGCTTCTCGGTAGGTCCGGCGAACGCGTGGGCATTCCAGTGCATCGCGGACGCCGGCTATCGCTACAGCTCGAGCCTCTATCCGATCCGGCACGATCATTACGGCGTGCCCGACGCGCCGCGTTTCGCGCACGAAGTGGCGCCGGGGCTGCTCGAAG
>WNGA01008466.1_pt1 | contig 32575 bp, 40 predicted proteins | sample 5400061 | NCBI WGS metagenome assembly WNGA01 (sample SAMN13153366, study PRJNA577476) | soil metagenome | isolation source: 100 cm soil or saprolite under grassland replicate 2 | place: USA:California | collected 2016-06-15 | reverse complement strand
TTGGCGGTCAGCGGGCTGATCACGAGCCGCCGCGCGATTTCGTCGTTGGACAAGCCGGCGGCGACGAGGCGGAGGATCTCGTGTTCGCGCTCGGTGAGCTCGTCGAGCTGGGCGGGGCCCTGACGCGGATCGGGCCGTGAGGCGAATTCGGCGATCAGCCGCCGGGTGATTGAGGGCGCGAGCAGCGCGTCGCCGGCGGCGACGATTCGGATCGCCTGCAGTAGCTCCATGGGACCTGCGTCCTTGAGCAGGAAGCCGCTCGCGCCGGCTCGCAGCGCACCGTAGACGTACTCGTCGAGATCGAAGGTGGTGAGCACGAGCACGCGGGTGCCGCCGAGGTTGGGGTCGGCACAGATCAGCCGCGTCGCCTCCAACCCGTCGAGCTGAGGCATGCGGATGTCCATGAGCACGACTTGCGGGAGAACGCGGCGGGCGAGGTCAACGGCTTCGCGGCCGTCCGCTGCCTCACCGGCGACCTGCATCCCGTCTTCGGCGACGATCAGGGCGGCGAAACCGGCCCGGACCGCGGCCTGGTCGTCGGCGACGAGGACACGAATCACGGGCGCCTGTACGGCAGCTCGGCGTCGACGAGGAAACCGCCTGGCGACGGTGCTGCGCTGAGGGTGCCGCCGAGCGCGGTTGCGCGCTCGCGCATGCCGAGAATGCCGACTCCTGTTCCGCCTTTTTTGCCGTTGCTGCCCGGGCCGTTGCCGTTCTCGATTCTGACGAGCAGCCGCTCGACGTCGTAGCGGAGGCGGACGCGAGTGCGGGATCCGGGCGCGTGGCGGCCTGCGTTCGTGAGTGACTCCTGGACGATCCGGAAGGCGGCGAGCTGCACGGCCTCGGGTATTCGATCGGGCTGGTCGCCGTCGAGCTCGAGGCTGACGTCCACGCCGTTTGCGCACGCGCGCTCGATCAGGTCGCGAACGCTGTCGAGGCTCGGGGAGGGCTCGAGCGGGACGGGTGCGAAGCCGTCGGGCTCGCGCAGGACGCCGAGGATCGTGCGCAGCTCGTCGAGGGCCTCGTGGCTGGCCGCCTCGATCACCGCCAGCGCGTTGCGCGCGTGGCTGGAATCGCGGTCGAGCAGGTGGCCGGCGACGCCGGCCTGCACGTTGATCGTCGTGAGCGTGTGCGCGACCACGTCGTGCAGGTCACGCGCGATCCGCAGCCGCTCCTGCTCGGCGCGGCGCCGTGCCTCCTCCTCGCGTGTGCGCTCGGCCAGCTCGAGGCGCTCGAGCAGAAGCCGCACGTAGGAGCGGCGATTGCGCAACGCCTCGGCAGCGAGCACGGGGACAGCGACCAGCGCCACGTGGGCCGCGGTCTGCAGCGTGAGCGCGTGCGCATGGTGTCCGGCGAGGAAGATGTCGGCGACCACCACCGCGGCAGCCGCTGCGACGACCGCGACGACCAGATGGACACGGCCGCGCGAAAGCGCCAGCGAGTAGAGCGCGACCGCCGGTGCGATCACCGCGATCGCGCCAGCAGCGTGATCGACGGCAAACAGCGCGAGCACGAGCCCACCGGAGAGGGCGAGCGTCGCCGTCGGTGCGCGGCGGCGCAGCACGAGCACCGCGGCTGCCGCCAGCGTGAGCGTGAGCGCGAGCGGGCGCGTCGAAGCGTCGGCCCGCACAGCGACGCCGACGGAAATGATCACGCCTACCAGGAGCAGCACGGCGGCGTCGAGCAGGTGCGTAGCGTCGTGCCTCACGGAGCGAATCTAGCTCGAATGCGCGCCGCGCACGTACTCCCGCCGGAGTATTCGGGTTACTCCTCGCGGCCGATGCCGACCCGTTCAGATACGGCGACCATCGACCGTGGATGCAGTCCGACGGGAGACGACCGATGGCCGAACAAACGCCCTTCGTACGCGAGCAGGTCGGGCCATCGCCGCGCGCGGGGGTTCTGACCTGCCGGGCATTGACGAAGCGTTACGGGGAGCTCACGGCGGTCGACGCGGTGACCTTCTCGCTCGAGGCCGGAACGGTCACCGGCTTTCTCGGCCCCAACGGTGCCGGCAAGACGACGACGCTGCGGCTCCTCTTGGGACTCGCCGAGCCAACGGCGGGCGAGGCGCTCGTCTTCGGCCGCCGCTACCGGGAACTCGAGCAGCCGCTCCGCCGGGTCGGGGCGGTGCTCGAGTCGGCCGACTTCCACCCCGCCCGCAGCGGTCGCGACCACCTGCGTACGCTCGCGTTGGCGGCCGGGCTCCCGTTCAGCCGGGTCGAGGAGGTGCTCGAACTGGTCGAGCTGACCGGCGTGGCCAGCCGGCGCGTGAAGACCTACTCGCTCGGCATGCGTCAGCGGCTCGGGCTCGCCGCGGCGTTGCTCGGTGACCCGGAGCTTTTGATCCTCGACGAGCCGGCGAACGGGCTCGACCCGGCCGGTGTGCACTGGCTGCGCACCTTTCTGCAACAGCTCGCCCTGCAGGGCCGCACCGTGCTCGTCTCCAGCCACCTGCTCGCCGAGGTCGCCCAGACCGTCGACCAGGTGCTGATCATCGACCACGGCCGGCTGCTCGCTCGTGGTCGCCTCGACGAGCTCACCGGCGCCAACCGAAGTCTGGAGCAGGTCTACCTCGAGCTGACGGCAGGTGAGGCGTCGTGAACGGCCAGCTGCGCGCCGAGCTGCTCAAGCAGCGCTCGACCCAGACCACGCTCTTCCTGTTCCTCGCGATGTTCGGCCTTGTCGCGCTCGCGGTCGCGCTGCATGTGCTCGCACTCGGCGCGTCCAACCTCTCGACCCGCAGCGACCAGCTAAGCGTGTTCGAGGTCGGCACCAAGGTCGGCATGATCTTCGCCGGCCTGGTCGGCGCGATGGCGATCACGGCCGAGATCCGCCACGGAACGATCCGGCCGACGTTCCTCGTCACCCCCCGGCGCGGGCCGGTGCTCGCGGCCAAGCTCGCGGTCGGCGCGCTGGCCGGAATCGTCTTCGGCCTGCTCGCCGAGGGCCTGATGGCCGGCGCGGCCAGCGTGGCCTTCGCCGCGCGCGGCATCGACGACCAGCTCACAGGCGGCGACTACGTGCAGCTGCTCCTGGGAGGGGCTGCCGCGGCGGCGTTCTGGGCCATGATCGGCCTCGGCGTCGGCGCCATCGTCCGCGATCAGGTCGGAACCCTGATCGGGCTGTTGGCCTGGATGCTGCTGATCGAAAACCTGGTGGCCGGGTTCGTCCCCGGCGCCGGCCGGTTCCTGCCCGGCGCGGCTGGACTCGCGCTCGCCGGAAACACCGACAAGCTGCCCGCCGCCGTCGGCGTGCTCCTGCTCGTCCTCTACGCCGCGGCGGCGTCCGCCGTCGGCTGGATCGCGACCCTCCGCCGCGACGTCGCATGAGCGCCTGCGCCAAGCCAGCGGTCGGCTCCGCTCGCTCCCGCTGGCCGGCGGGGCTGCCTGCACGAAAGGAGCAGTCGTGAGCAGCGAGATCCTTGCAGCCGAGCTGGTCGGAGCGCAGCAGCATGGCCCCGGAGGAACCGCGCACGTCGTCGTCTTGGCGGCGGTCGTGGTCATCGCCCTCGTGTTCTTCGGCGTCAACCGGTGGCGGAGGAGTCATGCCGCGAAAGCGGCTGATCAGAAGTCGACCTCCGATGATCTCTCGGCCGACGTCACCCGCACGACGAAGGAGAAGTGACCGTCGCGACGGGCAGGGTCCTGTCACGCGTCGATCTGAGACCACCGCCTGCCAGTAGGAGGAAGCAGTGAAATACGCGCTCTTCGTCTACGACGTCCCCAGCTCCTGGGACAGTTACCGGCTGCAGCCACCGCAGATGACAACCACGGTGCGCGTCGAGGAAGGCCAGACCTTGACGGCCGAAGGCCCTCACGCCGACACGAGGGAGATCCTCGCCGGCTTCTACGTGCTCGAGAGCGACGACCGCGAAGCCGTCCTCAACGTCGCCTCAATGATCCCCGCCGCCCGAATGGGCGGCGCCATCGAGGTTCGCCCGCTCGTGGAGCGGTAGCGCCAACGCGGGAGCACGCTCCACTGCGCCAACCGCGAGGCGGGCGTCAGAAGAGGCCGGGTGTGACCGATCGAGACCAGCCGCGACCATCGACGGGATTTGTCATGTCGAGGAGCCCTAACCGCAGCGGACGGATAATCACGAGGGCGATGACCCTCTCAGTTAGAGACGGGCATACATCGAGGAACTGCTGCCGGACGTCCTCGAAGGAACATCGAGCCCGGTCGCGTCTTCGACCGGATCACGAACCTCGACGGGGTGCCCGACGGCTACCGCGCGATGAACGACCGCGAAGCGATCAAGGTGATGATCGAGCTTTGAAAGGGGACGGAATGCAAAAGCGAACCGCTTGGAAACAGCAACCTGGAAGTCTCGGCCATCGGGCTCGGCTGCATGTCGATGAGCTCCGGCTACGGCCCCCCGGCCGACAAGCCCGAGATGATCTCGCTCATCCGGACAGCAGTCGACCGTGGCGTCACCTTCTTCGACACAGCCCAGGTCTACGGGCCGTTCACGAACGAGGAACTCGTCGGCGAGGCGCTCGCGCCCGTGCGCGACCGGGTTGTGATCGCGACCAAGTTCGGCTTCGACTTGGCAACCGGGCAGAGCAGCGGCCTAGACAGCCGACCCGAGACGATCAGGCGCAGCGTCGAGGGATCGCTGAAGCGGCTCCGCGCCGACGCGATCGACCTGCTCTACCAGCACCGCGTCGACCCGGACGTGCCGATCGAGGACGTCGCCGGCACGGTGAAGGAGCTGATCGCGGAGGGGAAGGTCAGGCACTTCGGACTCTCGGAGGCTGGCGTCCAAACGATCCGCCGGGCGCATACTGTCCAGCCGGTGACCGCGCTGCAGAGCGAGTACTCGCTCTGGTGGCGCGAGCCGGAGGAGGAGATCCTGCCGACGCTCGAGGAGTTCGGGATCGGCTTCGTTCCCTTCAGCCCGCTCGGGAAGGGGTTCTTGGCCGGGCAAATCGACGAGAAAACAACGTTCGACAGCGGCGACTTCCGCAACAACGTGCCGCGCTTCAACCCGGAAGCGCGCAAAGCGAACCGCGCATTCGTCGAACTGCTCGGGCGGATCGCGGAGCGGAAGGGCGCGACACCGACGCAGATCGCGCTGGCGTGGCTGCTCGCGCAGAAGCCGTGGATCGTCCCGATCCCCGGCACGACGAAGCTCCACCGGGTCGAGGAGAACATGGCCGCGGCCGACATCGACCTGACGGCCGACGACCTCGAGGAGATCCAGAGCGCCGCCGCGCACATCACCGCGCAGGGCGAGCGCTACCCCGAAAGCGCCCAGCGGATGATCGACCGCTGAGAGCCGTCCACGGGCCGCAGAAGGAGAAGCCAAATGGCGATCAGTGAAGAAGCCCGGAAGAACCACGACGAGCTGTTCCGGGGTGATGTCTCGACCCTGAAGGTCACCGACCCGAACTCACTCACCGAGTACTTCGACGACTTCCTGTTCGACGAAGTCCTCCGAGACCGCAGCCTCGACACGAGGACACGTCTCATGGTGCAGCTTGCGGCGATCATCGCCTGCCAAGCACTGAGCGAGTATTGGGTCATGCTCGGTGCGGCGCTGAACGTGGGCGTCACACCGATCGAAGTCAAGGAGATCGTCTACCAGGCGGTGCCCTACGTCGGCATGGCGAAGGTCTTCGACTTCATCCACGCCACCAACGACGTCCTCACCGAGCGCGGCATCGAACTGCCACTCGAAGGGCAATCGACGACGACACCGGAGACGCGTGAGGAGAAGGGCCTCGCCGTGCAGAAGCAGATCGTCGGCGCGGACGTCGTCGAGCAGTTGTTTGCCTCCGCGTCCGATGACGAGATCCATTTCCCGCACCTCCTCGCGGCCAACTGCTTCGGCGACCACTTCACTCGCACCGGGATGGATCTCAGGACGCGAGAGCTCCTCACCTTCGCCATGCTCGTCTCCCTCGGCGGGTGCGAGCCCCAAGCCAAAAGCCACGTCATCGCCAACCTCAACCTCGGCAACGACCGCGAGGTCCTGCTCGACGTCATCACGGTGCTTCTGCCGTTCATCGGCTACCCGCGCACGCTGAACGCGCTCAGGGTGATCAATGAAGTCACCTCACCCTGAGCGCTACCGGGAGTAGCAACTACGCATGGCACGCATCTTCATCACCGGATCCACCGAGGGACTGGGCAGGGCGGCGGCCGTGGATCTCCTCGACGACGGGCACGAGGTCGTCCTTCACGCGCGCAACCCGTCACGGGCCGCCAGCATGGGCGATCTCGCAGACCGCGCATCCGGGGTGGTCATCGGTGATCTCGCGAGTGCCGAGGAGACGCACGATGTCGCCGACCAGGTCAACGCGATCGGTCGGATGGACGCCGTCATCCACAACGCGGCCATCTACATCGACCCCCAGCGCGTCGCCACCCCCGAGGGGCACGCGCGCACGCTGGCCGTCAACGTTCTCGCGCCCTACGTGTTGACCGCCGAGATCGACCGTCCCGGCCGGCTGATCTACATCAGTAGCGGTATGCAGGACGGTGGCGACGCATCCTTGCACGACATCGACTGGACCTCGCGACGATGGGACGGGATACAGGCCTACTCGGACAGCAAGCTCTTCGTCGCCGCGCTCGCATTCTCGGTCTCGCGCCGGTGGCCCGACGTCCGCAGCAACGTCGTCGATCCAGGGTGGGTACCGACCAGGATGGGCGGGCCGAGCGCACCGGACGACCTCGAGCTCGGTCACACCACGCAGGTGTGGCTGGCGGTGAGCGACGAGCCGGATGCGACCGGCACCGGCGCCTACTGGTACCACCGGCGCCACCAGGCACCCGCCCCGGCCGTCTCCGATGTCGGGTTCCACGATGCCTTGCTCGACGAGCTGAGCCGATTCACCGGGGTGCGCCTGCCCTGAGCGGTGCGAACGGCCGGTGCTGCAGCGAGCCTTCGATCCACTTCACGACGCGAACACGCCCTCCGCGTCCTCGATGTAGCCGTCGAGCGACGTGATCGCCGAGTAGATCAGCTTGGCCATCTCATGCCTCCCTTCACGCGGCCGGCGCGTACGTCGCGAGGACGGCGCCCGCGTTCGTGACCTCACCGTCGATCAGCCGGAGCGGCCGGAGCAAACCGTCGTCGCGGAAGATGCGCCGAGGGTCGCCGTCCCGGATGCCAACGGACAGCTCGTCGGCGGCGCGAAACTGAACTCGAGCCCCTCCCGACGGCAGCGCCGGCTTGAGCCGCGAACCGTCCCGACGGCGTCAGTCTGGGTACTCGTCCTTGCGCCAAGTGCGGGTCTCGGTGGGTTGGGTTTTCGGCGTTCGCTCGAGCAGGAAGCTGTAGTAGGGCGCGACGAACGGGTCGGGCGCCGTCACCGTGTAGGTGTGGTAGACGGTGCCGTTCTCGCGCGCGAAGGCGATCCAGCTCGGGTTCTCGCGCAGGCCGTCCTTCAGCTCGGCCCCGATTTGGCGTGACCACTCCTGCAGCCAGTCGGGCGGGTTGTCGATCATCTCCTTGACCTCGGGAATCTGCTGCGCTTGCTCCTCGGTCAACGCAAGGCCGAAGTCGAAGGCGAAGTCCGTGTTGTAGGTGGAGACGTAGGGGAACTGCCAGCCCATCCGCCCCTTGTAGGCGGTCAGCCGCTCGATCGGCGCCCGCGAGAAGCAGAGCAGCGTCACGTCACGGTGGTTCAGGTGGACGAGCGAACCGTCCAGCCCGTCGCCCAGGCTGGTGCAGCCGGGGCAGGCGCCGAGCGTGTAGTCGGGGCCGAACATGATGTTGTAGGCGAGCAGCTGCGAGCGCCCGTCGAAGAGCTCGGCGAGGGTCTTCTTGCCGTCCTCGGTGTCGAACACGTAGTCCTTCTCGACCGGGACCCAGGGGAGATCGAGACGCTTTCTCTTGATCTCCTCGTTTCGCTCCCCCTGCTCGGCCTCGAGCTTGGCGAGCTCGTCCCGGGCGGCCTGCCATTCCTCACGTGTTCCGATGTTGTGTCCAGGCATGTCATCTCCCTCCGTCGGACTCGAACGGTCCCGCACGAGCCGATCCCATCGTCGGATCGGACGCTACCGGGATCACGGAATGAGACCGGCGGCGACCCGGAAACTCATCGGAACTGTCCTCGAACCGCAGCTCGCGCTCACGCCTGCAGTAGCAGGAAACGCTCTGGACTCAGCTTTGGTCGGCGGCGTGCGCCGGCCCAGCGTGGTCGACCGTGGCCTGGGGTAAAGAAACTCAGTTCGGGCTGGTAGCTCGGGGCTGAGTGGTCGATCGGTTGCCACGACGCGGCGAGGTTGAAGATACAGGGGGCCTCGCGAGGGGTTCGATGCCGTTGTTGGCGTGGACGCGAGGCGCGACCGACATGGCTTTGACGTCGCGTCTGAGCACTGGGCTGTGGGACGATCGCCGACGCGCTCTTGGTCCATCGCGCGCGTGCCATCGATGCGCTGGCTGCAGGCGCAAGGGTTCTCGTGTCGCCGGGACAACGCGCGGGAACGCCGAGCGGCTCCGCTCTGGCGGCCGGAAAGAAGCCAGCCCAGGCTGCCCAGCTTCGGTTGAAGAGAGGTCGCAGTCAGCCTCTACCTGACGGGGCCCCGCATCTTGGGCAGGCCCGCTCGGCTCGGCGGCGTCACCGTCGAGGCTGTCGCCTTCCACCGCAGAGCTCAAACGGCGCCGACCAGGCTCTGCGCTTGGGCGCGCAGAAACTCAGACCAGCTAGGGCCACTCCGCCGCGGGGCCGGACCGAGGCCCGAGGCGCGCAACACGGTCGCGACGGTGGCCGCGGAGACCCTGATCCCGAGCTTCAGCAGTTCACCCTGGATGCGCATATAGCCCCAGCGAGGATTCTCTCGCGCCAACCGCTTGATAAGGCTGCGCGTCTCGGCCGCAAGCGGAGGACGACCAGGCCTGCGAGGGCGGCGTCTGCGACCTCCCCGCAGCAGTGCCCGGTGCCAGCGGCGAAGCGTCTGTGGACTCACCGCAAAGCAGGACCACCGCTCCTGCGGGAGCAGCCGACTGGCCGCAGCGAGCAAGGCGCGGTCGGCGGTCGTGTACCGCGGCCGCTTCCCTCCTCGCCCGAGGATCGCGAGCTGGTGACGCAGGACGACGATCTCAAGCTCCCGCTCATCACTGCCAAGGGCGAGGAAGCGAACAACTACGCACAGGAGCCGGTACAGCACACACATCAGCACGACGCGCAGTCTGAGACGCCTCGGCCGCGATCACCCGCACCCCGTCACGGTCGAATCGAGTTTCTTTACCCCACAGGGAGGCGTCCCGCTCCGGTCATGCTCAATGCGACCCCGCCCCGTGGCGGAGCCAGCCCGTAACACCGGACTGGACATGCCGGCCAATCCGCATTCGCGGACTCGTGAGCGCCGAGCCGACGGCGACGCCGAGCGCTGCGAGGAGCGTGTCGAACGAAACGAAGACCGCCCACAGCGCGGTGCCGAGCTCGCCGTTCACGGCGCTCGTCACGACGCCCGCGAGTAGCACGGCCGGAACGAGCAGGACTACGCGGAGCCGCCGCGAGCGGAAGCAGGAAAGGCCGCCGCCGGTCGCCACGCCCAGGACGACGCCGAGGAGCTCGCTCATCTCCCACCTCCCTTCTCGGATTCCCTGAGCTTCGAGAGTCTTAGGAGGATGTCGCGATGGGCGCGTTGCGCGCTCGCCGGCGAACCGAGGCTGCGCTCGAGGTCGTCGAGCGCGCGTTCCAGACGGATCCTCGGCAGCGCCGTCGCCGTCTCGCGCAGAGCCGGCAGCACCCGCCTGACGTGACGCGGAAACTGCTCCGGCCCGTACCGGCGTGCCTCGAAGCCGCGCGCGAAGTCGGTCGACGCCCTGACGATCACCTTCGCAGCCTCGAGCCGCGCGAGCTGCTTCACGTCGGAGTACAGCTCGCGCTGCCACTCGACGTTGTGGAGCACGCACGCCGGATCGCCGTCCTCGAGCTGCAGCATCGTCAGGAAGGCGTCGAGCGCACCCACGAACGTCGCGTGCGCCGGGGCGGCCCGCTCGGCGGAACCCTCCTCGACCGCCGCCGCAACCCGGCGCAGCGCCGCCCTCAGCCCGAACGGGTCGGCCCCCGCCTTCGAGACCAGCGCAGCGACGCACGCTTTCGCGCCGTCGGCGTGGTCGCGGAGGAAGCGCACGTACATCGCGCCCATGATCCGCTTCTGGCGCAGTAGCTGCCGCGCGGCCGCGCTCTGCCGCTTTCCCTCGGCGACGTCGAAGAGCGTGCCCAACCGCAGGAAGCGGAACCCGTGCAGCTCGACGTTCGAGCGAATCGCGACGCCGAGCGGTGACGGCACCGGAGCGATGGCGAAGCCGTTGACGACCGTGTTCCCGACTACCTCCTCGACCAAGACCGGCATCGGCGTGCGGCCGGAACCCGAACGCGCCTCGACGGAGACGGACACCCACCGCCGCTCCCCCGGCTCCAAGCCGGCCAGCACGAGCCGCCCCTGCCCGGCCCGCTTGACGCCTCGCTCGCCGACCGCGCCGATCGCGACCTTGCCGAGCTGCTTCAGCACCCGCGGGTCGATCCGGTAGTCGAGCACGAGGTTGCGCCGGAAGGTCGCCGCGTTGCGGACGAGCGCGTAGAACGAGACCGTCCCCTCGCCGCTCTCGGCGGGCGGGTACATGTTCCGCTGGGCCTTGTTGTTGTCGTTCAGCACCAACAGGTCGGTCGACGGCCAGCCTGGCGTGTGGCCGAGCAGGCTGGGCGAGGCGATCGGATCGGCCGGTCCGGTGATCTCGACCGCGAAGCAGAGGTGGTCGGTCATCGTCGGGCCGATGTGCCACTCGTAGCCGGGCGAGGGCGTCTTGACGAGATCGCCCGCAGCGAACGCAATGCTCAGGTCGGGGTTCGTGTCGGCGTTCTGATACGGGCTGCCCGTCCCGAACGGCGAGACGAGGAAGTGCGCCGTGACCGTCGCCGCGGTGCCGCTCGCGTTCCGGTGGATCCGGCAGAAGCCGTAGTTGCGGCCCGCGTTGGCCGGTCCCATCTTCGGGTACTCGTTCTGCGGCTGGTCGTTCGCGTTGAACCCGCCGGGCGTCTTCTGCCGGCGGTTCCAGACGTCGCTCGTCACGTAGAAGACTGGGTGCGTCGACGGCTCGACGCCGTTGTCGCCGCTCGTTGGGCTGTCGGTCCAGTCGCGGACGTAGAAGTCAGACTCCGGGACGACCTCGGTGAACTTGAAGAAGAACGGGTCGATCGAGACGGGCACCGTCGTCGTGCCGTCGATCCCGAGCAGCGTCTGCGTGCCGAAGTTGGCGTTCCGCTGGTAGGTAATGCCGTTCGGGAAGTTGGCGTTGTTTGGCGTGTTGTTGGCGGAGAAGACGCCGTAGAAGTCCTTGCCGAGCGAGACCAGATTCGCGTAGTCGCCGATGTACGGGCTGAAATCAGCTGCCGGGGTGTCCGCCGGCACGGTCGCGAGCACGAAGTCCGTGGCGGCGGTCGTCCAGTCGTTCGTCGTCAGCTCGAGGTGCGTGACCCAGCGCTGCGTCGCGCCGGTGCCCGTGAGCTGCTGGTAGAGCAGGCCGACCTTGCCCCGGCTGTTGACCGCCAGCCCCACGTTGGTGGCGTTGGTGATCGTCCGGAGGTCGTTCATCGACCAGCTGACGCCGCGGTTGGTCGAGCGGATGACGTGGATCGTGCTGTTCGAGCCCGCGGTGAGGTCGGTCCACGCGATGTAGAGGTTCGAGCTCTCGCGCGGGTCGACGGCGATCGCGAGGTTTGGGCCGAGCCGCTCCTGGCCCATGAAGGTCAACCACGGAACGTTGCGCCCGGTTCGCACGATCCGGCCAGCGAGCGTGTCGCTGGCGTCCGTGAGGTCCCCGAACGGCGACGCGCCGCTCGCCCAGTTGTCGTCGCGCACGACGACGATGTCGCAGACCAGCGTGCTCGTCCCGGTCGTCGAGCGCGGCGCGCAGAAGACGGCGTAGACGGTGCCATCCGGGTGCGCCGCCGGGCGGACGGCCGGCGCGTCCTGGGCCGGAAACGGGGCGAGCCACGCCGTCGCGCGGGTCTCGACGCGGTTGATCGTGAAGTTGGCGGGCGGAGGCGGCGTCGCGCCGACGCCGTCGAGCGAGCGGTCGATGGTCGCCGTGCGCCCGACCGGCGGGCCCGCCGGCCCGGGCCGGTCGTTGCTGCCGACGTAGACGTGGTCGAGCCCGGAGCCCGGGCCGCCCAGGCCGCGCTTCGCCTCGACCCACGGCTGGTCGGGCCGCCCGGCGGGCGGCGTCCGGTCGACCAGGACGGTCATCACCGCGTTGGTGGTTAAGTCCGGCGTACGCAAGACGTTGAGCCGCAGGGCAGGCGACGGCCTGCGCAGGATCCCCGCGTAGAGCGTTCCCGAGCCGGCGAAGCGAACCGTGATGTCGCCCGTCCCGACGTCGGGGTCCTGGCTCGGGACGATCGACGCCAGCGCCCAGGTGAGCCCGCCGTCCGTCGAGCGGTAGACGGGAGCGTTCGGGTTCGCGGCGAGGTTGGGCGTGAAGGCGGAGCCGACGATACGGCGTGGATCCGAAGGGTCGACCGAGACGTTCGGCTCGCTGTCCTGGTTCGACTCCCCGCTCCGGTCGGTCGGGATCATGTTGACGACGACAAGCGGCACCTGTTCTTCCTCCCTCCGCCGCAGTCGCTTGGACCCCTACGTCCGGCGCATCACGCTTCGGATCCGGTCGAGCTCCTCCGCCGGATGGAGGTCGAGTGGGTCGACGATCGCGAGCGCCTGCACGTCGAGCTCCTCCAACGTGCGCCGGTGAGCCAGGAACACGGCCCGGTCGCCCGGCTCCGGCTTCGGCGCCCGGAACCACATGACGTCCCGACTCGAGGCGTACGCGATCTCGAGCCGCTGGCCCTCCTTCACCTCGCCCTTCTCGGCCCGCTCGACGACGACAACCGCCGTCCGCCACAGCGGGTCGTGCTCGCTCGCGGGCGGCCGCTCGCGCTTCCCGTACGGCTCCGTGTCCGCGACCTTGCCGACGACGACGGCGGCGGCGTCGGCGACCCGCTTCCGGAGCGCCGCGGTGCCCTCCTTGCGTGCGGCGTCCTCCATCTCGTTGCTCATGGTGCCGAGGTCCCGCGCCGGCTGCCGGCCGACCTCCAGGACGGCGAGCCCCGTGCCGGAGATCCAGCCGACGGTATAGAAGACAGCGCGCTGGCCCTTCCTCGCTGGCGAGGCGAGGCGGACGGTCACCTTCGTTCCCTTGCGCTCGCCGAAGTCGGCGGGGGCCCGCAGCACCCGCTCGACGCGAACGACGGCGGTCTCCTTCGTCGGCTCGACGACGTCCATCGTCGTGGCATTGGTTCGCTCGACCACGCCGGCGAACACGAACCCAGCCCGGCGCGACAGGCGCTCGACCTCAGCGGTGGTCACGATCCCTCACCGCGGTCTGGGTCGTCGTACTGGCAACCATCGAACCTCCTTCGGTTGACGGATGCCGCAGTCCGCCGACCATGCCACCGTGGGGCACGCGCGTCAAGCGGCAACTCGCCCGGTGGCGATGCTGTTATCGCGCGTCGCGGACCCCCAACGGAAGGCCGGCCAGCCGGCTCCGGGTTGACTGAATTCGACATCGTCGCTCGTGAGGTCAGCGGGTATCGGACTCGCTTCGAGGCTATCGAGAAGCGTCTAGACGAGGTTGAGCAGGGGAACGCTCGCCTGGAGTCGGCGGCTCTGACAACGGCGCGCGCAGGAGATTTCGAGGCGCGCGACCCGCCCAAGCCCAGGCGAGAGGACCGACGCCCGGGAGGATCACAGCACCCCCATGGCGGAGATAGGCTCAGCCGAGTGGACATCGTGTTCGAGGTCGCCGGCCGGCGGTACCCGCTCGACGAGCGACCGGCAACGCTCATGGCGGAGAACCTGAGGGTGAAGGCGGCGCACGAGCCTGGCGCTGACGGAGCCGTAGGCGCCCGGGCCGTCGCCGATGCGATCGAGCTCCGGCTGATCGAGGACACCGCCGACCCGATCCCCCTGGGCGGAGACGGGGCCGAGGCCGTCTATTACGCGCCGAACGTCCCGAATGGCGGCAGCGACCAACTGTGGGCGCTCTACCGCGCCGTCAAACGACTGCACGACGAGCGGCTTCGGCAGAAGAGCTAGCAGAGCCTGCCGGCCGCGTTCGAGATCCTCGGCAACCGCTGCGCGATCGGGGAACGACTCGCCGGCCTGACCGTGAGGGGTTTCAAAATGACGGTTCGGTTGCCACTGGGCGCGGTAGTACTCCTCTCTGTTCACGCGCGCGCGCGCGGATACCAGATCGTCTCGGGCTTCGCAACTGACTCCCTTACGTCGGGGGATTGGTCTGTCTCGCTGCCCTGGTCGTGGACTCTGGGAGCATCGGCGAATGCTGCTTTCCTTCGCATATTTCGCCTTCTCGGCTGTGCTGCGGCTAGTCGTCGGAAGCCGGCGCAGCGAATTCGCCAAAGACCTCGAGTTGCTCGTGTTGCGCCATCAGCTGATCGTGCTCCGACGGCAAAAGCGGCGCCCCGCGCTGCGACCGGCCGATCGTGCCTTCCTGGCGGCCCTCGCCCGAGTACTCCCGCGGCGGCAGCGCCACGGACTGTTCGTGACGCCGCACACACTTCTGCGTTGGCATCGGGAGCTCGTGCGTCGGAAGTGGGCGCAGCCGCGGCGAAGTCCAGGTCGCCCGACCGTCGACCCTCAGATGCGACAACTGGTGCTGCGCTTCGCGCGCGAGAACTCGCGTTGGGGCTATCCGCGGATCGCGGGCGAACTGCTGAAGCTCGGACTGCGCCTCTCCGAGCGCGGTGCGGCGACTGTTGCTCGCAGCCGGGCTTGAGCCGGCGCCGAGGCGTGCGGAGCCGAGCTGGCGGGACTTCCTCCGCCAACAAGCATCGAGCATGCTCGCCTGTGACTTCTTCACCGTCGAGACGATCTCGCTCCGCCGTTTTTACGTCCTCTTCTTCATCGAGCTCGGCAGCCGCCGCGTCCACCTCGCCGGTTGCACCACCAACCCGAGCGGCGCCTGGGTGACACAGCAGGCACGCAACCTCAGCTTTACCGGTCTCTTTGAGCGGATGCGGTTCCTGATCCACGACCGCGACAGCAAATTCACGGCGGCGTTCGACGAGGTGTTCCGCAGCGAAGGGATCAAGCTGATCCACACACCGATCCGCGCCCCGCAGGCGAACGCCTACGCCGAGCGCTTCGTCCGCAGCATCCGCGCCGAGTGCCTCGACTGGCTGCTGATCCTCGGCCGCCGGCACCTCGAACGCGTATTACGCGTGTACACGGCGCACTACAACCACGAGCGCCCGCACCGCGGGCTCGCGCTTCTGCCACCCGAGCCAGCCAACGCCGCCGGCCCACCGACTGCCGGGAAGATCGAGCGCCGCGACCGACTCGGCGGACTCATCCATGAGTATTACCGAGCCGCAGCATGAACCTAACCGGCATTTTGAAACCCCTCACCCTCAACCGCGCCGTCGCCATCGGCGAGGTGCAGGGCGCCGCTGCTGGGCTGGCTCTGGTGGACGAGTTGGACCTGGACAACTACCACCCGTTCCACGCCACGCGAGCCGATCTGCTTCGGCGGCTGGGCCGGAACAGCGAGGCCGCGGCCGCCTACGAGCGTGCGGCCGCCATGGCGCCGACAGACGCCGAGCTGGACTTCCTCAGGCTCGGTGGCCGAGGTTCGCGCTGAGCGAACCGGTGACTACGAGCAAGTGGCCGGCGCAGGCTTCCATCTCGTCGCGGAAGCGCTCGATGGGGCCGCAGACGGAGGCGACGCTCGCGACGGCGCCGTCGTGCCGCAGGATCGGGGCGGCGACGGACCCGGGAAATGTAAGGAATGCGATGAAGGAGGGCCTCCCCGGCTGGCAGGCTCCGGCTCGTCAGCTGGGAGCTACCGAGAGGAGGCCCGAATTCAATGTTGCACGCCGGTTTGGATCTCAGCCGCAGACGCCTCGACTTCCATCTGCTCGACGCTGAGGGCGCGACGCTCGAGATCGGTTCGGCGCCGCCGGATGCCGACGGCCTGCGCCGACTGACCCACCGGCTTGATCGCCATGGCGCGCCGATCCGCGCCGCGATCGAGTCGATGAATGGGGGCGCTTCGTCCACGACCGCTACCAGCGCACCAAGGCCGGCTCGGCAAGCAGCGCGGGGCCAAGGTCGCCCAGGTCGACCTCGCCCGCCGACTGGCCGAGGCGATCTCGCACATGCTCACCCGCAACCAGCCCTTCGCTCCGGCAGGCGCCACCGACCCCCTGGCCGCCCGACGGTCCTTAAGGAGATGCGCTACCGGAGCGAGCTTCCCGTCCAGCCTGATCCTCCCCACCGAGGAGGCGATAGAGAGATGAGCACCGCTCAACACCCCCAACCCGCCCGACCACCATGACCACGCGAACCCCACTCACTTGACCCGACGGCCTCGTAGAGAGGGGGTCGACGGTTCGAGTCCGTCAGAGGGCTTCTGATTTCCTCCTGCTTAGGTGGTCTTTCGGTTTTCCGAGCGGGCGACGGTTGGCGGCTGCGATGTCCACGCAGCGTCCACCAGCGTCCACCGGTCCGTCTCGAAGGCGTTGAGTGTGTCGAGGAGCCGGATCGCGTGTCGCGGTCGTCTAAAAGGAATGCCGATTCCCGCGATCAGCCCGCAGGCAGGGTGAAGGAGATCCTTGCCCCGCCATCTGGACGGTTCTCGGCCCAGATCGTTCCGCCCTGCGCCTCGACGAGGCCTTGCGCGATCGCAAGGCCGAGCCCGGCGCCGGCATTTCCGCTCGAGCGAGCCGGATCGCCGCGCCAGAAACGGTCGAAGGCGCGCCGCACCGAGTCGGGCGCGAGCCCGTCGCCCGAATCCTCGACGGTCACCCGAACGGCGCCGGAGAGCGGTTCGACGCAGACGGCGACGGAACCGTCGGATGGCGTGTGCCGGAGGGCGTTCGTCAGCAGGTTGAACAGCACACGCTCGACCTTCTCAGGTGCGCACCAGGCGGCCACGCTCGCGTCGACCGTCGCCTCAAGCCGCACCTGCTTGGCCTGCGCCTCTGCCTCGAGGCCGCGGAGGCAGGACTCGACGAGCCCAGCAAGCCGAGCCTCCCGCAGCTCGAGCGTGAGCGCGCCGGCGTCGATCCGCGCGAGCTCGAACAGGTCGTCGACAAGCAACGCGAGCCTCCGCACCTGCTGCTGCAGCGCCGGCAGGTAATGCTCCGGCTCGGCGAGCCCGTCCTCGAGCGCCTCGAGCATCGCCTGCATCGAGGCGATCGGTGTACGCAGGTCGTGGCTCGCCCAGGCGACGAGCTCCCGGCGAGCGTCGAAGAGCCGCGCGAGCTGCGCGGCCATCTCGTTGAAGGAGGCGCCGAGCTGCGCGAGTTCGGCGGGCCCGCCGCCGGGGGCGCGGGCGGCCAGATCTCCGCGGGCGAACTCGATCGAGGCGTCCCGCAACTGCTCGAGCCGGCGGACGATGGAAGCTCCGAGCAGAAGCGCGCCTCCGACCGCCGCCGCCGCGGATGCGGCCGTGACGGCGAGGATTTTCACGTCTGCTCCCATGTGGAACATGACCCAGCCCGAGAGCAGCACCGCCCCGAGCGGAAGCACGACCGCAAGCAGCGCGAGGCCGACGAGCTGAAGCCTGACGGTCGGCAGGAGGCGGAGTAGCAGCGCGACGGCCGCGCCGACGCCGAGCGTGGCAAGGCTGACGACGAGCGCGAGCGCGATCATGGCGTGAACCTGTAGCCGACGCCCCAGATGGTCTCGAGGAAGCGCGGCCGCGACGGGTCCTGCTCGATCTTCTTGCGCAGGCGCCGGATGTGCACGGTAACGGTGCCGGTCTCGAGCGCCGCCTCGTAGCCCCAGACCCGAATCATCAGCTGGTCGCGCGAGAACACCTTGCGCGGGTGGCTCGCGAGGAAGTACAGAAGATCGAACTCCTTCGCCGTCAGCCGCAGCGGCTCGCCCGCCTTCAGAACCTCGCGCGTCGAGGGGTCGATCTCGAGCTCGTCGAACGAGAGCGAGGCTTGGTCAGCGCGGAGCGGCTCGGAGCGGCGCAGGACGGTGCGCACCCGCGCCGCGAGCTCGCGCGGCGAGAAAGGCTTCGTCACGTAATCGTCGGCGCCCAACTCAAGCCCGACGACGCGGTCGGCTTCCTCGCCGCGCGCCGTCAGCATGATCACCGGCAACTCGGAGCGCCCGCGGATCCAGCGGCACAGCTCGAGACCGTCCGTGCCCGGGAGCATCAGGTCGAGGATGACCAGGCTCGGCGAGTGGCGGTCGAGGAGCTCCCGCGCCACAACGCCGTCGCCGGCCTCAAGAGTCCGGTAGCCCTCTCGCTCGAGGTACCTCACGACGACCTCGCGGACGATCGGCTCGTCGTCGACGACGAGAACCGTGGTCATACCGACATTGTGCGCTACGGCGTCTTCCAGACGGCGCTCGAGTCGGGATCGGTCGAGATCGTGCCGCTCAGGAGCGAGAGCGTCAGCATGGGGCGAAGCAGGATCGGGGCAGGGCAGCTGCCCCGATCCTGCAGGCGGACGAACGCTCAGGCCCGGATGAGCGGGCACACGAATCGCACCGATGTCTGAACGAGGGTGAGCCCGGATGCGAGGATGTCGGCCGCGCTCGTGAACTGCTGCGTAGCACCGAGGACCTGAACCACCTTCCAGCGCCCGCCGTTGTAGTTCCCAAAGCCGGGAGCCGCGTCGGAAACGGGCGCGAAGCTGGTGCCGGGGAAGGTGTACAGCGTGTCAAAGGCGCCCTGGTCGGGAATCGCCGTGGGCGTGATGACGCTCCGGAAGGTCTGACCAAACGCGTAGAACGTGCCGCCTGGCGGTCCCGCTCCCTCACTCCCCCATGCAGGCGCTGCGGCCGCTGTCGCCAAGGCACCGGCGGCAAGCGCCACGAGCAGGAATCGACGGATCATGATGTCTCCCTTCATCGATTCCCGCGACCCTCGCAGCAAGTTCTTGTGCTGAGGTGAACTGCGGCTTAACAGGAGATGAACTCCTGTCGACCGGGCTAATTGCAGAGACCGTGCTCCGGCGGACCAACATCCGTTACCAGAGGTGACAAGAGCCCGAGCTGGGTGACCGCCGCGACCACGTCGACCCGCGCTGGCCACGTACGCCGTCAGCTCGCCCTCGACGAAGTCGACCGCTCATCCTCGGCCGAGAAGGCCAGCCAACGCCGGCCTTCTCGCGTCCAAGAGGGTCGTCTACCGGACGAGCTGACCGTTCGGCCGCACGACCAGCCACGTGCCGCCGAACTCGTCGACGTTCTGGCAGAGAACCTGGCCGGGGCTCTTATCCCCGACGTAGTAGTAGAGCGGCCGGCGGTTGTACGTGACCTGCCGCCGCCCATCGCGCCGCCGGGTGGAACCGATGAGCGCCTGCTTTACGCCCTTGCCGGCGAGCAGCCGTCCCTTCGCAAAGTAGACGGGCCACGCTTTCGCGCAGGCGCCGTAGCACTGGCTGCGCCCGCCCCGTCGGTCGCGCGTGAAGGCATAGAGGGCGCGGCCGCGGCCGTCGAAGAGGATTCGGCCAAACCGCGTGCTGCGGACGGTCAGGGTGGCAGACGCTTGAGCGTCGACCGCCGCCTGCTGCCGTGCGCGAGCATCGGCGGAAGCACTCAAGCCGCCCACCACGGCGACGAGAGCGAGCATTCCGAGTAGGAGGAGGCGGACGGTCGACCTTCCCCAGACATTCGAGATCACGATGACCTCCTAGTGTCAGGTTTCAAGCCGCGGCGGGCTTGTGCCCCGGCCGCAGCGCGAGGACGACCGGCGTCCTCACGCCGTATCTCTACGTCGTACGGCTTACGCGACGCTCACGGGAGCCTTAAGAGACGATGAAATCTCGGACCAGGGACCGCCCTGGTCGGGCTCGCCGGACCATCCTCGAGGCGCCGCCTGGCTTCTGCCCCGGTCGGCGAAGTCCGCCTCCTCGTCACCAAGCGCTGATCGAGGACGGTCCTGCGCGACTACGAGGCCGAGATGCTGATCGGGTCGGAGCGAGCGTGCGAGCGAGGAGCGCGGGGCGGCTCGAGCCGAGGGCCCGGCGCGCTGGGGAAACGAACCTCGAACCCAAATTTCCCTCTCTTGCTCGTCTGCAGCGATGGGAGTAGGGCGTGAGGGGCGCCACACCTACAGGAGCAGGTGCATGGCAAGCGCGAACCAGCCGGACCTACGCTCACCGGGCGGAGACGAAACGGCGGTGTTTGTCGCCTTTCGGCTCTTTGACGAAACCAGCGCCCGCAATGCCGCGGCGAGCAGCTGCTCTGAGATGGCGACAAGCAACATCGTCGGTCCTTCGCAGTAGTCGCGCGACCAGCCCTACCGCATGGCGTGCCCGCCGGCAAGTGCTTGGACCGCCCGCTCGAGTTCGTCGCAGATGACGTCGGCCACGTAGACCGTCCACGGGTGCGGTGGAGTGCCGCCGGTATAGGCGACGACGAGTTTGCCGAGCGAGTGGGCATACCACGCCTCCATCGCCGTTCCCTCGTCCGGAGACGTGAAAGCAGCGAGGACTGCGTCGCAGGACTCGATCTCGGCCAGATCGCCCTCGACGATCTCCGCCGCCTTGCCCTGCGTCCGGCCCCGGAAGTCTCGCCGCATCGGATCGACCGGCTCCCAGCCGATCTGGCCAACGAGCGCCTCCGCGCGGCCACGGTACTCATCGGCGTACGGCGGACCGGCGAGGTACACGCGCTTCACACCGTCGCCTGCCGGCTACTCGCTGAATGCGTCATCGGCCTACAGTACGACCATGGAACCGGCTTCGCGCTCGACCGACTTCGTCGCGCTCGGCCACCCCGGCCCCGACCACTACGCCGGGCTCGAGACGTTCGCCAATCCGGGCGTGACACACGTCGAGATGACTAGCGACGAGCTCTCGGCCGTCTGTCCCGTCACCGGCCAGCCCGACCTCTACGTCGCGACCATCGAGTTCTGGCCGCAGGCGCTCTGCGTCGAGTCGAAGTCGCTCAAGCTGTACTTGAACGGCTACCGTAACGAAGGGCACTTCTGCGAAGCGCTCGCGGTCAAGATCCGTGACGACGTTGCCGAGGTGCTTGAGCTTCCCCCCGACAAGGTACGGGTGACGCTCAAGCAGAAGGCACGCGGCGGGATCACGATCACAGCGACCTCGTAAGCTCCTCGGCTAGCCGCCGCGAATCACGAGCGGCCTTCTCGATCCGGTACAGACGCCGTGCAGACGGCGACGACGCGCGCGCTTTGCGGGAGTACCGCCCCCTGAGGCCGCCGTTGGCCTGAACAGACCGAAAACCGCGACCTGGGCGGGGCCGTACTCCCAAGCGACCCGATCACGGAGGTGACCGATGCAGCGAAGGATCTTCTTCCTGTCCACGCTGGTGCTCGCCGCCCTCGCCGTCGCCGCCGGCGCCTACGCCTCGCTCACAAGCGGCGGCCCGAGGATGGGCCCAAAGATCACGATCACGCGACCGGCCTTCCATGGCTACTACGACGGCCACAAGGACACCTACCTGAACACCGACGTCTCCAGCAAGGCGGAGGCGAAGCCGATGCACATCAACTACGCACCCGTGCTCAGGTCGGTGCCGCTGAGGTCTGCGCCGGAGATGTACCTCGTCCAGGGCAAGGCAGCCGCAGGACAGCTCGCCGTCTTCGGCTCTGAGCCCGGCGAGAAAACCTACTCCCCGATCTGGAAGGAGACGATCCTGACCTGGAAGGCGAGCGCGACGCCGGTCCTGATCAAGAGCGACACACAGATCGACCAGCTCGAGAAGAAGGGCGTGCTCACCGAGCGGGCGACCGCAATCAGGCTCAACTGCCCAATCATCAAGGTCGGCAAGGGCTAGCAAGCAGGGCCGAACGGGGAGCCGTGCAGGGCGGCTCGCCGATGGCAGCCTGGGCGGCCGCCCCGCCGTTGGACTCGCAAACTCGAGAGCGGCTACGGCCAGCCTTGCTCCTCCAGCGGGGTCGCGATCACCTCGTTCAGCACCAGCTCCTTCGGTGCCGCGGCGATCCAGACGATCAGCGCAGCAAGATCCTCGGGCGGTAGCGACCGGGCGGCGGGCGAGGGCTCCCGCGGCAGCGCGTGACGCTCGGCCGCGCTCCAGGCCCCCAGCCCATCGCCATCCCCCCGGGGAAGACGACGCAGGCCCGGATCCCGTGGGCCTTGCCTTCGGCATTGAGCGCCTGCGTGAAGCCGGCGAGCGCGAACTTCGACGCGCAGTACGCGGACGCGTTTGCCCATCCCCGCTTGCCGGCGACCGAGGAGACGTTCACGATTGTGCCTCGGCCCGCGTTCCGGATGGACGGAAAAAAGCACTGCTTTGCCCAGCAGGAACGGGGCACGCAGGTTGACGGCGAGGACGCGGTCCCAGTCGGTCGCGGCAAGGCCCTCTATGCCGCCGGGAGCATCCGTCGCGCCGCTGTTGACGAGCAGATCGACGCCGCCGAACTCGCTGAGAGCTCGCTCCGCCGCCGATAGGACGTGCTCGGCCTCGGCTAGGTCAACCGGAACAGGAAGGGCGCGGACACCGCTGTGAGCTGCCTCCGCCGCCACCTGGTCGAGCTCCTTCTCGCCCCGCGCGAGCAGCACTAGGTTGGCCCCCGCCTGCGCAAGGGCAATCGCCGTCGCCCGTCCGAGCCCGCTCGTCGCACCGGTCACGAGCGCAACTTGGCCCGCTAGCTCACGCTCGCCGCTCAACTCCAAGGCGCTTCTACCGCACCCCAGAGCCGCCGACTCGAAACCGCCGGCCGAACGCATCCGCACACGCTCGGGCGAACGCGCTCACCCACCTCTGGGAACGGGAGAAGGCGACGTCCTTGGCCTCGGGGCCGAGCTCCTCGCGCAGCTGCTCCTGCAACTCGTTCGTGAAGGTCAGCGTCCCGCCTTCGCTATGCCCGATCACGGGCGCTTCCTTTGTGCCGAGCAGGTGGTGCGAGGGCGCAGTGACAGCTCCCCTCTCTGTCTCCTGGAACTTCGCCGCAAGCGCGGGCCGGTGGTTCCTAGCGCCACCTCACGCGCACGTCGACAGCGGAAATCCGTCGCAGTTAGCTGACCTCACGGAGCCTGCCCGTCTCCACCTCATAGACGAAGCCGCGAACCTTGTCCTTCTTCGGGATGAACGGGCTTGCCTTGATCCGGGCAATCGACTGACGAACGTCTTCCTCGAGATCGTCGAATGCTTCGGCCGCCCATTCCGGCCGGATGCCCGTCTCCTGCTGAACTTGACGCCGGAACTCGTCGTCGCCGAAGGTCAGCATGCCGCAGTCGCTGTGGTGGATCAGCATGATCTCCTCGGTTCCGAGCAGCCGCTGCGAGATCGAGAGCGACCGGATCTCGTCGTCGGTGACGACCCCGCCCGCGTTTCGGATCACGTGGGCGTCGCCCTCATTCAGCCCGAGCAGCCCATACGGGTTCAGCCGCGCGTCCATGCAGGCCACGATCGCAACGCGTTTGGCGGGCGGGAGCGGCAGCTCGGCCTTGTCGAAGCTCTCCGCGTACCTCTCCGCGTTCCGAAGGAGCTCGTCGATGACGCTCATCTCGCCTCCCTTCGCTTCATGTTTTGAAGCAACGACACTATAGAAAGTGAAGCTTGGTGGAGGCTACAGCAACCGTGAGCGCCTGCGGCGGCGCGCAGGGCGGCGCGTGCAGCTGGGAGAGTTCGTCGCTCGGCTCTTTGGAACACCCACCTCGGTGATCCCGCGCTCGCTCTCTGACTTCCGCGACTACTTCAACGCCCAAATCGCCGGCGAGACGATCACGGTCACGGCACCGGCGAGAGAGGTGGCCGCGGTGATCCTCGAGGCGCCTCTGCCTGTGCCCATACGCGTGCTCGTTCCCGCGCATCGACTCGCGACCGCCGGCCTGCTCCCGCCGCGGCTCCGCCGGGAATACGGCCTGCGTTGGAGCCCCCTCCACGAACGCGCGTTACCGCTCGCCGCGCGTTCCGTCAGACTCGCCACGACTCCCGTGCTGGTCGCTGCATCGCGACTGGCGCCGACACAGACGGATTCGCCGCGTAGCGACGGCCACTCGCCGCATCGCTGCACACGGTGTGAGTGCTCAGCCCTGTCGGGCGGCGCGCCGTTCGGCCTCGGCGACGACGGCCTCGAGAGACGATCGGACGGCCTGCTCCCAGGAGCGGGCCACGCGGTTGCCCCACGAGCTGCCGAGCCCCCAGAAGTCGGTCCCGAGCTCGCCTTCCCAGGTCAGTTTCGTGCCTCCTTCTGAAACGTCGAGGACGAACGACTCGACGATGTGTGGCACGGGACCGCGAACGACACGGAAGTCGATCCTGTCTGGGCGCCGGAAGCGGACCGTCTCCACGGTTGTCGCGACGCCGCACTTGACCGGTGTGAAGTGCGCTGCCAGGGCCATGTCCGAGCCGCGCTCCCAGACCTGCAGCTTTTCCTCGAGAGCGCGTGGCGTCCGCTGCAAATAAGGGCCGGCGATCGCGTCGAAGACGATCTCGCGATCGGCGGCGATCTGCCAGCTACACGGCCCGAGACTGCGCACCCTCCGGCCGACGCCGATGTCGATCGTCAGCGCCCCGCTTGTGAGCAATCGGTAGGCCCCGCGGCCGCCGGCAGCGATGGCGAGGGCGAGGATCAAGCGCCGCACCCACACGAGTGTAGGGGTGGGTGCTTCTCCGGGTCACAAGTCGCGCGAGTTCGTCAGAACCCTACGCAGAGCCTGTGGGGTCGTAGGGTTCGAAAACTCGGTCATGCCGTCGATTCCGCGGATTTGCAGCGGAATCAAGTTAATGAACCCTACGAGCGGAGAGCCAGCGCTGAAGGGTGTGAGAGCTCCATTTCAGCCCCGGAATCCGAGTTTTGACACCCTTCACGGTCGCAGCTGCTCGCAGGCTTGCGGCGGGCAAGGCACTGAAGATCGCGGGTTCGAGGCCGAGCTCGCCGGAGAGGCCGCGTGATTGAAAGCTCCGGCTGCCGTGGTGAGTCGGCCGTTTCGAGCGCTGCCCGCTCCTTTCCGGGTGAACTCGAGCGGCGGCTGGTGAAGGGCCGGGGTTACGCCTTGCCCCGGGCGACCCCGCGAGCGATACATGGGCGCTCCGCGACATGCGCCCCGACCCGGCCGTACGTGGCGGCCGGGTGGGGGCGGGGACCTACACATGGTCTGTCCCCTTGGCCCCTTGGGTCCCGCGCCCTACGGGTAGCTGTAGGTGGTCCCGGTGTAGGTCGGCGTGGTGGTCGTGGTGGTCGTGACGGGCGGCGCCTTGACGACTGCGGTTCCCTTGGCGGAGACCGCGTACCACCTGGCGCCGAACGCCAACCTGCGTTCGCCGTTCGTCTGACCCGCGCGCTTGTCGAGCACGAACGTGTAGAGCGGGTGCTTGTTGTAGGACACCTGCAGGCTGCCGTTGCTGCGCCTCGTCGTGCCGAGCAGCGACGCTTTCACGCCGGATCCGGCAGTCGGCTTGCCGTGACGGAGCAAGGGCGGCCAGAACTTCGCGCAGCTCGCGCTACAGGCGCTCTTGCCGTTCCTGTCCTTTGCGAAGAGGTAGAGCGTGTGCCCCCTCGAGTTCACCAGAATCGGGCCGAGCTTCGTCTTGCGCAGGGAGACGGTCGCGTTCGTCCCGGTCGCACCGCGGGCGACCCAGCCCGCGGCGAGGAACCCGATCACGCCCAGCACCACCGTCAGCGTCAGCACGACGACCACGCGCGTCATCGCCGCCGGCCTGGCTACGTCGCGTTCTCTTCCCTTTCGATCACTCGTCTCTCGCATCGCCCCATCTCCCTTCTCGCCTGTTCTACGCGACCAAGGCGCAGCCGGATTCACGCCTGATGCCCACCTGCGCCACATCGTTCGGCTCGAGGTTTTGAGCGGGAGGCCGAGCCCGCCGCAGACACAGCGGCGAGGTCGAGCGCGTGTGCCCGCGACTACGCCACGCGCTCTGCCGGGGCGCGACAATCCGGCCGCCTCGTCTGCGCGTATTGCCAGGTATGAATCGGATCGCGACCTATGCCGCCGCTCTCGCGCTGGCCGCCGGCGCGGCCGCCGGCCTCAGCGCCTGCGGGAGCTCGAGCAGCAGCTCGAGCAGCGGCTCGGGCGGCTCGAAGCCTGCCGCGGCGGCCGACACCGTCTCGCTGAAGTCGGTCTCGGGCGTCGGCACCGTCCTCGTCGACTCGAAGGGCTTCGCCCTCTACAGCCCGGACCAGGAGCGGAGCGGCACCGTGCGCTGCACCGGCAACTGCACCGCCATCTGGGTCCCGCTCACGCTCTCGCATGGCGCGAGCGGCGCGACCGCGTCGTCGAGTCTGATGTCGAAGCTCGGCACGATCATGCGCCCCGACGGCAAGACCCAGGTCACCTTCGACGGCAAGCCGCTCTACCGTTTCGCCCGCGACGGCTCGCCGGGGAAGGTCACGGGCAACGGCGTCTCCGACCAGTTTGGCGGCCGGAGCTTCACCTGGCACGTCGCCGCCTCGGGGAAGACGCAAACGACGACACCGACGACGACGACCCGCGGCTACTAGCAGGACTTTGTTAGCTGGTTGAAGGGTCCTCTTCGTCTGCGGCGAACGGTGTCCGCGTCGGCGGTCATCGTTCGGAAGGAGGAGCGGGTGGAAGCGGCGCTGCAATTGGAGAGTGTGGACTTGACCCGGTTTCGTTGACACCTCCACGCTTGGGGTCGCAAGTCCCGGTAAGGAGTCGAGGTGCCAAGGACGAGACCGCCGTATCCGCCCGAGTTCCGTCAGGAGGCGGTGCGGCTCGTGCAGTCGGGAGGTAGGTCGCAGGCGCAGGTCGCGCGCGAGCTCGGCGTCGCCGGCGAGACGTTGCGGAGCTGGGTGCGCCAGGCGGAGGTCGACGCCGGCGAGCGGGAGGGCCTGACCAGCGAGGAGCGTGAGGAGCTGCGCCGGCTGCGGCGCGAGAATCGCGTTCTCCTGGAGGAGCGGGAGATCTTGAAGAAGGCAGCGACTTTCTTCGCGCGGGAGACCGATCAGCGGCGATGAGGTACCGGCTGGTCGAGGCGGAGAAGGCAGAGCACGCGATCTCCCGGCTCTGCACGGTGTTGGGCATGACGCGCCAGGGCTTCTACGCCTGGCGGCGGCGCGGACCGAGTCTGCGGCGACTGGGCGATGAGCAGCTGAAGCGGCTGATCGTCACGATCTACGACGGCTCGCTGCAGACCTACGGCGCGCCGCGCGTCCAGCTCGACCTCCGCGACGACCATGACGTCCACGTCGGCCGCAAGCGGGTGGCGCGGCTGATGCGAGAGCTCGAGCTGCAAGGCGTCTCCCGGCGCGGGAAGAAGCCGCGCACGACGGTCGCCGACGAGAAGGCGCCGCCGGCGCCGGACCTTGTCGAGCGCCGCTTCGTCGCCGGTCGCCGATCGGCCGACCGCCCTCTGGCTGGCCGACATCACCTACGTGCCGACGCTCGAGGGCTACCTGTTCCTCGGCGTGGTGATGGACATGTTCTCCTATCAAGTCAACAACAAACCGTTGCGACGACCGGTTGAGGTCACGCAGTCCACCTCGCTCGCCTTCGGCAAGACGATGCAGGACGCCGGAGTCATGCCGAGCATGGGCCGCCGCGGCGACGCCTACGACAACGCCGCCTGCGAATCCGTGATCTCGACGCTGAAGGTCGAGTGGATCAAGCGGCACCGCTACGAGAGCCGCGACCAGGCGCGGCTCTCGATCTTCCGCTACATCGAGACGTTCTACAACCGGCGCCGCCGCCACTCCTCGCTCGGCGGGATCAGCCCCGACGAGTGCGAACGGCGTTTCCAGACCAGACTACAAGGAAAAGAAGTTGATACAATACAGACAACAAGAGCAGCCTAGCCCGCCGGTGTCAACCGAAACGGGGCAAGCTCACGGCTGGCGAAGTCGCTGGACGCGATCGTCGAGGAGTTCCGCACCCGCCCGCTCGACGGCGCGCCCTACGCGTACCTCGTCCTGGACGGGCTCGAGGTCAAGTGCCGCGAGGGCGGCCGCACCGTCAACGCCTGCGTCGTGCACGCAGTCGCGGTCAACCGCGATGGCTACCGGGAGTCGCTGGGACTCGACGTCGTCACGAGCGAGGACGGTGCCGCCTGGCTCGCCTTCCTGCGCAGCCTGGTTGCCCGCGGCCTTGCCGGCGTCCGCCTGGTTACCTCCGACGCGCACCCCGGCCTGGTCGACGCGATCGCGGCGACGCTGCCGGGCGCGAGCTGGCAGCGCTGCCGCACCCACTTCATGCGCAACCTCTTGACCCGCGTACCGAAGAGCGCGCGGTCGTTCGTAGGAGCGCTGGCGCCAGCTCTGGTCGATCGAGCGGCTGAACAGGGAGGTCCGCCGCCGCACCGACGTCGTCGGCATCTTCCCCAACCGGGCCTCGATCATCCGCCTGGTCGGCGACAGACCCGGCGCTCGGTACGCACGCTCAGCCGGCGAACCTCCAAAGAATGCGCCCGCTCGAACCAGCCGGCTTGGCTCCTACCACGGGGGTTGGTTCGCACATCCCTCGATCAAGCGATTGCGGGGACAGGCGAACAACGGCTGAAATGCCCGAGAACACCAACCAGCCCCGCCAACTGGCTGGTGCGGCCCATGTCAGCGCGGGGTTTTTCGCCAGCCAGGAGGCCCGTCGAGGTTGGACACGCACGGGGGGTTTGGAGCCGCACGGGGTGAAAGTTCGACGCTTCACGCCTACCTGGGCGTACTCCGCCGGCGAAAATGGCCGTTTCTGCAGGCCCTCGTACTGGTGCCGTTGGCGGCGCTGGTCTGGTCGCTGCAGCAGACCCCGCTCTACCAGGGTTCATCGGCCGTCCTGCTCAGCCGCCAGAATCTGGCCGCCACCCTCAACGGGACCCAAGATCCCAACGCCTATCAACAGGCCGACCGGTTCGCTCAGACCCAGGCCGATCTGGCCCGCAGTCCGGAGGTGGCGCGCCGTGCGCTCGCGGCGGCGCGGATAAAGGATCGGACTCCAGCCGATCTGCTCGCCCACTCGAGCGCCACGCCAGAGGCCAACGCCGATCTCCTCATATTCCACGTCAATGACGGCGACCCGCGCACGGCTACGCGACTTGCGACCGCGTACGCAGCTCAGTTCACCGTCTACCGGCTGAAGCTCGACACCTCCTCGCTCCAGCGGGCGGCCTGGGAAGTGGCTGCTCGAATCAGGCAGCTGCATGTGCAGCATGACCGGCGCTCGCCCCTCTACGCCAGCCTGGTCGAGAAGGAGCAACAGCTCCGCACCCTCGAGGCGCTGCAGACGTCCAATGCGTCCCTCGTTCGCGCAGCAGACGGCGCCGCCCAGATCCGGCCACGCCCGGTGCGCAACGTCGTGCTCGGCCTCGGCCTCGGACTCGTACTCGGTATCGCGCTCGCATTCCTCTGGGATGCGCTCGATACACGCGTTCGGTCGGCCGAGGAAATCAGCCATCGGCTCAAGCTGCCGCTGCTCGGCAGGTTGCCCGCGTGGGAGCGGACCAAGCCGCAGCCGCGGCTGCGGTCGTGGCTGCATCTGGTGCGGACGAGACTCGGGTTGGTCCTACCGGAAGAAGAGTTCGAAGCGGCTCTGACGGGCCTGGAGCCCGCTCCGCTCCTGGCGATGCTCGCGGAGCCGCACAGTGTCCAGGCCGAGGCGTTTCGCATGTTGCGCACGAATCTCGAGTTCGTGAACCTGGATCGACGCGTCCGGACGATCATGGTCACCAGCTCCGTGGAAGGGGAGGGAAAATCGACGACGGCCGCCAACCTGGCCATCGCGTTCGCCCGTGCGGGGCGCCGCGTGATGCTCGTCGATCTGGACCTGCGGCGCCCAATCCTGGATCGGCTCTTCTCTCTCGAGGACCGGCCTGGGCTCACCGACGTTGCTCTCGGCCGGGCGAAGCTCGAGGACGCCGTTGCGCCGGTTCCGATCCCGTTGCCGGAACGAGCCGTTGCTCCAAGAGCAGGCGGGAACGGGCACGGTGAGCTGGCGGGAATGCTCCAAGTTCTCGCCTCGGGGCCGATTCCACCTGACGCCGGTGAATTCGTGGAGACGCGCGTTCTCGCCGAGCTCATCGAGTGCCTCGCGAGGGACGTCGACATCGTCCTGTTCGACGCTCCACCGCTCCTGCACGTGGGAGACACGATGGCGCTGAGCGCGAAGGTGGACGGGCTCCTCGTCGTCGCCCGGTTGGAGGTCATCACCCGCTCGATGCTGAACGAGCTCGCGCGCGTGCTCGACGCGACGCCAGGTACGAAGCTCGGCTGGGCTCTTACCGGCGCCGATCTCGAGGACGGTTACGGCTACGGCTACAGCGCTCGCTACCGACACGGCGACCAGGCTGCACCGATCTCAGCGGACATGGAGCGTGTGAGGTGACACGCAACACCCGGATCGTCGTCGCGGATGCGCTGGTGATGTTCCGGTCGGGCGCCCGGGCCGTTCTCGAGAGCGAAGCCGACTTCGAGGTCAGGGAGACGGCGAACTTCAACCAGCTGGCGAGCGTGCTTCAAATGGATCATCCCGAGATCGCCTTGGTCGACACGGACCTCCCCCCGCTCGGCGGACTCGAGGCGATCTCACGTCTCGCCGGAACGCACCGGACGGCAATGGTTGCATGGGGCCTGCGGCCCGCGCCGCAGGCCGTCATCGAGGCGATCCGGGCCGGCGCCATCGGCTACCTCCGAAAAGACATCTCGTCGTCTGGCCTGGTGCGAGCGCTGCGCGGGATCTTTCTCGGCGAGGTGCCCGTGGCCCGCGACCTCGTGGGCGCGCTCGTGGACGCGCTCCAGGGCCTCGGCGAGCGCGAACGCGCCCGAGAGGCCGCCTACGCGCTCTCCGCGCGGGAGCGCGAGGTCCTCGCCCACGTGGCAAGAGGAGCGCGGAACAAGCAGATCGCGGCTGCCCTCTACATTTCCGAGTTCACGGTCAAGCGACACCTCCAGAACATCTTTCAGAAGCTGGACCTGCCGTCACGCCGAGCAGCCGCCGCTTTCTACCGGTCGGCGTTCGGATTCGATGAGTTCGACGCTGCGGTGGAGGAGGATCACAGAGACCTAATCCCGAGCCTTGCTCGCTGATGCGGTCCCTCCAGACGGCAGACTCGGCTCTTCTGGAGGACGCCCTCGGTGAGCGCACGGCTCTAGCGACCGACGCGTCGAACGGGAAGGGCGCACGGCGCCGCGCCGGTCTCGGGTCGCGCGGACGCCGCGGTCGGCTCGTCGGTCCGGCGCTGGCGTTCGGGGATCTGCTTGCGCTTGTGCTCGCCTTCGTCGGGACAGAGGCGTTCTTCGGTGGCTCAGAACGCGGCCACATCGGCCAGGCGATCGAATACGCCGTCTTCTTCGCGACGCTGCCGGGTTGGCTGATCGTCGCAAAGCTCCACGGTCTCTACGACCATGACGACGAGCGCGCCGACCACACGACCACAGATGACGTTTCCGGCGTGTTTCATCTCGTCACGGTAGGCGCTTGGCTGCTCGTCGCTGGTGGCTGGATCTTCGGGTCTGTCGACCCCGACCTCACGAAAGTGATCGCCTTCTGGGCCGCCGCGATCGTGCTGGTGACGGTGGCCCGAACCGTGACCCGCGCCGTCTGTCGTCGGTGCCCACGCTACGTCCAGCGCACCCTCATCGTCGGAGCGGACGGCCTCGCCCGGCTCGTCGCGCGCAAGCTCGAGCAGCATCCGGAGTACGGCTTGGACGTGGTGGGATTCGTGGCCGACGAAGAGCGAGCGGACGCGTCACCGCTTGCGCCACCCGAGCGGCTGCCCGAGCTCGTTCATCAACTCGACGTCGACCGCGTGGTCGTCGCGTTTCCCGACCGACCGATCGAGGAGCTGCTCAGGGTGCTTCGGCCGCTCCGCCGATACGGCGTTCAGATCGACATCGTGCCGCGCCTGCACGAGCTGATCGGACCGAAGCTCGCCGTCCATCGAGTCGAGGGGCTTCCACTCGTCGGAGTGCCCCCCGTCCTGCACTCGGTCTTCGCTCGCGCCGCCAAGCGGACAATCGACGTGGTCGGAGCCGCCGCCGCTCTCGTTCCCGCAGTACCACTCTCTCTCTTCATCGCCTGGCGGATCAAGCGGGACTCCCCGGGCCCCGTCCTCTATCGCCAGCGACGTCTCGGGATCGGGATGCGCGAGTTCACCATGTTCAAGTTCCGCACGATGCAAACGGAGGCGGACGATGCCGCGCATCGCGCCTACATCGCGGGCACGATGAACGGAGCGGCCTCGCCCGTGGCAGGAGGCCTGTACAAGCTCGAGCGATCCGAGGCCGTGACCGAGGTGGGCAAGTGGCTGCGAAGGACGAGCCTCGACGAGCTTCCGCAGCTGATCAACGTCCTCCGCGGAGACATGTCGCTCGTCGGTCCGCGGCCTTGCCTCGGTTACGAGACCGAGCACTTCGCTCCGCATCACTTCGAGCGCTTCCTCGTCCCCGCCGGCGTCACCGGCCTCTGGCAGGTCACCGCGCGTGCCCGTTCCACCTTTCTCGATGCGCTCGAGATGGATGTTTCGTACGCGCGCGGCTGGTCGCTCGGGCTCGACCTGAAGCTGTTGTGCCGCACTCCTCTCCAGCTATTGAGATCGAATGCCACGGCCTGAGGAGAACCCCGTCCGCATCGCCGTCGTCGGCCTCGGCTATTGGGGGCCCAATCTCGTCCGCAATCTGCACGAGCTGCCCGAGGCAGAGGTGGCCTGCGTCTGCGATCTCCGTGAGGAGGCGCTTGCG
>WNGA01006710.1_pt1 | contig 32586 bp, 31 predicted proteins | sample 5400061 | NCBI WGS metagenome assembly WNGA01 (sample SAMN13153366, study PRJNA577476) | soil metagenome | isolation source: 100 cm soil or saprolite under grassland replicate 2 | place: USA:California | collected 2016-06-15 | reverse complement strand
TCGCCAGGAGCCGCGCTGTGCAGCTTGATCCTGACCCCACGTGCCAGACGTGTGGCCGGCATTTCGTCGTGCCAGCCACACGTCGTGGCCCGCCGCGGCGTACCTGCAGTCGCTCGTGCGCTGCGCGTTGTCCGCGTCGTCACGTGCCGCTCGACGAGCGCTTCTGGCGACACGTCCAGCGCACCGAGTCGTGCTGGCTGTGGACGGGATGTCACACGCGCAACGGCGCCGGCATCCTGCCTGTGCGTCAGGGCGGCAAAGTCCAACGACTGACGGCGGCTCGCGTGGCCTGGGAGTTGTTCGTCGGACCCCTTCCGCCTGGTCGACGACTCTGGCGGCGCTGCCGAAGGCCCGTCTGTGTGCGACCCGACCACCTGGTGCTCGTCCATCGCGGCCGCTCGGGCCAGGGCGCTCACTCCGAACCTGGCGCCATGCCCGACGTGCACCGCGCCAGCCGGCCGGATTCCAGGCGGACCTGGTGGACACGCGAGCGCGTGCTGGACGGCCTGATGGCTTTCCACGACGCGACCGGCCAGGCGCCGACGACCAGCCGCTACTGGGCCAGTTTTGTCCGGATCCAAATCCAGATTCAACCGCCATTTCCCGAACTTTCGCGCCGCCTGGAATGCAGCGGGCGTTGAACTCCCCGACGCGCATTGGGCGCCGTGGACCGCCGAGCACGATCGCTACGTGGTGACCCAGCTGGGCGTGCGACCGACCATCGCGATCGCAGCAGCGCTCGGTCGCGGCGCGGCAGCGGTTCGATCGCGGGCCCGCAAGCTCGGCCTGCGGGTCGGCATCGCCAGGGGCTGGCCGATCCAGCGTGTTGCGCGTACGGTCGGCATCTCCGAGTACATCCTGCGCGCCCTGTGTCAGGCGTGGCGAGCTGCCCGCTTTCAAGGGCGCCAAGCATGTCTACCTGGATCCTGCGGACGTCGTTGTTGTCTCGGAGATCGACTGGCAACATCCACCAGCTGAGCTCGAGACGGCCGCTCTGCAATCCCTCCGCCGGCGGCTGGTGATGGTGCTTGCCAATCGGTTGGGAGCGACGCGGCAGTCGGAGTCGCGGTTGTCCAACGTCGCGATTTCGCACGGAGCCAGCGATAGGCGTTGGCGTCGCGCGAACTACCAGCCCGCAGTTGAGGTGTGGTCATCCACCCCGGCTGCCTGCTTGGGGGCCGGGGATCGGACCAATCGGAGCCACCTGTAACGGAGGTCATTGCCACCCATGCACCACGTCATCAGCACGATCCATTGCCAATTGCCATCGCCCAGTCTGGAGCCGCCTTCCTGATGCGCTGGAACGAGCTGGTCGGGGATGGCAACGGACCCGAGGAACTGCCTCCGCTACGGCCACGTTTGCTTTCGGCCAACCAGCAGGTTTGAGCCCGCACGTCATCGTCTCGTCGCGGGAACCGCGCGGCATGACGTCGCTGGCTCTTCCAGAGTCGGGCGAGTGGTGACTCGCTCGACTGGAGCTCGCCTCCCGCCTGCTCGCCGCAGCACGCAGCCTCGACGAAGTGAAGGTGGTGGTCGACCTGGCTGAGCCTGCTCGGGTCTATGCCCGCCAGGCTCAGTTGGGACTCGATGCCCAGAACAACGCCGCCGAAGTCAGGCTTCGCGCCGAACGCCGCGCTGGTGAGCTCCTGGCTGAGATGGAAAAGCACCCCGGAGGTCGTCCGTCGGCGCAGGCGCCATCAGCAGGGTCTCCTACCACAGCCGAAAACCCCTCACCGACTGTCAGGGGTCTTTCCCAACTCCAACCCAAGCGCCTGGCCGAGCTGCGCATCACTTATCGCCAATCCAATCAATGGCAGCAGCTTGCGGCGATGCCCGAGCCGGTCTTAGAGGCGCATATCCGCGCGACGCGCTCACGCCGCAAGGAGCTCACCACTGCGAGCGCACTCAAATTGGCTCGCCAGCACCGCGGTCCCCGGCCATCCCCACCAGCACCCGCTCCGATCCACGAGCAGCTCGACCCTGGCGATCGCTTCGATGTCGCGGTCCCCGCGGCCTGACCGACGACCATCATCGGCGGGATTTCGCGGCTCATCTTTTGCGCTTCGGAAGTAGCCGAGAAGCAGCGGCCAGCGACCAGCAGGTTGTCGACACCGCGCGGCAGCAGTGAACGGTACGGGTAGTAGTAGTCGCGGCCGCGGCCGATGCGATCCTCGAACCAGCGGCCGCTCAGCACGTCCTGTTTGGTAAGCACATACTCGCCCTGGAGCAGGCGCGTCTGGCGCACGCCGAGTTGCGGCGCGGTGTCGACGAGTTGGGCACGCTCAAACCCGGGTAGGTTGGCGCGGGCAAATTCCAGCGCGCGGAAAATGCGCCGTCGCGCCTCGTGCTCGACATAGGTCTGATCCTCTACGCGCAACGCGTTAAGGTTTGGGATGTGTGGGCAGTTGCACCACACCACACCGTCGATCGTCGTGCGCAACCACCAGTAGTCCCACGCGCTGCCGTAGATGGCCTTGATCTCACGGTTGAGTCGCTCCGCCTCTTCAGGCTGCGCACGCTCCCAGTCAATCGCCCGCTCGACGTCGACATTTGCGAAGCGGTGGACGACTGTCATGATGTAGGTGCCCAACTCGAACGGTGCTCCAGCGCAGGCAAACACGTCGCCGTCACCCGACGCATCGATGATCGCGCTGGCCAGAATCGCCTCGCGACCCGACTTTGTTTCGAAGATGCCGCCGCGGAGCGCGCTATCCTCGACCAGCGCGTCGACGAACGTCGTATGTAACCGCAGTTCGACTCCGGCCGAGTCAAGCAGTTCCAATGCGACGAACTTGAGCGCCTCCGGGTCGAATGAGACGGCATAGGTAACGGTCTTGGGGCGCGTGCGGGCGTAGTTGTCCTGGAGTCCCCAGCGGCCCCAGCGCGCCCACGCCGCCTCCGACGACACGAACTGGTCTTCGAGCGGCGGGTAGACGGCCCCGCCCAGCCGGTCGAGGCGCTCGACGATCTCGTCGCACAGTCCGCCCACGGTCTTCTCGTGGAGGTCGGCCATGTCGTCAAGCACAATGACCTCGCCGCCTGAAGCAAGACCACCCAGATGCCCGTAGCGCTCGGCGAGGATGACCCGCGCTCCGTTACGCGCAGCGGCAATCGCGGCGCATATGCCGGCTGGACCTCCACCGACCACCAGGACATCCGTACGCGCGCTAACCGGAGTCTCACGCGCTGCTTCGCGAATCACGCCGAAGCTCATGCCCGTGGACTCAATGCTAGACGGTACTCGGCCGGTCTCGAGCGCAGCAGCGCACGACATTGGCAGTCGGCCGGCTCGTCCAGGCGGGCGAGCAGACGCAGCTCCAGCTCGCCGATGACCTTCGGCAATGTTTCGACATACAGCTTGTCGAGTGTTGACGTCAGGTGCTGCGGCCGCAGGCCCTCTGCCCAGTTGGATGGAACGTGGTAGTACAACATGTGCATGCCGCACACGCGCGCAAGCGGTGGACTGACGCAGTCGCCGGTGATGATCGGGCTGCCGACGGACTGGCCAAAATAGCGTAGCAGCATGGCCTGGCCCGCGGACTCGAAGGCGCCATAGTGCCAGCGATTCAGAATGACGCGCGCCTCGTGACCATGGACGCGCCGGAACGGCGATGATGGCAGGCGAGCGAGCTCATCCGCCCAGGCGCGCGCTAGGGAGGGGCAGAACGGCTCATCCATGAGCGGCACGCGCTCGGCGAGGGTGCTCTCGAGCACCGTGCCGGGCAGACCAGCCGGCGGCGCATCCAGGCTCATGAACGACCACGGCAGAACCATGTCGCCGGGCTGGACCGCGTCGTCGCCATCGCGCCAGTCACACGTCCCGCTGGTGCCGCCGACAATCAACACGCGCACACCGGCCTGCCACAAGAGCCAGAACACCTTGTGCTCCGCCTCGCGAAGAATCCAGTCTTCGCCGGCGACCATGCCGTAGCTCGGGATGCGCAGGAAGTGTCGGCCGGTCGGGGATTGATAATGTTCGAGCCGCGGGCCCGGACCGTAGGGCGTTGGTGGGCGGTGCATTCCGAGCAGGGTGCTGCCGCGCTCCTCGGCGAAGGTTGGGAAGCGATCACCGAGCCCCCATAGTGGGCTGCCGCTGATTGTGGCGATCGCCGCGCTGGGTCCGCTGTATGTTACGGAGGGATCAGGCGACGGCACGAGTCAACCTGGCCGCAGCTTCGACCGCCTTGCTCAGCGCTGTGCCCGCATCGAGGCGCGTTGGCTTCCCCTCGCGCAACAGTTGCTCACCGTCGATCCAGACGGCGGAGACGTCCGAGCCGCGCGCAGCGTACACCAGGTTGGCCGCGTCGTCGTGCCACGGTTGGACGCGTGCACTCGACGTTCGAACCGCGATCAGGTCGGCGCGTTTGCCGACTTCGAGCGAGCCAATCTGCCGGTCCAGACCCAGAGCACGCGCGCCGTCGATCGTGGCCATGCGCAGGACTTCGGTCGTGGTCAGCATCGCTGGATCGTCCGCGGCGACCTTGTTCAGCAGGCTGGCCAGCTTCATCTCTTCGAACAGGTCCATGCCATTGTTGCAGGAAGCGGCGTCGGTACCGAGTCCAACTACCGCGCCGCTGGCGCGGAGCGACCCGATCGGCGCAATACGAGCCTCGAGCTTGGCATTGCTGCTCGGGCAGTGCGCCACGGCGGTGCCGCGACGTCCGACCCGCTCGGCCTGGTCAGGCGTGAGGTAGGTGCAGTGAGCCACCACCACGTCTGGGCCGAGCAGGCCAAGATCGTCCAGGTAAGCAGCGCAATCGTCGCGCGCGCTGACCTCCGCTTGAGATTGCGCGAGGTGGATGAAGACACGCGCGCCCGTGCGGTCGGCGAGGGCGCGCACGCGGCGGAGCACCTCGGGTCCGCACGTGTCGGTGGCATGCGGCCCTATGCCCACGGTCACGCGCGGCGTCCCCGAGACATGCTCGATCAGGCGCTCCGTCGTGGCAAGTGCTTCCTGCGCACCGTCGTCGTAGAGCGAGTTAGCCACGATTGCGCGCAGCCCGCTAGCGGCAACCCCCTCGACGATCGTCGCCATGTGCGCGTAGCGATCCGCAATAGTCGTGACGCCGTTCATCAGCAGTTCGACGCAGCCAGCCAGGGCCGCCGTCTTGAGATCCTCGGGTGTGACCTGTCGCTCGAGTGGCCGCATGCGGCCGCCGAGCCACTCGCCGCGTGGCACGTCTTCAGTCAAGCCGCGGAAGAGCCACATCGGTGTGTGCGTGTGGGTGTTGATCAGGCCCGGCAGCAGCACATGACCGTCGAACGTCTGAACCTTTCCGGGAGGCATAGCGGAGAGCGGCCCAACTGCAACGATCCGTCCGTCGCGCATGGCCAGTGCGCCCGGCGCATGGACCTTCCCGAATGGATCAAGTGTGAGCAGGCGGTCGGCGGCAACGATCGAAAGGTCGCTCACGTCGTGCTCGTCGTCGGCGGTTTCCAGCGCACGATCAGCCGTTCAGCCAACACGACGGCGCCGAACTGCGCCAGGGCCATGAGCGAGCCGACCACCATCGCCGAATAGAGAAGTCCAGTGCGGAACTCGAAAGTGGCAATCGTGATCAGGTAGCCCAGGCCAGTGTCCGCGCCGATCCACTCGGACACGATGGCGCCAATCACGCACGACGTTGCCGCGATTTTGAGCGCCGAGAACAGGAACGGCAGCGACGACGGCACGCGCAACTTCCAGAACACTTGCGCCGGCGACGCCGACAGCACACGCATCAATTCAAGCGCGCTCGGCTCGACCGCCTCCAGTCCACGCACCATATTGACCAGCGTCGGGAAGAAGGAGATCAGCGCGGCGATGATGATTTTGGGCGTGTAGCCGTTTCCGAACAGCAGTACCAGGATCGGCGCAATGGCGATGATCGGCACCGTCCTGATCGCCACGGCGATCGGGTAGAGCGCCCGTTCTGTCGGCTTGTTGTGCACGAACAGGACGGCCAGCAAGATGGCGATGCCGTTGCCGAGCACGAAACCACCCAATGACTCGATCAGGGTCGCGCCGGTATTGCGCTGCAGCGCTGGCCATTCTTCGAACATCGCCTGTACGACGCGCGAAGGCGCCGGAATCAGGAACTCAGGCACTCGGAAGAGCCGGATGTGTAGCTCCCAGTAGCCGAGCACAGCCAGCATGCCAAGCACGGGCACGAGCACGCGGCGTGCACGCGCCCCGCGGCGGCGCGCGGCAGATCCCGGCAATGCGACCGCGGCGGTGCTCACAGGAGGTCTGTCTCCTCGGTCGACAGCGCCCGGCGCAACGCGGCCGTGTAGCGCGCGAATTCAACGGTTTCCTTCATGGCCGGATCCCGCGGCCGGGCAAGGTCGATTGGCAAGTCGAGTTTGACGCGCCCCGGCCGAGCGGTCAGAACGACCACGCGGTCGGACAGGAACACCGCTTCGGGCGAACTGTGGGTGACGAACAGGATGGTCGTGCGCGTGGCCTGCCAGATGCGCAGCAATTCGGCGTTCATGCGCTCGCGGGTGATCTCGTCAAGCGCGCCGAACGGCTCGTCCATGAGCAGCAGCTGCGGCTCGGTGATCAGGGAGCGTGCGATCGATACCCGCTGGCGCATACCCCCCGAAAGCTGCCACGGATACGAAGCTTCGAAGTCTTTCAATCCGACCAGTTCAAGCAGGCCCCGCGCCCGCGCCGCGTCGTCGCGCGACCCTCCGCTGATCTCGAGCGGCAGCAGTACGTTGCTGATCGCCGACCGCCACGCAAGCAACGTGGGATCCTGGAACACGAAGCCAAACGCCCTGCTCTTGCGTGCAAGCTCAGGTGTGGTGTTCGCCACGCGAATGCTGCCAGCGGTTGGTGTGAGCACGTCGGACACCAAGCGCAGCAATGTCGACTTGCCGCACCCGGAAGGACCGAGTAGCGCGACGAACTCACGCGGTCGGACCGACAGACTCACGTTGTCCAGGGCCTGGATCGACCCGGACGGAGTGGCGAAATGCATCGACACTCCGTCGACTTCGATAGCGCCGGCGGCACCCATGGCGCGCGGACTACTGCTTGGGTCGGTCACCAACGCGATTCAAGATGTCCTGGGTCATCGCGTCGGCCGAGGTAATCGGGTTCTTGAGCAGACCCAGGTCGGCATAGGTTTTGATCGCTTCGTCCCACACTTGAGTGTCCATCCAGCCCCAGCCCTTCTCCTTGGTGGTATCCGACCACATGAAGGGTGCCTCGAGCTTCCATGTCTGCAGCTCGAGGTCTCGTTTGAGGTCTTGACCGTATTTGAGGGTGATATCCGTAGCCTCTTCCTGGTGGTCGGCGGCGTATGCCCACCCTTTGGCGCTAGCCGACAGGAAGCTCGTCATCACCTCCGGCTTGTTCTTCAGGACCTCGTCCGTGGTGAAGTACGTGAATGCGTACAGGTGGATGCCCATATCCCACAACAGCAGCGGGGCGGCGTCTACCCCGATAGCTGCCATCTGCGGCGCGTCGATGACCCAGGCTGTGATCACATCTACCTGCCCGGTCTTGAGCGGCGTGGTATCCGAGCCGATGACCACGATCTGGACGTCGTCACGCGGCAGGTTGTACTTGGCAATGACCGCATCGATCAGCGGTCGGGCGGTCGCCTGGATGCCGATCTTCTTGCCTACAAAATCCTTGGGCGAGTTGATGTTCTTGTCTTTGGTGGAGATGAACGCGAATGGATGCCGCTGCAGAGCTGTTGCGAATGCCTTGACCGGCAATCCCTGCGAACGTGCCAGAAACATGGCGGCAATCGACGATACGTTGCCAATGGTGTTCGAGCCACTGGCTGTCAGCGAGACCGGATCAATGTTCGGTCCACCCGGATCGATCCGCAGGTCGATTCCACGGTCTTTGAAGTAGCCCTTATCCAGTGCGACGAAGTCGCCGGCGTACTGCGAGTTTGCCAGCCAGCCCAGACGCAAGCTGACCTGCTCCGTTTTTGCGGGCGCGGCCTGCGTCGACGCCGGCGCTGCCGCGGCGGTCGTCGGTTTGGCTGCCGAGGTTGGCGCGGTCGACGTGGTCGAGGTGGCACCGCCACTACAGGCGGCCGCCAATCCGCCCGCTAGCGCTATCAGGCCCAAGAAGCTGCCACTGCGCAGCAGCGCTCGTCGCGAGATCTCCTTCTGCATACGATTCATCCTTTCCCCACCTCTGGAAACCAGACAGAACGGCCCGCGGTAGCCGTCTGCGCGTCCCATGCCTGCAGAATGCGAACGGCTTCATTGGCCACGTCGATCGCCGTCTGCACTCCTTCCTTGACCATTGTGTCTGTTAGTCGATTAGCGACCACCGCGCACACGCTACCGCCGCGCAGACCGTACAGTCCGAGCATCGTGAAGATAGTCGCCGCCTCCATCTCGAAGTTCAGGACGCCAGCTTTGCGCAGGTCGTCGAGCAACGTCTCCGAGAAGCTCTGCGTGTAGCCGTTGAACCCGGGCCGGCCCTGACCGGTGTAAAAGGAGGCCGTCGAGGCGCTTACGCCCAGGTGGTAGCGCACACCTAGCCGCTCGGCGGCCTGGATCAGCGCCAAGACGGCCTGGTAGTGGGCCGTAGCCGGGTATTCAAGTCGCACATATTGCGGACTCGTGCCGTCGAGCCGCACGGCGCCCGTGTGGATGATGACGTCACCACACTCGATGTGGCGCTGGATCGCGCCACACGTGCCGACGCGGATGAATGTGTCGGCGCCGATGGCGATCAGCTCTTCGAGCGCGCTCGACGTCGAGCCGCCGCCAGCGCCCGTCGAGCAGGCCGAGATCGATCCGCCATCGCGCAGCACGCCGGTCGCAGTGACATGCTCCCGTTCGTTGGCGATTTCCCGCCCCTCCGCCCAGCTTCGAACGATCGCGCCGACGCGCGCCGGATCGCCGGGTAGCAGCACGTATCTGGCGACATCGCCCGGTTTGCAGCGAATGTGGTACTGCAGCCCACTTTGTTCGGGCCGAGTAGCGGCGGACGTCCAGGTCATCTGCTGCTGAGTCTCCTTTCTACCGCCCGGCGCACGACGCGAAACGAGAACCGGTCGGTCCGCCAGTGGCTGCGCGACAAGAAAACGGGTTGTCGGTGGGCATCGAAATGCACCTGGTCCATGCGGATCAGCGCCCGCCCGCGCGGAACTGCCAGCGCGCGTGCCAGAGCGGGATTGGCATTGGCCGCCGTCAGCTCACACAGACTGTGGTCGACGTTGATGCCGTATTCCGCGCGCAGAAATTCGAGCAACGACTCGGGCTGAGCAGCCTGGTAGGCGCCAACATTGTGGGCGGGCCGGCCAGCTCGTCGCGCACGTGGCACAGCGGCTCGCCATCGGCCGTCCGCACACGTTCAACGATGAGGATCGATTGACCCTTTTGCAGGCCGAGACGGGCGGCGCTCGTCGCATCAGCCGGCGCCGCGCTAATGCGCAGGTGGTGTACGGCCGGTCGGAGGCCCTGGTCGCGCAGGAGCGACGTCGTGCTGCGGAGTGTCTCGAGGCCGGCCCAGCCGAACGATACGCCATCGGTGACGTAGCTGCCCGAGCCGCGGCGACTCACGAGGAGTCCTTCGTGTTCGAGCGCCTTTAGGGCTTCGCGGACGGTGCTGCGGGAGGTCCCCAGCCGCTGGGCGAGCGCCTGCTCGGCCGGAATACGCCGCCCGAGCTCATAGCCCTGTTCAACGAGCAGGTCACGGATGGCCTCACGGGCTCGCGCGTAGAGCGGCCGCGTATCGGCCCGGAGGCGGCGCACGCCACAACGGTATCAGTTGTCCGACAACTTTTCCGACTGACGCCAGCGCACGACCAGGCTTGAACACCTTGGGCCACGCGATGAAGTTTCAACCCACGCCCGCGGACACAGCCCCGACGTGTCGAATCTGCGAGTCAGGACGCGCGTTCCTCGAGCAGCCGCGCTTCGCTGAACACTCGATGGCCGCGCCGAGCGCTGTGCGTCGTTGCGTACTCGGCGTCGCCAATGCTACTGTGTTGCGCGCCGAAACGCTTGCTACACACGGGCCTCCGTTGCGCGATCCGGCGGCATTCGTCTCCCTCGAATTCCGGCTCGATTTCTCCACCGCAAACGCAACACCTCAGACACCGCCACCGCTTCCACCGTTGCCATCAGCGGCGCGGGTGTGCCCGCCCGGCGGACCGCCGGCGATTGGTCGCTGCCATTCTGTGGTGACAACTGACGGAGTGCGGCCCTTCGCAGCTGCTACCCCGTATGGCATGTCCCCTGATCAGATCAAGGCCGCGTATTCCTTCTCAAAGAATTCTTCCGCCGGGTTCGGCCGGAGCATCGCCATTGTGGACGCCTACCACAGCCCAACTGCCGAAAGTGATCTGAACGTCTTCAGCCAGCAGTACGGTCTGCCGTCCTGCACTATCGCCACTGGCTGCTTCGTCCAGGTGGATCAGCGCGGCAATGTTGGCGGCGCATCAACGGTCGACGAGGGATGGGCGCTCGAGATTGCGCTGGATGTGCAATGGGCGCATGCTATTGCGCCTGCGGCACGAATCCTGCTGGTCGAGGCCGACAACAATAACTATTCAAACCTCCTCGCGGCGGTTGACTACGCCAAGACTCACGCACAGTACGTGTCGATGAGTTGGGGAGCTGGTGAATTCGCCACCGAGACCTTCTACGATTCGCGTTTTGCGCAGGCCGGGGTGAGCTTCTTTGCCTCGTCCGGCGATCCCGGGCTGCCCGCCACCTACCCTTCCGCATCCGCGAACGTCATTTCCGTCGGCGGGACGCATCTGCCTTTCGACACCACCACGCTTACGCTGGTGTTCAACCCTGATGGCACGCTCACAGAAACCGGCTGGAGCGGCAGTGGCGGCGGATGCAGTCGCTACGAGAAGGCAACGGCCGCGCAGACGAGCTTCAGCGGCTATGCACAGGTGAAGTGCCGCGGCAAGCGTGCGACGCCCGATGTGTCACTTGAGGCTGATCCCGTCTCAGGTGTCTCGGTCTACGATGGAACGCCGTACGCTGGCCAGACTGGTTGGTGGCGGGTTGGTGGCACGAGCGCCAGCGCGCCTATGTGGGCGGCCCGGTCAGCGGTGGCTGGCGCAGTGGTGAACGCGAGCTACGTTTACGGCGGGAGCATCACGTATCGTGACATTACCTCCGGCAATAACGGCGCCAGCACGCTGCCCGGCTATGACCTGGTGACCGGTCGGGGCAGTTGGGTCGGGGCGACACCATAGCGCCTGCTTGAGAATGCAGTAGTCCGCGTTCAAGCGTCGGCTCGGCGAGGTCCGCGGGCGGGCGTGCTGACCAGTGCAGAGCAGATCCTGACCTACGCGGCTCGGGTGTCTGAGGGACTCCGCAGCGTGGTCCGTTTCGTTGGAGGGGTTCGCCGGTCTGGAGGTCAGTGCTGCGCGTGGTTATGGTTTCAGCGACCGTTGGTGTCGGGACGCCGATTGTCACTGAGTGGCGCTATCTTTTCTTGGTGTTCGATTCTCGCCGGACACACCGCCTGAGGACGGTTCCCTTTCGACGCCAAGGCTAGCCCAAGGGGGTACTCGAAAGGGCACGCAATCGCCGGGCTAAGCGAACTCAGGCGGTTGCTGGCGACACATTTCGGCATCGCACGACTTTGCGCCCAAGGCGACTTCAGTCGGCAGTGCGACCTCCGTTTAGGGAGCTCGGCGGAGTGCCGGAGGGCGTTTGCTTGTGGCGCCTAGCGACTCACCACGGGCAAAGGCCCCCGGTGCGCGTCCAGTACGCCACCGACACGCCCGGGCTGCCCGAGTCCACCATTACTGCGCCAATGGTGTATCAGGGTGCCGTGCTCGGCGTGCTTTCACCTCAGGACTGACCGTCCGGGTGCATTCCAATTGGATCAATTGTCGCTGCTTCAGGTCGTCGCAGGCCGAGCAGCGAAGGCGCTCACGCGAGGTGGTGCAGCGGGTCGGGCCTGGCCGGCTTCACGAGACCAGCGCCGGATGAGCAGTGGCCACCCCGTTAGCGGGCGCTGCGGCGCGCACCCGATGGCCTGCCCAATGTCAGCACGTCGCAAGGTATTCAATGACCAGGTCGCCGTCCCATCGCGCTCGCGATCTGGCGGACGTCGAAACTCCGCCAGAATTCGGTCGCGCTCCTCTGGGCCGTATTGGATCGGTGGTCGACCCTCCTGCTTGCCGTTCCACCGCCGGCAGGCCGACCTGGTTGAACCGCGCTACCCACGCGGCGACGGAGTCGACCAGGGCACGCCCGACGAGTTCGGCGGCGTCCGTATACGAGCTGCCATCGCTGACCGCGAGCAACGCGCGCGCGCCACCGATAACGCTGGAGCACTGTGGCTGCGCGCCAATTGCTCCAGTGACGGCGTTCTGAGCTCGTGAGCGGTCGAAGCGGATCCTTCTTGGTTCGACTCACCACTGCCCTCCTGGGGCAGTTCCTTGAGACTGCCCCGGAGGTTTACCGGATTATGACTCACTTTGGCGAGCCCGGTGTCAAGTGACCCACTAGCTACCAGGACCGTGCGACATCACGTGGGCAACAAACTTGCAGCGGCCGTCGGTTACAGCGAGCTACTGGCGGATGACCTGCGCCTGCCCCAAGAGCTGGAACTGCACGCGCACAAGATCATTGCGAGTGCGATGGCAGCGGCTGAGACTATTGACATCGAGGCCGAAGACGAAGACGAGTCAGAAGTGGATCCCAACATCGATGGCGTGGTGCTCAGTTCAGGGCTGTGGTCGCCGCGCCAGGTAACGCCGATCACGCTGGAAAACAAGACAATCATGACGGCACACGGCAAGGCCAGGACGAATCGCCACAACGATGCCAGGGCCTACGCTAGCCACGTCCACAACAGCAGCCCAAGCACGGCTGGCGCTACCCGCCCGGCTTGCGCTGGAACAGGATGTACTCGATGTCGTTCTTCACGACGGCATTAGGCTCGTAGGGTTTGCCCAGAAAGCTGGAGCCGTTTTCAACCTCAAACTGCGCGTTGGCGATCTTGTGCCAGATGATCGGTGCCAGGTTGTCGAATCCCAGGCGGCGGCACCGCTCCTGAATACTGGCGTGCAGTGGGAACACCACATGCCGCCCGAACTTCCGTCGAGAGGAAGCACACGTCGCCAACGACTACGACCAAACGCCCACCCGGCACGAGCACGCGGTGCACTTCGCGCCAGACGGCATCTAGCTCGTCCAGGAACGAGTCATAGTCGGACACGGCGCCAAGCTGGCCCTGGCGAGTTGGGTACTTCTTCAATATCCAATAGGGCGGCGACGTGACCACCAGGTGAACGCCGGCTTCCAGTAGCTGCCCGTGCTCTCCATCGCCACGTGCCTCACGCCGTGCTCCGTCAGCCAGTCGCTCAACTTCTCCAGATCGTCACTCATCGCGCCGACGGTGCGTACCTGTTTGTGGTGGCTGGCCACCGCTGCCAGGCACAATGGTGCACCCGACGACGAGCTTCTTGTGGATGTCCAGTCCACAGCACCGCTCGTGGACGACTTCCATCGCCGGCCCTCCTCTCAGCGGGACGAGCGAGCAAGGGTGCATGCTCAACTGATCAGAATCTGATCCGCGTGCTATCGGCCTCCACGACGCATCATCCAACGGTGCCTCGGAGCACGCAGGCCCAACTGCCAGACGGGCTCGCGGCACCAGGGAGATACGGCCACTTGGCGCCCGCTCGTCCACCGCTCAAGCCTACGCCGTCATGTCCCCATTTTCATCCCCACTGGTGGCGGGCTCGCCATGGCCAACTGCTAGGGAAGACCCTGCTACGGCAGCTCCCCCGTCGCGCGAGCCGTTCGCACGCTTGTGTAGGCAGCCCGTGGTGAGCCATCGGGATTGGTGATCGCCCACCAGTACTCCTCGCGGTTCTTGTCCCAGGTCGGGTCTGCCAGCGTCCACAACACCATGACGCCGATCCACGGGTTCCACTTGGCACGTGCGTAGTTCAACGCCTCGACGACATTCTCGGCTTTCTTTTGCTCGCTCACCGCGAACCAGGCATAGGCGGGGTGCACTGAATCGGCGGTCCAGCCCCACTCCACGAGCCAGATCTGCCTGGCGGCGTCGCCGTTGTCGGCCATCACCTGCCGCACCTGCTCGACACGGCGGAAGTAGAAGCTTGGATGTGAGAAGTCCTTGAGCGAGCCGAACTGCGCCGCGACCTCCGGGGCCTGAGCGTTGGCATTGACGCCGAGCGCGTCGAACGTGCCTCTCAGCCCGACGCGGTACATCCACCTCAAATAGTCAAGGTCGTCCGCGGAATGGGCATCCGTGACCCCGGTCGGTGACAGGCCGGCGCTAAGCACCACGATGTTCGGATCGGCGGCATGCGCTGACTGGTACGCGCCGCCCAGCAGTCGCACGTAGTCAGCCGCTGAATCGGGGCCGATCGTCTGATTGCCCCACTCGCGGTCGAGGTTTGGCTCATTCCAGACCTGAATGGCGTGGACGCGGCCGATCGTCGATGCGGTGCGATAGCGCGTCACAAACGCCGACACGAAGTCCCAGTAGTCCTGGTAGTTGTCCGGTGGGCCATTGTGAGCGTGATCCTTGCGTGTCCAATACGGTTCGAAATCGAGCCGGGCGATAATCCTGATCCCGGCCGCGGCACTCGCCCGGACGATTCGGTCGGACTCGCTCCACTCAAACTGGCCCTTGCCTGCCCCCTCGATCTCTCGCCATTGGAAGAGGCTCTTCTGCCAGCGGAACCCAGCATCCGTTGCCAGCCGCAGGTCGCGCTGCGTGGTCGACGGCTGACCCCAGATGAACATGTGGACGCCGTAGTCGGGACTCGCAAGTGGGCCGGGCGTTGGCGTGGGCTCAGGTGCTTTTCCTGGGGTCAGCGCGGGTGCCGAGGACGCGGGTGTACAAGCGAACGCAAGCAGGGCAATGAGAGTGACCCCAGCGAGCAGTCGTTGACGCACGCAAAAATCCATGACAAGTAGCACGACTGAGGGTAGCGATCGACGGTGCGCGTCGGTGCAACGCGGGCAGCACAATCGGCTCACATTGGCGTCGGGCGGTCGGGCTCAGCCGACCGAGAGCGGCAGGGTCACGATGTCTTCGGGGCCGGACACGTAGTGCGCATGAACGTAGATGCTCTGCGGGCCGGAGGACGCGCTCACGGGTACCTGGAACGCCCCACCTGGCAGCCGTCCAGCTGAGGCGGAGCCGGCGAGCCGGCCTCCGCGGTCCCGACCAGGATCCAGGAACACGTCGATGCGGTCCGCGCCGGGCGCGAGCACCTGGACGGTAAAGTGGCGCGGGACGTCGGCTTCGGGGGGTGGCGACTGTATTTCCATTCGCGGTCGCGGTGCGACAGGCACGGTTCGAACGCGCAGAGGCGCAGATTTGGGTGGTAGTGCGGGGATCGGCCCGAGCTTCGGCACGACGACCTGGAGGGTCGTCTGCCAGGTGCCGCGCTGTATGGACCGCGCTGCCAGCGTCAGTACGTTCGTCCCGACGGGCACGCGGCTGAGCGGCAGATTGAGCACGAATCCCGCGGTGGCGGCACCCACCTGGTCCTCTGCCGCCGGGGCATCCACGCGCGGTACTCCAAGCTGAGCCGTCGCCAGCAAGGTCTCAGCGGTGGGAGTCTCACCCAGAAAGAGGTCGAGCGTGTCAACGGCCGGCACTCCAGGGTCTGACGGATCGCTCACCCAGCCGGTGATCGCGATGCCGTCGCTGGCGGAGTCGTTCGACACAGGATCGACCCGACCCACCAGCGGATTCAGCACATCGGCATCCCACGACCCAGGTGTCCAACGATCGGCGGTGTCGACGCGAACGTACGGCACGCCGCGCAGTACCCGCTCGAACAGGCAGCGCACGCCTGGCGCAGGATCGGGCGTCGGATCGTAGCACGAGCCGCCGCCCATTGCTCGCGAGCCGTACGCGCTCAACCCACGCCGCGTGTCGGCGAAGGTTTGATCGACCACACGTGGACTCTCGCCATTCCAGACGCCGAAGCCGATGACCTGGCGGAAGTGGCGGACGAATTCGATCTGCTGCATCTCCTGTTGAAGGCGGTCGAGCTCATCATCCGCTGTGTAGACGCCCGGCAGCGCACGCGATGTCCCGAGCTCCTCCACGATCACCGGCAGGCTGCGCCCATCTGGGCAGGGCTCCGCGGTGATGTTGTCCAGGTCCCAGTCGATCGGCATATCGCCCGGTCGATCACGACTGACGAAGTCGTACGCATGCAACGTGTACGCATCGATAGGCGCATCGCAATACAGCCAGCGTGCGATTGACGACTGCCTGTTGCCAGGCTCTACGTGATTCGCGCCCATCGTGCCGGGTAGGATCGGGGTGCTGGCATCCAGTGCGCGCACCTCCGCCGTGGCCTCAACGACAAAGGTCATCAGCGCCGCCGGCTCGGCCGGTGTGTGGAGTTCGTTGCCGAGCTCCCAGGCGAAGATGATGTCTTGGGCACCGCGCGCCTGAACCGTCGTTATGAGCTCGCGGACGAACGTGAGATAGGCGCCGCGCCAGTTGGAGGTATAGAACGGCAGCAGTAGCTGCCAATAATCGTCCAGCCACCCCGCGTTCGAGGCGAGGTCATCTGGCACCTGGCGGTGGTTGTTCACGAGCGCCACGATCAGCCGCACTTGCGCCGCGCGCAGGCTGGGCGCTACATCGGCGATGCGATTGCCGACACGCTCGCCATCCCAGTCCAGCAACCCGTTGTTATCAGTGGCGAAGACGCGAATGATGCCGCTGCCGAGCCAGCGGGCGTACGCCACATCCTCTTCGAGATCGCTCGGGGCTGGATGAAACAGCATGCCGTGCATGTTCACCAGCAGGAACCCGCCGTTCAGCGGATCAGCGGCCGAAAGAAGCGAGCGCACAGGCGCGGCGGGTGGCGAATCACTGGGCATGCCTTCGGCGCTTGCGCTGGGCAAGAGACAGAGCGGCCCACCGCGAGGTACATCCGCTCTCGGGCATCACCGTGAGTGATTCGGACGGCATGCGTCGCGTATCAAAGTACCTGAATCAGCCCGGTACCTGACTCAGCCCGGCCACGGGACCAATGCCTGTGCGTTGGGCCCCCGCGGTACTGGGGTTCGCGCCGGTGGGTGGCCGATGATGGGCCGCACATGCGCGATGACGTCCTCGGCCTTGCCGCGCTCAAGTTGTCCTTCCTGACCAGGCCCACGTCATCCGCGCCGCCCAACTCGAGCAGCGCCAGCACGCCCAGCTTCGTTAGTCAATTGACGCGCGCGACGAATGCTCGCACGGCGTCGCAGCAAACGAATAGCTCGGCTACCAATAAGTACGTAAGTCCGCTGGCTGGCTCGAAGACCAGCGAAGCCCGGACAACAGCCCAGCGGCCGACGACGCCAATCAAGCGGCAGACAACACCCGCCACCCAGGTGGGAACCACACGCGGGCTCCCGTCGCCCCGGTCCGTCGCGCCCAGGGCGCCGGCGTCATCGACGCTTGGCCAGCGGCCCGCCACCTCAGCGTCCAGCACGCTCACCAGCCCGCCCGCGATCTTGGCTACCCCGTCCACCGCGCCCGGCTCACCGCCGACGAGGCCCGGGTCGACACAGACTACGAGCACCAACACGGCATCCAACCCAACGGCGACCAGCGTTGAGGGCAGCGCATCGCACGCTCGGCCTCTGCAGACGCCGCGGGCCGAGTCGGCGTACCCGAAGGCCCAGACCAGCCGCTCGTCAGCCTTGCCCCTGCGCGCGTATCCCCGCCCTACGCAAGATAATGGGCGCGGCATGCACTGGATCCCGACCACGAAGCAGTCGCCGGCGATCGTCGATCACTTCATCGGCGAGGCGCGGCGCATGGGCGTCAAGTGGGTTACCTTCCTCAATGAGGGGGCCACCGTCGGCGACAACGATAACCTGGTCAGCAAGCTGGTCGCAGCCGGTATCGAGCCGGTGATGCGCATCTACTCGCCGACGTTGCAGCCGATGCACGGCGACCTCGAAGGCATGGTCCGCCACTACTCGGCCATGGGTGTTCACTACTTCCAGCCGTTCAACGAGCCGAACCTCAACTGCGAAAACCCCGACGGCAAGGTGTCGGTCGATCGTTATCTCGATATCTGGGTACCGGCCGCCCGAGCCATCGTGCGTGGCGGTGGCCTGCCAGGCTTCGGCTCGCTAGCGCCCGGCGGAGACTACGACGATCAGCAGTTCCTGAAGGACAGCCTCGCCGGACTTAAAGCACGCGGCGAGCTCGGCGCGCTCGACAAGGCGTGGCTATCCATGCACAACTACACCTGGAATCACCCGATTACGGATCGGGGCGATGGCGACGGGTTTTTCAAGTTTCGCGCTTATCACGCCACTGTGCGGGCGGCACTTGATCGTGATCTGCCGATCATCGGTACCGAGGGTGGCACGTTCGAGGGCCAGCAGGAAGATCCAAAGATGCCGGCCGTCACGGCGGCTATGGCGGCCGACTGGACGCGCGAAGCTTTCAGCTATATGCGCGCCCAGCGCGAGCCGTGGTTGTTCGCGTCCTCGGTCTGGACGATTGCCGACTTGGCCGGCGGTGCGAGCGACCCGCGCTTCGAGGCGCAGGCGCTCTTCAAGGCCAACGGCAGCCCGAATTCGATCGTCGCCGCGCTGCGGAACCTGGCCTAGAGCCGGGCGAGCTGTTCGGGGCGGCGGCAGTTCGCGGCCGGTTTTGTGCTCGCTCGCCCGGGGGAACGCCATGAGGCGTAGATGGCTTCGGTCGTGCTTGCGACGGCAGCAGTGAACCCAACTGGCCGAATCAGAAGGACATGTGTCATCCACCTACGATCTGGACCGATCCCTTCAACGCTGAGTACCCGCTCGCTGAACTACGCGCGTCCTATGCCGAGTACCTGGCGGGACGCTCGCGGGCAGCCAGCCCCGGCACGATCAACATGTATGGACGTGCGCTGGTGAGCTTCGAAAAGTCACTGATGGTGCATGGTGACCGCTCGTGCTCACCAGCGTGCCGGTCGGCCCTACACTGAGTTCGGCGTTGGCTACTTCGATCGACTCGACGCGACTCGCATCGAACGTCACCATGTTCGCCGTCTCGAGAGCCTCGGTTATTCACTAACGCTCAAGCCCATGACCGCCTAGCGCCGGCGCCCACCCGCGAGACGAGTTTCAGGGGAAGCCCGGGAGAGCCTACATGCCGGCTATTGACAGATGCCGACGATGACGAACGGCGTGTTGGCGGCAGCGCTCTGCAGTCACGCCGTCAACGAAGGCACCCATGTACCACGGCAACGTGTGGTTGCGCGCCCATGGGTGAGGTTGCCTGGGCCAGCATCAGGCTGCGACGTGAGGGTCTGTACACGTCGCTGATCTCCGAGTGGCGCAAGCAGCGTGACCAGGGCGCGCTGCAGGCGCTGGCCGCTGCGCCAGGGCGGCCAGCCGCCGATTCGCGCGACCAGGAGGTGGCACGGCTGCGCCGTGAGAACGCGCGCCTGCAAGCCGACCTGGCCAAGGCGCAAGGTGATCGAGGTCCAAGGAAAACTCTCCGCGCTGCTGGAGCAGCTCACCACGGGCAGCGCGGCGTCACTGAGCGGCGGCGAGCCGAAGTGATGATCGACCAGACGATCGACGATCTGGCTGGCACGCTCGGCAAACGTGCCGCGTGTGCTGCGTTGGGCCGCTCTCGAGCGAGCTACTACCGACGCCATCGTCGCAGCCCGCCTCCACCACGGCCGAGACGCGCACCAGCACCGCAGCCGCGTGCACTGAGCGCAGTCGAACGCGCCGACGTGCTCGGCGTGCTGCACCACGAGCGCTTCGTGGACCAGGCGCCGGCCAGCGTCCACGCCACGCGCCTGGATGAAGGTCGCTACCTGAGCTCCGTGCCAACCATGTACTGACAGGTGCGTGCCGCCGGCGAAGTGCGCGAGCGACGCCGCCAGGCCAGCCATCCCACGACCGTCAAGCCCGAACTGCTGGCGACGCGTCCGAACGAGATGTGGTCATGGGACATCACCAAGCTCCTCGGGCCGGTCAAGTGGACCTATTTCTACCTGTACGTCATCATCGACATCTACAGCCGCTTCGTTCCAGGCTGGCTGCTGGCCAAGCGTGAGACCGCGGAGTTGGCCGAGCGCCTGCCGGCCGACACCATCCGCAAGCAGCACATCGTGGCTGACCGACTGACGATCCATGCCGATCGAGGGACGTCGATGGCCTGCAAGCCGGTGGCGCTGTTGCTGGCCGACCTGGGCGTCACCAAGAGTCACTCTCGCCCACACTGCTCGAACGACAACCCGCGGTCAGCGCGGGGTCTTTGCGGCTGGGAACTCGACTGCGTAGCCCTTTTCGCCCGAGCGGAATGGAGCGGTCGGATCGTGGTACGCATCGACGATGGCCACGGTCCGTCGGGCGCCAGCCAGGTTGGCTGCAGACGCCAGGCCTTCCCGGGCGGCTCAACCACAAATCCACACGCGCTCAACCACTCCTCAACTGTCAATCAGCTTGCATGATCTTTGGCGTCGAATACTCCCTGGCGGAGACCGGTGCCTGTCTTGGCATCGAAAGGACGGGAGCGGATGGGGAACGTATACAGACCGGTGAGACTGCGGGCTTGGATCGCGGTTGTTGCCACGTTCGCGGTGTTGTTTGGACTCGTGCTCGGGATGGGCGACTCGGCGCGGGTTGGCGAAGCCAATGCAGCCACTCTGAAGACCGTGCAGGTCATGAACGGGCTGCCTGAGAAGCTGTGCGAGCCAACACAGTGGCACTGGATCATCAACCAGATTGACTCAGCGAGCCAGGTTCCGGCGTACATCACGGTCACCTTCAGCACCGGCGAGACCGTGCGGGTGCCGCTGCAGAAGACAACACCACCGGACGCAAGCAGTAACGGCATCGTCGCGCACTACTCGACCACCCTGCATCTGACGGACGGCGCCACGGTGACGAATGCCACGGTCCAGATCTACAGCTCCTGGGCTGGTCGGTTTGTACTGAGTTGTCCGCAAGCGACGCCGACCAACACGCCCACGGCGACGCCCACGAACACGCCCACGGCGACGCCGACCAACACGCCCACCGCGACGCCGACCAATACGCCGACCAATACACCCACGCCGACGCCGACCAATACGCCGACCAACACGCCCACCGCGACGCCGACCAATACACCCACGCCGACGCCGACACTCGGTAAGACCATCAGTAAGAGCGTTGTGGACATCGTTCGTGGTGGCGTGTCTGTTCCCCTCAGCGGAACACCACCGCAGGTTCAGCCCGGTGACCAGGTCACCTACGTCATAGCTGTGACTGGCTCGCCGGCGGGTGGCCCGTTCACGGTCTTCGATCAGTTGCCGCCGAACACCACCTTCATCTCCGCTGGCGGGACCGACGTGACCAGCGTGACCTACGACGCAGCCTCAAACTCGGTCACAATCCAGGTGTTTGTTCCGGACGCCGGCTCATTCACGATCGATCTTGTCCTGAGCATCAACCAGAATGCGCCATGTGGGCTTCTCAACAACCATGTTGAGAAGGAATTCATTGGCTCCGCTGACGCCGCGGTAGAAGTGGTTGGCTGCCTACCGTAGGTAAGCCACAACGGAGGGCTGCTGCCCGCGCCTGTACGCTCAGCGGGCAGCAGCCTTTTTCTTTCCTGCCGGCCAGCGTTGGACGACATGCTCGCTCCGCGCGGGAGCTCGGGATCGGCGCACCTGCCTTCGACCACACCGCACCCCGCCAAGCACGGCGTCTGCTTACGCCTACAGCGAGAAGGACGCGGACTTCTTGGCAGTCGCAACGCGGGTAGACAACGATAGGTTCAACGAGCAAGGCTTCCTCATTGTCGAGCGCATGTGAGTTCGATATTGTCGAACCGGACTCACCCGCGAATCCGGTGAAGCGATGCCGTGTGGCAGCTGATCAGCGCCTTGCCCCCACTGGGATCAAGCTGCGCTGATGATCCGCCTCCTCAGTAGCCAGGTGGAGGCTCGTCCGTATCCCTGGCGCTTGAGCAACTTTATATAGGATGGGTCCCGGATCCGGGGCCCAGGGTGGCCGCGTCGGGTCCATCAAGCTGTACGTTGCGCCGTTGGATGAGTCCCTGAACGAACGCGAGGCGCTTGCGCAGGGCGGTCACGGCGACGTTGCGGCCGTCTTTACTACGGTGCTCCGCCAAGGTGGCGATCAGATCGTCGGCGACGAGTCTCAATTGCGCGAGTGCATCTTCAGTTGCAAGGTCTGCCAACTCCTTCAGACGCGCGTCGCTCAAACCGGCTGGGTTTGTCAAGAAGGCTACGCTAGGCGGGACGGGCGCGGGGACCTCCTTCGCCGCCGCGAGTGCACGCGCAGCTGCCTCGCGCTGACCGTCATTGAGCAGCCGCTGTACGTCAGCCATCGCGACCTCGGCCGTGACCCTGAGCAAGGTCGGATCATCGTGCACCAATCTCGCCTGCCCGCCGCCGATGAACAGACCGCAACGTGAGCAATCCATCCGGTGTGGGCACGTGTGATGGGCAGGCAGCCCGCAGAACTGAGGCGCGCCATCGGCGTCGTATCCAAGGAACCAGCGCACCGATGGCTTGCTTTGTGCCGCGGCGCTCGGGTCATAGAGTCCCTCGATCACGGTCGAAAGAGTGTCTGCCCGCGCGACTCGACGGTGCAGATGAATAGGGTTCCGCCGGGCGTACTTCTTGATCGTCTGCGTGTTCTTGTGGATGGCGAGCGGGATCAAGCGCCGGTTGAGGAAGGTGACGCCCATACCTTTACCGCGGTGAACGAACAGCAGTTGAGCAAATTCACGATCCTTCTGGTCGTACAGGGCTGATCGCATCTGCCCGCGGTCGGCTTGCCAGCGCGCGAAGCGTCCGACCCGTTCCTCACCAGCTTGGTCCAGATCGCGCGTGATGATGCGCTCGCACGAGCGCGCGCTCATGGCCATCTGCCGCCCAGACGTCCGCACTGACGAGCCCAGCGAGCGCGCCAGGAATGAAGGTGACGGGACCCATGCCACCTACCCGGCAAATGACACTGCATAATGCAGCGACCTACCGGCCCCTTCTCGCACGCGAGGCCGAAAGGTGACCGTATCGCGCCGGTCAAGTGGCCGTGGGCCGTAAGAGCTCACAGCCCCAGTTGCACGCGAACACCGCACTTGGTCGATTGGCCTGAAAGAGGCTGGCCGGAACCTGTCCTGAGCGATTTCGGCTTGGAGTCGTTACTGCATCGTTCGGTTTGGCACCGACGAGACGCGCACCACGACATTCGAGCTGCTGTCCAAATGCCGACCTACGGTGTGTTCGCGGGATTACCTGCCTCGGCCAGGCCCTGGCCGGCGTGCACCGCGGCCTGGAAGGCCTCCAGCATTCCGCGCTGCTGTTGATGCATGGCCTCGGCCCATCCCTGCAAGGCTTCGCGATTCCCACTCGCGGTGGCATCACTTAGCGCCAGACCGGCTTCAATCGCGGCGTTCTGCATGCCGAAAGATGCCTTCAAGGCAGCCTCGGTGCTCGCGGCCCAGGCGGCGAAGGCCCGCTGGCTCACGCCAGGTGAGTTTGCCAAGTAACTCCGGACCGCCTCGGTGGCGGCCTTCGCGGTTTCGGTTGCGCGCTTCGCCGCCTCGGCCGCGAGACGAGCACCCTGTTCGCCCGCCGTCGTCACACCCTTCTTCGGTTCGGGGGTCGCGTCCGCCATATAACGTCCTCCCAGTCATCCAGTGAGGCGTATTGCGAACGTAACACTTCGCCGTACACAAGCCAAGAGGGTCGGTGCAGCGTGCCCTGTAGGCGTAGCGGTCGGCATCCCGTCCGCGGGCATCAAGGAGCCCGAACAGTCCGAACACCTGGCGCGGCTGGGCAAGCGGCTCAGCAGGTCCTCGTAGTAATGGTCCTCCGGCGGCCGCGTCAGGGCGGTCACCGTCGTGACCCCCATCTCCAGCCGCTCCTCGGCACCGGCCGCGGCGAGTATGGCTTCGCGGAGCTCCAGGTCGGAGTAGCGCGGGTCGAGCGCTACCCGGCAGGCATCGCGCAGCCGCAGCGCCGCGGTATCCAGATCGCGGAGTGTGCGCAGACGCGCCAGGTCAACTTCATTCTCGACGCGCGCCAAAAGCGTGCCGATCATCAGGTCGAGTACATCCAGCGCGTCGTCCTGGGCGGTGGCCTCGAACACGCGCGCGAAAGCCACCAACGTGGCCGTGCGTCGCGCCGCGGGCATCCGCGCGATCACGGAGGCCCACGTGGTAGCAGCGTAGCGCGCCAACGTCCTGATGTGTCCGGCCGGGATGCTGGACAAGTTGAGCTCGCCAACCGCCAGTGCACGCACCTCAGCGAGCCGCCTGGGCGCCTCCACCAAAGCCGGGGCTGTGGTACGCGTGGTCCCCGGCGCAAGCGTTCGAGAGGGCTCACACGCTCTCCCGCGGGCACGACACGCAGCTGGTCCAGTCTGGCCCGCTGGTCGCCATCCGGTCCCGCCGCGAGCCGCTGCCAGAGACGTTCAATGGCCCGGTCGCGGACCAACTTCGACTTCGCGATCGCGGAGCAGATGGCCTGGTTTCTGGCCCCAGGGCGTGGCTTCGATCAACTGCCGCCACACCCAGGCTGCAGTCGGGTTGGGTGGCGCCAACTGATGCAGGCAACGCCGTGGGGTCACAAGCCTCGCCATTTGCTGCATGATCGCGATGCAGTCTACGGGCGCGACTTCCGCCAACGCGCACACCGCATCGGCATTGACGCGATCGCGACGCCGGTTCGTTCACCTCGCGCGAATGCGGTCGCCGAACGTGTCATTGGAACGTTGCGCCGAGAGTGTCTCGACCACATGATCGTGCTCGACGAGCGGCACCTGGCGTCGATGCTGACCGAGTTCGTCCGCTACTACAACCACGAGCGACCTCATCGCACGCTCTCATTGCAGGCGCTGGAAGTGACGCCGCGGCCACTGGACGGCCCGATCCGCTCCCGGCCGGTGTTGAACGGGTTGCATCATGTCGACGAGCGCGCAACCTGAGCACGCCCGAGGTTTACCGTCTGACAACCCCAAAAACGGCGCGGATATTCTCGCTAACGCCAGCTACTGGTTCGAGCACGAGCTGCGCCAGTATCCGGGGGTGAGCTCGACCTCAACGCGCTCAAAGGGCATGCCGATCACATCGGCTGGCGGTGGGGCGTGAGTCGCGTGGGTACCCCCGCTTATGAAGCAACTGTGGAACTGGCTGAGAAGCTCGGTCGGGACGTGGTCGAGCTGCCCGGTGGTCACCTCGGCTTTGTGAGCCATCCCGCCGCGTTCGCACGCGAACTTGTGCAGCCGCTTGCGCGTACGGGGCGCCGGTCGAAGTGGCGACGCTCTCGCTACGACGATTTACGGACGATGTGACTTGCTGCCGACGATCTGTCTCGACTGGCTGGTGATGTTATGGAGGTGAACACCTGATCCCCGCGCGAGCGACATCTCCAGATCCGCCCAGCCGCTAGCGCAGAATACGCGTGCCGGCATGGAAACCGGCGCACTCGACGGCTGCGGCCAGCTCCTCAGGGGTGATTGCACCTGGGTCGTACACGACGTAGGCCGTTTCGATAGCCGGTTGACGCAAGCCCGCACGATACCGCGCAGCCGCTCAAGCGCACGCTGGATGCTGAGTGCGCCGCCGCCTCCGGGGCGACCTGCCTCCCCTCGGCCGACACCAGCGCGCGCAGTTGCGGCGCGAACAGGATGCGGATCTCCCCGAACCGTCCTGCTTGCGCCATGTCGAGAACAGCCAGGCTTCTTTGCACTGCGCTGCGAGCATCATGAATTGCTCCGTTCGAATTCGCGGCGCTTGGCCATGGGACGTCCGGCCTTGCGGGCGACGGCCGGTCAGGCTGCGCGAGGGTCACTGGCAGCACTGGCCTCTTGAGCGAGTTGGAGGAAGCTCGTGTACCCCTCGAGATGCAAGCGCAAGGTTGTGCCTCGCGCCGCACTGGAGAGGGCCGTTAGTCGTGTCAGAACCAGGACGGACAGCGCCCAGACACATGACCTTGGACGTGAAGACCTTTCATCAGCACCGCCTACCAGTATCGATGGAACTGGAGCGTGACTGGTTCCCAGTCAGTCGCCGCCGCTCCCTCGAACGCGTTGCGTTATCACGTCGGCAGCATGCAGCGCCACGTCGGGCTTGGCCAATTCTGTCGTACCCGACATTGCGACTCCAATTACCACATTGGCCTCCTGGCATAACACCCGCACATCCGTAACATCGGCGCCGGTCCGCTGGTAGGCGCGGCAGGTCGAGCCCAGCGTCGGGTCGGATAAACGCACGAATCCGGCTGGCGGATGGCTCACTGCGCGCTCCCACGTCCACCGCGCGTGTTGGGCATCCTGAGCGAGCATTACATCGGCCCGAACCTCGGCGAAGGGACCACTCCGCGTAATAGGATCCCCGCTGACCATCCGCTCCGATGCGGTCGCCGCTCTCTCCGCTGGCGTGTTCCCACTCGAGGTTTCATGCGTCATAGGAGCGACCTTCCACGCAGGCCCGATGTCCGCATCGCTGGGCAGGAGGTCATGCGGGTCGCCGGCGTAGACGAGGCCAGCAAAGGCTGACGGCAGCGGCTGCTGTTGGAGCACGGCCTGGATTTCCTCACCACCGATGGCAAAGTTCAGACCCGAACCCGCGTCGCTTCGCAGACCAAAGCTGGGCACGCCGACCACGTGGCCGCGCATGTTCACCACTGCGCCGCCCGAGACGCCGGGGTCCATCGATGCGTCGGTCTGCAGATAGGTGATGCCCTCCTGGTCGCGCCTGACCGCCGACACCAGACCATGTGTGACGGTCACCCCCGCGTCGCCCAGGATGTCCGGCCGTGGATAGCCCAGAACCAGCACCGGGTCCCCGACGCGCTGGTCGCTGGCCGCCTCGACATCCACAGGCGGCAGCGCAAGATTGGTCTCGAGGAGCACCAGGTCGCGTGCCGGAGCCCGCCGCGCCACCGTCGCTGAGCCATACCGACCGTCACTTGCGATAACGACTACCTGATCAGCATCGCCGACGACGTGATCACTGCTGATGACGCCGCCTGCGACAGCGATGCCCGAGCCCCGCCCCTCTCCGGTCGAGTCTTTAAAGGCTCCAGCCTGCACCTGGAGCACCTGCACGACCGATGGCGCCATTCGATTTACAATCTCGGGCGCCCCTGGGCTGCCAAGAATTTCCGTCGAGGTCCCCGCTGGGCCGGGTAGGGTGGCTGACTCCTGAGCTTGGACGACCGGCACGAAGGAGAGCGCCGCGATCAGCGCCAGGGTGAAAAAGAAGCAGGGCATACGCCCTTCGTGAGCCCTCCCACCCCACCGACCACAGACACAAACAGCTGCCAAGATTGATACGCCCTGCACAGACGGTGCCACAGGGACCGGTTTGTCTTGGCGGACCTGCTGAGCTGAAGTGTGGGCTGTCACGTGGTTTGCGGTCGATCGCCCGCCTACGGTGGTCGAGCTCGGCAGGCTCGGACGACTGGCCAATACGCGAGGTCACGCACCTACCTCATCGCGTGTGAGGCGCAATTCCCTTGTGGCGGCGCCTTTGATGGCAACCGCTATATCAGCCCGTTTGGGAAGTGCCCCTCCGACGCGCTGCGCAGGCCGAGTCGAGCACAGGAACCGTCGGTTTCGCGAGTATGCGGAGGCGCTACTCAGCGGGTATGCGAGAAACTCTCTCGACTACCCAGATCCCGGTGGGACCTAGCCGCGCGGGCTGAACCACCCGAATGTCGTAACTCGCCTGGCCATGGTGGGCGCGCACCCGCGCGACGCCTGCGTCCGCACTCACCAGTTGGAACGGATCAGTAGCGGACAGACCCAGTGCGACTGCATCCGCCCGGGCCGCCTCCAGCGGGTCCAGCCGCCACGGCTCGTCGCCCGCGTCGACAGCGCGCTGGAGCTGGCGGGCTGAAGCCACGTCCGCTGGCCTGATGCCCACGTCACCTGCCCCAAGAGGACCTACCCAGACGATCGCGTCAGCGACCACGACGCCGTCTGCACGATCCGACAACGTGACACCCTGACGGGCGTTCGGCCGGAACGTGTAGCTCCCCAGGCCATACCACTGTCCGCCACCAGTCCGCTGGCTCACGCGGACTCGGGCCTTGTCCGTGTCGCTAATCACAATATACGTCGCCTCACTGGTGCGGTTCGGGCCGCTGCTCCATCTGGCAAAGACCGCGTATCGGCCGGGCACACCCGTGGCGGGAAATGTCCAGGTGACTGTGGAGGCTCCGTCGCCGCGCAGGTGGAAGAGATAGTCGCCTCCGTAGAAGCCCGGGCTAACGCTGTTTGCCTGCCATCGGCCGGTGACCTGAACAGTGGCGTCGGCATTGTCTACGACCAACTCGTCAGCTTGAGCCACGCCACCAGTCGCAAGCATGCCCGCAAACAGGATCATCGAGATGAGCTCCGGCCCCACTCGATGGCTGCGCGGAGCGTATTTGTCGCACCGCATGCTGACTGGTGTGCAAGAGCCGGGCCTGCGGCCTACGACGTGCGCAAAGGAACGACTCCTCGGGTGCTGCGATAGGGAGGACGGCCACACCGCGTTCCGCGTGGTTCACATCGCCCGCGAGTGCCTTGACGCGCCAGTCGTGCCGAGCGTGCCAAACTACTGCTCAAGGGCGTGCGGATGAGGACTACAGCGCAGGCACACTGGCCTGGTGAGGCGGGTCAGGCGAACACGCGAAGTGAGGTGAGGGAAGCCACGCCCGACCCGCGCTTGTTGGGGACAATGGTGAGCCGCAGGTGCGTGAGGTCGTGGAGCTCCAAGCGCAGATCCTCATGCTCGAGTGTCGCACCGCCTGGACTGAACGTGTACTCCTGGACGACAACTCGGTGATAGCTTCGGCCCGCATCTGTCGACGCTTCGACGTGCACCTCCTGCGTGCGCTCGCGCTCCATCTCCTGTACCTCGTACACCAGACGCCCGATGGACTGTGGCCGATCGAACTCGAGCACGAGCTGCTCGGTGGTGTCGGCCTGCGCCGCTGCCCAATAGGAGCCACCCGGACCTGTGTGCTCGTCCACCAGGTGCTCGACCGGATGAGCTGGGTCTTCGGACGAGTAGTCGATGGTGGCAACACTGGCGAGGTTGAGCGGAGCCGAGTCGTCGTCAGGCTCGGTCGGCTGGCTCAACCGTCGCTTCCGCAGGGTACTCATGACGGTCTGCAGTGGGCTAGTTGGGTGGAGCGACCTGTTCGACGCTGTGCAGCAACTCACTCAGCTCGAATGGCTTGTACAGGCAGGCCCGAGCGCCCAGTCGTGGGGCCGCCTCGGCTGCGCCACCAGTGCCGGACACCACAACAAGAGGCACTCGCCCCCACTTGGTCCGCTCTCGCAGCGTGCGCATGAGGGTCGGGCCGTCCATGATGGGCATCTCGAGGTCGAGGACCAGTGCATCCGGGCGGTGCTTGCGGAAAGCCGCGAGGGCCTGCCGGCCGTTGCACGCCGCGTCGACTTGATAGCCGTCCTCAAGCAAGGCGTCGGTGACCACGCTTCTGACTGCGGCATCGTCGTCGACGACAAGGATGCGCGTCATAGCTATCTGAGTGCGGCAGACTGCGTGCCACGGCTCGACATGGTGGCTTGAAGCGCTTGCGGCACGAGCTCTGCCCCCTAGCAATGAGGTCGAGGGGAATCGACATCGATGGGCTGGTGGGATGAAGTGCGTGTGCCGCTGCAAGGATTCCTCCACCAGCACCTGGTGTTAGCCGGGTTCGTCATGATTCTCATCGAGGAGGCGGGCGTCCCGGTGCCCGCAACGACCGTCACGCGGCTTGTGGCCAACGAGGGACAGCGCATCTTTCCAACTCGGCGCAAGCTCACCGACGAGCAGGCGGGAAGTGACCCCACTGTATGGTGACACAACAATGCCGGTGTCGGAGATCGCCCGCAAGTTTGGCATCGGGGAATCTTCCGTGTACCACCTGGCTCAGCGCCATGGAGCCGCCCGCACTCGCCCAGGAGCCCATGCGGCGACGTCCGCGGCGAAACCGCCCGAGACGTGGTCGACGGCAGCGGTGGCCGGTGCTCGCGCCCGGGAACGGCCGCGTGGCGCCAGTGCCTGGGAGGCCGCGCCGACTGCGGCACTAGCTCAGCAGGAGTTCGGGCCGTCGGGTGCCCGCGCTCGGCTCCGACTAAGGGGTGCCACGCTCGGTCGGTTCAGGGTTCGCTTCCTGACGGAGCGGGTCGTGCAAGCTCGAGATCTCCGAGACGCGCTCCGCAAGGCGGAGGCCTTCAAGGCTATCGAGGTGACTGCCGTCATGCATGAGGAACAGCGACGCTGCACAAAAGATGGCGTACCGTGAGGCCATCGCATCTCCACAATTTCGCGGCCATTGTCGGAGACGGCGCCTTCAAGAGAAGGGCGTGGGCAGTTCGTCGCTTTCAACAAGATCATGGCGTGCGCGCTGTCCATCAAGGACGAACCCTTGTGGCTTTCTTGGATTGTTCCTAGGCCGGCCGGCCACAGTGCTCGTTCCGACTGGCGGCGCATCTGGCGCAGCCAGCCGTAGCGGCGAACAGTACAGCGACTTCGGCGGGCTCGCTGCCGGCCGGCTCAAACCGGTCGTACTACATGTTGTAGGAGCCTTTGCGCATCGTCGCGCCGCACGCCGTCGAATATCGAATCGCAAGCTCCTTGATGCACGCCGCGAGCGGAGGTCCACCTCAACATAGCTGCAACATCGCGTGGGGATCGGCGACAGTGCTGTCGCTGCGGATGGCGCCCCCACCAGAGCTCAGGCGCGCTCCGCCTCCCGCAAGTTTTCCCACTCTCTGACGAGTGCTGGGTTCCGCACACGGAGCGGGTGACGAAAGGCCGGCACGGGGGAGGTGCGCCGGCCTTTCCGGTACGGGTAGGCCCGGGGGAAGGACTGTACCCGCCTACTTCACGGTCGCCCCTGAAGACATGTGCGGTGCCGCGACTGCTGCAACTGTAGCACGGCGCTTGTGCCTTTTGGGATCATTGGGGACAACGAGGACCCTACCTTAGCGTGCCCGCTTTCGAGCGGGTCCAGCGCCTGTGCGCTTGGTACACTGCTGGCCGCTTCGGTGGCGCGACGGCGCCGTTTTAGCCGGGCAGTGCCTGCCGCCCGCCGGTTGCGACTTATTGTCCTTCCGGCAGGCCGGTCGCCGGTCGAGGGTTGCATGTCAAGCGTTCCGACCTGGACATGCCGTTGGGGCGCTCGATGACCCCGGACTGGCAACGGCAGCGCGGCGCTGCGGTGAGCATCAACATCGGTGACCAAGACACGCAGAATCTCCAGAACAGCGATCAGCGCCAGGACGCGCTCTGACTGCAGAATGTGCGGCTGACTGTGCGACCGACCAGTGCGCCGGTACAGCTTTTGGTGCCAGGCGCTTGCAGCTGAGCCGCCCAGGCGACTGCTCCGCTTGCGCGGCGGGCGGGACCGAGACGTGCCAGGCACAGGGCGGCCAGTCTTGCGGCCGTTCGAGCAGCGGCCGCAAGCGGGGCGGCACCGAGATCACGGCCCTGGCGCCGCGCATGCCTCGCATTTTCTCACCTGCCTGCTCGCGGCTGTGACAGGGCTGCGAACAGCGCGGTATCACTCTCATGTAGCGGTCTGCTCCGGGTGGAGTCAAAGCGAAGGCCCGGACCGGTGGGGCGCCATCACGGTCAGAAGGAGTGGCTGGCATGAGTAGCCCTAAGTCAACCCCCAGAGGCGAGGACGCGCTGGAGACCCCGGTGGCGAGCGGGGTCGTAGGGCTGGCGGTCTTGCCAACAGCGCCAGATGACGTTGATCCAGGCCCTGGTCTTAATGCGCGCGGCGTGCGGATGGGTCTTGCGCTGCTGGCGGTGCCGACGGTAGAGCTGCTCAGCCCACGGGCTGGCGCGTGGCGTGTCCTGGGCGAAGTCGACCAGGGCGTCGCGGAGCTTCTTGTCGCACGCCCAGCGGAAAGTGACGACGCGGTGCTGACCGGAGGCGCGTGTCGACGGCACCGCACCAGCCAGGGCGGCCAGCGACTCGGAACTGGGAAAGCGAGCACAGCAGTCGCCGATCTCGGCCAGCAGCGCCGCGGCACGCACACTGCCGGCGCGCGGCAGGCTCTGGAAGATCGGTCCGTCGGGGTGCAGCGCCAGTTGCTCACGGATGTGGGCCTCGAGCTCGGCGATCTCGGCCGCGAGTGTGCGCGGGACGCGCACCAAGCTGAGCGTGACCACCGCCAGTGCTTCAGCGGCCTGACCGCGCACGCCGGGTGTAGCACTGTGCAGGCGCTGCAGCAGGTCACCTGGGGGGCGGCGGCCGCAGTAGGCATTGGCCTGCAACCAGGCTGCCAGGCGACGCTCCGAGAGCCAGGCCGCCTTGTCCTGGTTGGGGAAGCGTTCGAGGAAACGCAGCGCGATCCCGGAATCGATCTCCGCGAAGACGCCGACGGCGGCGGGGAAGACCACCTGGAGATGGGCGCGCAGCTGATTGGCCGTCGCGACGCGCGTAGCGACCAGGTCCTTGCGCGCACGCACGGCAGCACGCAGGGCCAGCGTCTGGAGCGTATCGGTCTGCAGCGCCGGCCAGCGATGGCCATCTGTGCGCAGGCAGTCAGCCAGGACGTAGGCATCGCTGCGATCGGCCTTGTTGCCGGCCAGGCCGTAGCGCGTGCGCAGCGCCTTGACGGCGCGACTGGAGACGACGACCACTTCCAGATCAGCGGCCAGCAGCGCCTCGA
>WNGA01001835.1_pt1 | contig 32586 bp, 30 predicted proteins | sample 5400061 | NCBI WGS metagenome assembly WNGA01 (sample SAMN13153366, study PRJNA577476) | soil metagenome | isolation source: 100 cm soil or saprolite under grassland replicate 2 | place: USA:California | collected 2016-06-15 | reverse complement strand
ACCGTCGCGGAGAACGGGTTCGTGTGGGGCGACTTCGCGATCGGCGCGGCCGCGATGCTCGGCCTCGTGCTCGTGGCGACGGGCGTCTTCGCGGCGACCCGCCGCATCCCGCGGACTCGCGTCTCCTCGTAGGCGCGACTGCCACAACGGGGGCATGGCCCGCGCCCACCATCGCGGCGGGGTTAGCCGCGCCGGCCGGGGGTGCCAGCCAGAGGGGTCCACGATCGCCATCGTGGCCCCCGCCGTGGTCCCCAGGAAGCGGCCAGTTTGCAGGGGAAATGCTGCAGGGTCCAGGGGTCCGTGCCCTTTGGGGGCAGCAATGGACTCGTCTGCCTCTGCGTAGGCCACGGGAAGTACTGCCGCAACGGGGGCATGGCTCGCGCCCTCAGTCAGCCCGCTCAAAGGGGTCGAGGATATCCCCGTCCGACCCCCACTCCGACCCCCCGGCGACCCTGAAAGCCGTCGCGCTGATTGCGCGCGACCCCCATGCCCCCCGGTCAGGACGGCTCATCGGGGATGGGCTCCCACTCCGCTCCCCGTTCAACGGCCAGGCGGACATGCCGACCCAACACACCGCTCACGAACTTCAGGAAAGGCCCCGATCCCCCCTCGATCTCAATGTGGACTTGGCCGAGAACCTCTACCTCCTCGACGGCGCTCGCTTTTAGTCCCCCACCATGGGCACGGAGGACGAGCATCGAGGCAATGTCGTCCGCGAACAGTAGTCGCGCGTCGCCGATCGTTTCGCCAACAATCTGCCCGCAGTTGCCACCAAGCGCCTCAAGGACGGCCTGCATCGGCCGCTTGCGTCGCTTCCCGTCCTGGATCTCGAGCTCCGGATAGTGGAAGCCAGCTTCGTTGCGGATGCGTTCGATGACCTCCTCGTGGTCGGCATAGCAGTCGAGGCACTCGCGAAGGTGCCCGCGCACGTGCGCGGGCAGCGAATCGATGAATGCCGAGATCTCGGGGATCTTCGTCGTGTCTCGCAGGTAACTAGCCGCCTCTGCGAAGTGCGCGATTCCAAGCCGGAACCAGTACAGCCAGCGGTACTTCGAGGCCTCGTCCTTCCCCATCTGAACGCGGACGAGTGATAGATCGTTGAACGCTAGCGCCAGCGTCGCCACCCACTCGGCTCGCACATCGTCCGGGGGAAACACTTCCTGGAACCGGAACCTATGGTGCGGCATCGCCCGAGGATAGAGCCGAGGCGCGAATAGTTCTGCCAGTGCGTAATGATTTCGTAGCTCCTCTGTTGCGAGCGATCGGTGAATGTGCCGCTGAGCGGGAAGCCTTCAGATCGGACCCCCGCTCCTCAGCCGTCAGGGGCTCGGCCGCATGTGGGCGACCGTCGCCAAGAACCGCTCGACGCACGGACGCATCGAGTCGAACCACGCCGGTTCAGCTTCGAGCGGTCAACGTTGTCGGCGAAGCAGAGGACGATGGGCGCGAGCGCGTGGCAGATCGTGACGGGCTCCCAGAGCTTCCGCTCGGGCACGACGTGCGCCCGGCCGTAGGTCAGGTGGGCAACTCCCCATCCGGCCTTCTCCCAGACCTCGCCGAGGAGCTCCGGACGCTCGGGTCGAAGCTTGGACCACGTGCCAGGAGCGAAGTAGTCCGCCGCCAACGCATCGCGCGCGTACTTCGGATTGCTCGACCGCTCCTTCCAGAAGAAGTCGACCAACTGCCGGACGTGCATCGGGAGCGCCTCCACCTGGGCATTCCGCGTCAGCGGGTGAATGAACTGGTAGGTCGCGAGGGTGATGACGGCGAGCTCGAACGTCATCTGCACCTCGTAGTAGATGTGCTCGCTCAGTAGCCAGAGGTCTTCCGCGGTCGGGGAACTCGGTTCGCCTTGCGCCACGGCTCGCAGCCTTGCCGCCTCATCGGACGGACGTCGTTGGCGAACTCGGCGGCGGGCCTTACCGAAGCGCGCCGCCAGCGGGGCACCATGATCGGCGCCATGGAGCCCTTCGGTCCCTTTATGGAGCTCCGAGAAACCGCTGATTAGCAGGGTAAACTGCGCTAAGGCACCGTCGAGCGCGCCCTTTGGCTCCGTCCGCATGGCGCTCTTCCTGGCTCCAGAGCTGTCGCGCCTGGCCTCTGGGATAGGGCTACATCGCAGCCCGATTTGCATCGCGGGAGCCAGTCGCTACTCTCGGAGGCTGGGCCGTCTAGGAGGGTAGGGAGGGCCATCTAGAGGGGTAGAGAGACAATGGAGAGGACGAATCTCGCCGGGCGCGCAGGGCGCTGGAGCGCCGCGCACTGGAAGACCTCATTCTTCGGCTGGCTGGTGTTCGTGTTCGTGGCCGTCTTCATCGGCATGACCGTCGGGGCGAACAAGCTGCTCGACTCCAATGCCGGCGACGGCGAGTCCGGCCGCGCGCAGAAGATCCTCGGGAGCGGCGACTTCAAGCAGCCAGCATCGGAGTCGGTCTTGATCCAGAACCGCAAGCTTTTTCCGATCGAGCCGGCCTTCAGGAGCACGATCGAGGACGTCGTCTCCCGGCTGTCGAAGGTCCCGGAGGCGACCCACATCGTCTCGCCGCTCGCTCCGGCGATCGTCAGCCAGGGGCAGATCTCGAAGGACCAGCACTCGGCGATCGTCCGCTTCAACATCAAGGGCAAGGCCGAGGATGCGCACAACCACGTTCAGGGAGCGCTCGACGCGACAGCGGCGGCCCAGCAGGCGCACCCGGGTTTCGTCGTCGAGGAGTTCGGCGACGCGAGCGCGCAGAAGGCGCTCGACAAGACGCTGGGCAGCGACTTCAAGCGCGCGGAGAAGCTCGCCGTCCCTGCCACGCTGATCATCTTGCTGTTCGCCTTCGGCGCCCTCGTCGCGGCAGCCGTGCCGGTGCTCCTCGCCTTCTCGGGCGTCCTCGCCGCGATCGGCCTCTCGGCCCTGGTCAGCCAGGCGGTCCCGGCGTCCGACGCGACGCAGTCGGTGATCCTGCTCGTTGGGCTCGCGGTGGGGGTGGACTACTCGCTCTTCTATCTCAAGCGCGAGCGGGAGGAGCGTGCCCGTGGGATGGATCCGCACACCGCGCTCCTGCACACGGCGTCCACGTCGGGGCAGGCGGTGCTGATCTCGGGCGCGACCGTCTTCGTCGCCGTGGCCGGAATGCTCGTCGCCGGCGACCCGACGTTCAGGTCGATCAGCCTCGGCACGATGATCGTGGTCGCGGTCGCGATCATCGGCTCGCTGTCGGTGCTGCCCGCGCTGATGCACCGCCTCGGCGACAACATCGAGAGGGGACGAATCCCGTTCCTCCACCGGGAAGCCTCGGCTGGCGGCTCGCGTGCCTGGAGCGCGATCCTGCGACCGGTGCTAGGGCATCCCACGCTCTCCGTCTTGCTTTCGGCCGGCCTCCTCGTCGCCCTGGCGATTCCCGCCTTCAGCCTGAGCACCAAGTTCCCGAGCATCACCGACCTGCCTCCATCGATCCCGATCGTGAAAACGTTTGACCGGGTCGAGCAGGCGTTCCCCGGATCGCCGGTGCCGATGATCGTGGTCCTCAATGGACAGGATATGAACACCGTTCAGGTACAGCAGGCGGTCCTCGACATGCGCGATCAGGCGCTTGCGACCGGAAAGATCACCCTGCCGATCGACATCGACATCAACAAGGCGGGCACGATCGAGCGCGTGACGATGCCTATTGCCTCGACCGACAGCCGGAGCCCGACGGCCTACGCTGCCCTGAAGGAGCTGCGCACGAAGATCATCCCCGCGACCCTCGGGAAAGTGCCCGGGCTCGAGGTGGCGGTCGGCGGCGAGACGGCCGGCAACCGCGACTTCAACGACCTGATGCGGACGCACCTGCCGCTCGTCTTCTTCTTCGTACTGGGGCTCGCGTTCGTGCTGCTGCTGATGACGTTCCGCTCGGTCGTGATCCCGATCAAGGCGATCGTGCTCAACCTGCTCTCGGTCGGAGCGGCCTACGGGATCCTCGTGCTCGTCTTCCAGAGCACCTGGGCCGAGGGGATCCTCAACTTCCGCTCCAACGGCGGCGTCGCCTCGTGGCTACCGCTGTTCCTGTTCGTGCTCCTGTTCGGGCTCTCGATGGACTACCACGTCTTCATCGTCAGCCGGATCAAGGAACTGGTCGACGGGGGGATGGACACCGAGGAGGCCGTCGAGCAGGGCATCGTCTCGACGGCGGGGACGGTGACGAGCGCGGCGATCGTGATGGTGGCCGTCTTCGGAATCTTCGCCAGCCTGAGCCAGATCGACATCAAGCAGATGGGCTTCGGCCTCGCGGTGGCGATCCTGATCGACGCGACGATCGTGCGGGCGGTGCTGCTGCCGGCGACCATGAAGCTTCTTGGCAAGTGGAACTGGTACCTGCCGAGCTGGCTCGAGTGGGTCCCGAACCTCTCCGCGGAGCCCCGGGTGAGCGACGAGGGCGAGGCCCGCAGGGCCCGGCCGGCGGTGACGCCGGGCTAGCCCAGCAGCTCGACGCGCTCGCTCACGATCGGATCGCGCGGCTTGGCCGCCGAGTCGGTCTCGACCGCTTCTATCACGTCGGCCGCGTCTATTCCGCCGGTGACTCGGGTAAGGAATCATCCAGCACCGGGCACTACCGCTCGTCAGCGATGGACGAAACAGGGATGGAACTCCCAGTGTCGCCCTTTGACTCAACGGCGACAAGCGGCGCCCGCGGCACGGTCGCGGCTTCACCACCACCGAGATACCGTACCGGGGTATGCTACGATGAAGGAGGTTCATGTCCCATCAGGCCGCAACGCATGACCAGCACACCCTCGGATCCGAATCGCTGAACCGCTCCGCCTTCAGTGCGACCATCCACTGTCTCACCGGCTGCGCGATAGGTGAAGTCCTCGGCATGATCCTCGCGACCTGGTGGGGCTGGGGCAACCTCGCCTCGATCGTGCTGGCGATCGTGCTGGCGTTCATGTTCGGCTATTCGCTCACGATCGGCCCGGTGCTTCGTGCCGGCGTGCCGTTCTGGCGCGCTCTGCCCGTTGCGTTTGCGTCGGACACGGCATCGATCTCGGTCATGGAGATCGTCGACAACGCGTTCATCCTGCTCGTACCTGGCGCGATCGCGGCAGGCCTCGGCGACGCCCTGTTCTGGTGGAGCCTGGGGACGAGCCTTGTGATCGCGTTCGTGTTCGCCTTGCCCGTTAACCGATGGCTGATCGCGCGCGGCAAGGGCCATGCCGTCGTCCATGCCTACCACGCTCACTGATGCGCGGCTACTCAGCATCCAAGAACGACCTGCTCAAGCGCCTCGCGCGAGCCGAGGGCCAAGTGCGCGGCGTTTCGCGCATGGTTGAGGACGACCGCTACTGCATCGACGTCGTGACCCAGATCAATGCCGTGCGCGCGGCGCTCGACAAGATCGCCCTCGGACTCGTGGACGACCACGTGCGGCACTGCCTGAAGGATCCGAAGCGGGCGGATGCACACGCCGACGAGCTCATGGATGCGGTCGGCCGGATGCTCTCGCGTTAGCTCCTCGTTGTCGCCTTCTGCGTGGTTGGCGTAGCAAACGCGAGAAGTACTGCCACAAAGGGGGCATGGCCTTCGCCCACCCATCACGGCGTCGGCTTGCCTGGGGGTCCACGACGGCGATCATGTCCCCCTTCCGGCGGTCCCCTGAAAACAACCCGTTTGCAGGGAAAAAGCCACAGGGTCTGGGGGTCCGTGCCCTTTGGGGGCAGCAATGGACTCGTCTGGCTCTCTCCACCTGTCACGCGGCCCGAAGTACTGCCAACGGGGGGCACGGCCGTCGCTTACCGGTTGCAGGGGGTGCGGTGATCGCACCCTGTCGCTCCCCGCCTAAAGGCGGCAACCGCACGGTTAAGCCAAACATCCGGGTGCGGCATCCGAGGCCCTTTAGGCGCGGAGATGCGTGGTCTGGCTTAGACCCGCTCGGCAAGCTCGACGACCGCCTCGATGAGCCTCTCCCCCTCGAGCAGGGCGAGGTCGTTGTGGTCGGCGCCCGCGATCTCCACGACACGCGTCTCCCCGCCCGCCACCGCCGCGACCGCGCGGCTCTGCTCGGGCGGCACGATCGAGTCGCGGGAGCCGTACACGACCGTCGTCGGCACCTTCACGCCCGCGAGATGGTCGGCGAGCGGATAGGGGTCGCGAAGCAGGGTCCTGACGGGCAGGAATGGATAATGGACCCGTCCCACCGACGCGAGGTCGACAAACGGTGAGCGAAGGACGAGTCCGGCAGGCGGGTGCTCGGTCGCGAGCTCGGTCACCACTGCCGAGCCAAGGCTCTCGCCGTAGTACAGGAGGCGCGCCGGGGGCACCTCGGCCTCTTCGATCAGAAACCGGTGGGCCGCGCGAACGTCGCGGGCGAGCCCCTGCTCGCTTGGTCGCCCAGGGTTGCCACCGTAGCCGCGGTAGTCGAACAGCAACACCGCCAGACCCGCGCTCGCCAGTGCGCGCGCCAACGGCGCTCGCAGCGACCGGTTGCCGGCGTTTCCATTTGCCACCAGCACCGCCACGCCACGGTCAGGCTTGCCGGCCTCGACCAGCCACGCACCCAGCGCCAAGCTATCGACGGTCCGCAGCGTCACCTCCCGTGCGCCGGCGACGACCGCCTCCGCCCGGGGCACCTGCGCGGGGAAGGGAAAGTAGATCAGGCGGCGCTGGAGTCGGACAAGCACGCTTTCGATCCGCACATCAGTCTGCCGCAACCCAGACCTCGCGAGTGCCAGAACCCCAATCGCCTTTTGCGAATGAGCTGATTGCAGGGAGACCGGGTTTTCGGCACCCACAGCGTTAGCGGGGGCGTACGACCTTGGGAATGCGCGACTCCGCTCGGAGTCTCAGGCGCGGCCAGTCGACGCGGTAGCGCAAGATTCCGAAACCCCTAGGCCGTCCGTGGGCGGGCGTAGCGTACTTCGACGATGGATCTTGCCGCTCTGAGCGTCGCCTCTCTAAGCGCGCTCTTCACGGCCGCTGCAGCTATGGCAGCGTGGCAGGCGGCGCGCGTCGGCTTTGGCCCCGCACGGCTCATCGCCCTCCAGTTGAAGGACGGCGATTCTTCGTCGGCCTTCGCGCTCTCACTCACCTCCGTTCGATCGAGCGACCGGAGGCGCGCTAGGTCGCCGTCACCGATTCACCCGTCGTCGCGGGTTCGTCCCGCTCCCGAAGAACCTCAGGCTTCAGGCTCTCGACGACCTCGCGGTCGACCGTCGACCGAGTCGAGATCGCGCTCAATCCGCCTGCCGTGAACGCTCCGTGGGGCCACTCCTCCTCCCCGGTGTTGATCGTCGCCGCGAAGCCTAGGACAAGGTGGGCGCGCCCGTACCCGAGTAGCGGGACGATGCTCGCAACCGCGCGCGCCGGGACGACGATGTCCTCGAACAGACGCTCGATCCCGATCTCAGTGTCATTCCCCTCGCAGCGCATCCCAGTCGCGCCTTCTCACCAGCCTCCGCTTCACCTTCAGCGGCGCCATCGAGCGCGCCTCTTTTGGGCTCCCGCAAGCCACACGTCTGCCCAGCGATCAGGACCACCTCAGCTCCACTCGAAGACGGGCGAGGGAGGTCATGCTTTCTAGAGTGCGCCGCCCGCTGCGGGAAGCGCCGCTCCCGACGGCTCCTCGGCCGCGACTGACGCCTGTGCCAGGTACGCCTCGACGAGAAGCATGTTGCCGACGCCCGCCCGATCGATCACCGCGAGCAGCGCCGACGCGCTCGGACCTCCTCGCGCTGCTCGGCCAGGAACCACCCAAGGAACTGCTCGCCGACGCGATCGCCCTCCTTACGGGCGAGGTCGACGAGTCGGGCGATCTGCGCCGTGACGTGCGTCTCCTGTTCGAGCGCCACAGGCCCGCGATCATCGTCAAACGACGCCTGCGGGTTTCGACCCCTGGGATGCGCATAGGGCCGTCGCTGTCGAGTAGGTAGCGCACGATCATCATCGCGTGGTTGCGCTCCTCCACGGCCTGCCGGTAGAAACGCGTTGCGAGCTGCGGAAGCGTCTGCGCGTCGTAGTGAACCGCGATCGCGACGTACTGCTGCGACGCAGCGAACTCGCTTGCGATCTGCTCGCGCCTGCGTGAACTGCGACATGAGCTGCCCTCCTCTCAGGCCGCCGGAGCCGGCGTCGCACAACGGCCGTCTACCTTACGCGACGGCCTTCGGCCGACGTATTGACGAAGGTGGTCGCCGCCCCGACCCCGCCTCCGCCAGGCCGTTTTGCGAAACGCGCATCCCGCGCGAGGGCAGCGTCAGCGACCCATAGGAGTCAACCGCGAAACTGAGGTCATGCACGGCCTCTACGTGGAGGAACACGGCGATGGCGAGCCGCTCCTGCTCCTCGAGGGGCTTGGGCAGGCCGCGTGGGCCTGGCGCTACCAGGTGCCGATCTTCGCCGAGCGTTTCCGCACGCTCGTCTATGACCAGCGCGGCACCGGCCGCTCGCAGGTGCCAGACGAGCCGTACGGAATTCGCGAGCTCGCCGACGACGCGGCAGAGATTCTCGGCGGTCGCTCGGCGCACATCGTCGGCTTCTCGATGGGCGGCTACGTCGCGCTGATGCTCGCACTCGCGCAGCCGGAGCTCGCTCGGTCCCTTGTGCTCGCGGGCACCGGCGCCGGGGGTCCCGGGCGTGTCCCGCGTCCTTCTCACGTGCGCGACGCCTTCGAGAACGCGCTCGGCCTGCCGCCCGAGGAGTTCGGCCGCAAGACGATGCCGTACACGTTCTCGCCCGGCTGGCCCGAGTCGCACCCTGAGCGGTTCGAGGAGATTCTTGCGGCGCGGCTCGAGCACCCAACCCCAGACGTGACGATCGAGGCCCACGTCGCCGCGTGTTACCGCTTTTACGCCGAAGGCGTCGAGGTCGAGCGGGTCGAGGCGCCAGCGCTCGTTGTCCACGGTGAAGTCGACATGATCGTGCCGGTGGAGAACGGCCGCGCGCTCGCACAGCGGCTGCCGAACGCGCGCTATGTCGAGTTCGCCGGGCACGGGCACAACCTGATGCTCGAAAATCCGCAGCTCTTCAACTCACACGTGCTCGACTTCCTGCCGTCCAGCCTCGCACGGGACTGTTGAGGGTCGACGGGGTCCCCGCTCGCCCACGACCGCCATCCACGGCCTCTCTGATCGGGCCTGAGAAGTGCCTTCGAAAAAGCCGCAGGGTCCGGGGTCCGGGCTCTTTGGGGGGCAGCGATGGCTCGCGTGCTTCTTTTGCAGACGTGACAAGTACTGCCACCCCGGGGGCATGGCCTTCGCCCACCACCACGGCGTCGGCTTGCCTGGGAGTCCATGACGGCGCATCGCCCCTTCCGGCGGTCCCCTGAAAACAACCCGTTTGCAGGGAAAAAGCCACCAGGGTCTGGGGGTCCGTGCCCTTTGGGGGCAGCAATGGACTCGTCTGCGTCACACGCGAGAGAAGTACTGCCACAACGGGGGCATGGCCTTCGCCCACCCATCACGGCGTCGGCTTGCCTGGGGGTCCACGACGGCGATCGTGTCCCCCTTCCGGCGGTCCCTTGAAATGGCCGGTTTGCAGGGGAAAAGCCGCAAGGGTCCGGGGTCCGCGCTCTTTGGGGGCAGCAATGGACTCGTCTGCCTGTGCCCTCACTGTGGTAGAGAGTCCGGCGCAGGACGAGGAGGTGCGTGATCGGATTCCCAACTTGGATACACGTCGGCGCGGTGGGGCTTGCCGGTTTGCTCACCGCCACGGGGCTCGCCGTCGGTCTGCTGGCAGCGACGGGTGTCTTGTTCGGCACTCAGCATGCGAGCGGATTCCCGGCCCCCGTCCCTCTCGTCATCGGCCTGACCGAGCAGCAGGCGAGGGCGAAGATCGAAGCCGCTCACCTGGTTCCAGTCGTCCTCTTTACCCGTGCTGGTCGCGAATCGGGCCGCGTCGTCTTGGAGAGCATGTCGAATCTGCTCCACGTGCCTGGCCACTCCTTCCGGATCAGCCTGGAAGGCACCCCGGTCGTACTGCGCGTCACGCGCTGAGCCTGCCGCCGGTGCATTAGGAATTCAGCCCGAAGGTGAGGGGCACTGCGACGCGTGCAACTTGCTCTGGCCCTCGCCCTTGGCCGCTGACGTCGCTAACTGCTCGAAGGCGACGATCGAGCAGCCGGGCGATAGCTTACGTTCGGTGAGCATCAATGACTGGCCCCGCCGCGAACGCGCCGAATCGCTGCGGCAATGGTCGGTGATAGAGACGTTGGCAAGTCGTGCCGCGCACATCGACGCGATTGACGGCGTGATCCTTCTCGGCTCGTTCTCGCGTGGAGACCCCGACGAGTTAAGCGACATCGATGCGCTCGCCGTAGCCGCGCACGGGAGGTTCCAGGACGTGTGGGCGGAAAGACGGCGGCTCTCGGAAGGTGCGCTTCTCGCGTGGGATACCGAGCGCGGTGAGCGGGACCTTGGGTGGCACAAGTGGTTGACCCCCGAGATCGTGAAGGTCGAGTGCGGCATCGTTGACCCGGACTCCGGAAGCAGAGATCTGGCTGACCCATGCGTCGTATTGCTAGGAGATCCGTCACTCACTGAGCGGTTCCCTCAAATCTCGCGCGTACCGCTTGATGAGCGCATCCGCAAGCGGAAGACGGAACAGGGAGTTCCGGATAACTGGGATCAACTCACCGCGGGTGAGTTGATCGAGTGGAAGATCTCTGAGATGAAGGACGCGGTGAGGCGCGGACTGCGACAAGATCGCGGCTGACGCCTTACTGGTGAGGAGGCAACATAGAGACGGCCGGGCGGCGAGCCGAACCGGGCGCTGGCTACGGCAACCGGCCTGGGGAGAGACGGAAGTCTGACCGGTGTCGTCCTTCCTATCAAGGGCGACACCGGAAGCACGGTTAGGGCTCTACCACTCCTGAGGGCGGCGTATTAGTCGTATGCCGGATGAGCCCTTGACCGCGGTCTCGAGGACGGACCCGCTGTTCCCGGAATACCGCCGCGGCGGCGGTGCGCTTGTGGACGCCGAGCTTGGCGTAGACGTTGTCGAGGTGCTTCTTTACGGTCCCGAGCGAGACCCAAAGGCGCTCAGCGATCTCCGCGTTTGTGCTGCCCTCGGCGACGAGTTCCAGGATCTCCCGCTCGCGCGCCGTGAGCCGGGGCATCGATCGGCGCTCCTCGAGGAGCAGCGCGTTGTCGACGAGCTCGACCACCAGGGCTCGGTCGCCGCCATCGATGTGCAACGGCTCGACGGTGACGGTCCGGTGCCGCTCCCGTAGCCAGGACGCCAGCGAGTCGGGGAGACCGGCTCCGCTCTCATCGAAGTAGCGGTCGAGCAGCTCGCGCGCGGCGGTACTGGCGAATGCGATGCGGTCGTCGGCTTCGAGAAGCACGACGGCTGCTCGGGTCGACTCGTGCAGCGCGAGCGCCTCACGGAGGCGCTGTCTGCTCTCACTGGCGCGGTACAGCTTCACAAGGTGGGGGTTCAAGAAGTCGAGAACGGCACGGTCGCGCGCGCTGAAACGGCGGCCGCCACGGTCGAAGCTGAACTGCTTGGGCCGTGAGGGCGGGGGGAAGCGAAGCCGGACATCGAGTGTGTCCTCGACACCGCACGGCTTCATCACGAGGTCGTACATCCACGTGCGGTGGAGCTCCCGCCGGGTGAGGAAGTCCGAGATCTTCACCGCGTCGAAGCTCCCCTGCCGGATGTGTAGGGACACCGGACTCTCCGCATCCAGAACGGGCTTGACCGCGGTCCAGTCGAGACCGCTGAAGAACCCTTCGTCACCGGGGCGATCGAAGTGGGGACCGGGGCCGCGGTCACAGCACCCGAAGCAGTCGCTGTAGCCAACCCAGTCGGCCGGCACGAGCCGTCCGAGCTGCGTGAGGAACTCTCCGGCGAAGGGGTGGTCCCCGCCGAAGCTCTCCGCCTCGGCGACAAAGCGGAGCAGCCGCTCCGCATCGCCACGCGCGAGTACAGGCACGGCTCCAAAAAGATACGCCGAACGGCGTATTCACACAACCGACGGCGGCGCTCATGCTCGGCATGGAGGTGATTAGCATGGGTGTTCTTGCTCGGGTTCTCCGGGTCATGGCGATCGCCGTTACGGCGCTGGCCGTCGCGGCGTCAGCAGGCACGACCCGTAATGCAGCGGCTGCCCTGCCGCCGGGGAACACGGTCGCACAGTGGAACAAGATCGCCGAGGACACGGTCGTGGGCTCGGGCGCCTTCCAGTCGGAGGGCTTGATTTACATGGCCTATGCCTCAACAGCCGTCTACAACGCCGTGGTGGCGATCGAGGGCGCCTATGAGCCCGTGGACTCGACGATCAGCGCGCCTGCCGGAGCCTCGGTCGATTGCGCAGCGGTCGAGGCTGCCTACCAGACGCTTCGCTACTACTTCTCGTCGTTCCCGGTTCTCGTGGCGAACGCCGACGCCAGCTACGCTGAGGCGCTCTCGCCCTCGAACCTGGACGGGTGCACTGCCGACGGCGGCGCGGGCATTGGTGTCGGCCTGGCCGCTGCCAACGAGGTGATCTACAACCGCACCACCGGTCCCAATTCCGATGGGCGCATGACGCCAATCGGGGTGAGCACGCCCTTCCCGACGCTGCCGCCAGGCCCGGGCGTCTGGCGGTTGACGCCGCCCTTCGCTGCGCCGCAGGTGCCGTGGGTGGGGAACGTGCGCCGATTTGTCCTGCGGAGCGTGGACCAGTTCCTGCCCGACCCGCCGCCATCGCTTCAGAGCGACGGGTGGGTCGCGGCGTTCAACGAGATCAAGGCCTACGGCGAAGCGACCAGCAGCGTGCGGAGCGCCGAGCAGACCAATGTCGCGAAGTTCTGGTCGGCGAACGTGATCCGCCAGTTCAACCGGCTCGGGCGCGACCTTGCCGGCGCGCGTGGTCTCAGCCTGCTCGAGACGGCACGGCTGGCGGCGATGGTCAACCTCGTCGGCGCCGATGCGCTTGGGTCGGCCCTCTATGCGAAGTACCACTACTTGTTCTGGCGGCCGGTGACCGCGATCGACCCCTCCGCCGTGATCGCAGACGGCTTCGGCCCCGTACCGGGCTACGATGACGGGAATCCGGCGACGGTCGTGCAAACGGGCTGGCGGCCACTTCTCACCACACCTAACCACCCGGAATACCCCGCCGCGCACGGCGTGATCACGTCGGCGATGGCGGAGGTGTTTAGCACCTTCCTCGGTACGAACCAGATCGACCTCGATCTCCACGGCTTCGACCCCGCCGGACCGGCCGGCAACCTGAACGCGGTGCGGCACTTCGACAGGCCGAACGCCCTCCGCCACGAGATCATCGACGCGCGACTCTGGGCCGGGCTGCACTACCGCTTCTCGGGCATCGCCGGCGTTGTCCTCGGCCGCAAGGTCGCGAAATACGACCTCAGGCACGCCTTCCGACCCGTCGACTAACACTCGCCACTGACTCAGCTCGGGGACGCGCCTACCGGCGCGCTCCCCGAGCCAGGCGCCGTCTCACATGTCACGAACTGACAGGAGGGCGACACCGCTCGCGTCGTCATCTGGGGGAAGGGCGACGTTTGGGCCGGGCGGCGAGCCGAAAGCCCGAGCCTCCCACGACCGGCTCCTAGCTGCGGCCCTCGGCACTTCGAGGGCGCACGTCGCCTAATGCTCGAACTGCGACGCGTGCGGCAACCCAGCAACAAGGGCTCATTCCGGCCAAACAGACCAGTCGAAAATGGGCTAGCCCGCACCTCGCGGAACCCGCATGACTATTCGGTTCGAACAGGCCAGACGGCCCCACAGCCCAATCCGATATTGGTCGACAAGAACGGCTCGTGCCCTGCGGCCTCAGGATTGGCGTTAGCTAGTCAGGCAACGCTCGCGCTCGCCAGCCTGTCGGCTTAACGTTCTCGTGGCTCGCGGACCTCGGCGGCGACGGTCTGGAACTCGCGCAGCGCGGCGAGCCGCGACAGTGCCTGGCCCTCCAGCTGGCGGACCCGCTCGCGGGTTAGGTCGAGCTCGTGCCCGATCGCCTCGAGCGTCCAGGGCGCGCCCTCGAAGCCGAAGCGCAGCTCGAGGATGCGCCGTTCCCGCTCGGGCAGGGCATCGAGTGCCCGCCGCACGCCCTGGCGGCGGAGCGACTCCTCGGCCTCGTCAAACGGGTCGGCGGCCTCGCGGTCGGCGAAGAGGTCACCGAGCTCGCCCTCGTCGTCGGCGCCCACGGTCTGGTTCAGCGAGACCGACGCCTGCGCCGCGCCGAGCGCCTCGTCGACGTGCTGGAGCGGCAGCCCGGTCGCCTCGGCGAGCTCCTCCTTCGAGGCCTCGCGGCCGAGCTCCACCTCGAGCCGACGGGCGGCACGCCGGAGCGTCTGCTGGCGCTCGACGATGTGAGTCGGGAGGCGGATCGTCCTGGCCTGGTTCGCGACCGCGCGCTGCACCGACTGGCGGATCCACCAGGTCGCGTAGGTGGAGAGCTTGTAGCCGCGGCGCCAGTCGAACTTCTCGACGGCGCGGCTGAGGCCGATCGTGCCCTCCTGGATCAGGTCGAGGAAGGGGACGCCGAGGCCGCGGTAGCCCTTCGAGATCGAGACGACGAGCCGCACGTTCGACTCGATCATCCGCCGCTTGGCGGTCGAATCGCCGCGCTCGATCGCCTTCGCGAGCATGACCTCCTCGGCCGCGGTAAGCAGCTTGTGCCGGCCGATGTCGGCAAAGAAGAGCCGGAGGCTGTCGTCGGCGCCGACGAGCACCTGCGCCTGGGGCTGCTCGGCGGCGGCGGGCTCGTGGGCCTTCTCGGCCTCCTCGCCTTCGGAGCGAGGCTCGCCCACCTCGAGACCGATCGCCTCGAGCTCGCGGGTGAGCTGCTCGACCTCATCGTCGCCGAGGTCGTGCTCGAGAACGAACGCCTCGAGCTCGGCCGGGTCGATGAAGCCGCGCTCCTCCGCGCCCTCGAGCAGCGTGCGCGCAGGCTCGGTCTCGAGCAGTTCGGGAAGTTGGTTCTGGGTCAATTTCTCCTCTTGGTAAAGCTCACTCTCACTGTAAGCATTCCCTTGAGCTAACCAGCGTCCTTGCGGTCGCGACCGTGCCGATGTTGAAGAGGGGCGCGAGCCCGCTGCTTGCCTGGCCGCCGCAGGGCTAGTGCCTCGAGGAGGCGGAGCCGGGGGCCTGCCGGGCTGCGGCTCACCGACAGACCCGACCGGCTCCGTCCGATAGCTACGACCCTCTTGTGAAGACTCCTACGAAGCGCAAAGATCCTCCCGCCACAGCGGCGTCGGTTTCTCGCGGCCGGCGGTGCGGCGGCTGGCCCCCGCCGCTGCGGGAGCCCCGCAGCAGGTGGCTGCCGCTCTCTACGCCCCTTCGGCGTGGAAGACGGCTCAGAGGGAGTAGACTGGACTGGCCCTGCGGCCAGAACCCCGGCCGAAAGCCCGAAGACCGCCAACACGCGTCGACGCGCAAGGCGATGAGCCTAGGCGAACAGGATTCGACTTGCTGGGCCAGCACTTCGTTGTGCGTGGCTACGCTTCTGCCACACCACGACAAGTACTGCCACAACGGGGGCATGGCCTTCGCCCACCATCACGGCGTCGGCTCGCCTGGGGGTCCACGATGGCGATCATGGCCCCTTTCCGGCGGTCCCCTGAAAACGGCCGGTTTGCAGGGGGAAAAGCCGCAGCGTCCGGGGTCCGTGCCCTTTGGGGGCAGCAATGGCCTCGTCGACCTTAGAAACGTGGAGCAGTCGAGACAAGTACTGCCACAACGGGGGTATGGCCTTCGCACCACGAGCACGGCAACGGCTGGCTCGGGGTCCAAGAAGGCGATCATGGCCCCTTCCTGCGGTCCCTAGAAGAGGCTGTTTGCAGGGGAAAGGCAAGGGGTCCGCGATTCACGCCCTTTGGGGGCAGCAATGGACTCGTCTGCCTCGAACGCCGGAGATCAATACGGGAGAGGTCACCGAGACAACCCGCCGAGGATTCTGGTGAGATCTCAAATCCGAACGACGAACTCACGGTCCTTCTAGATCGGCCACTCCCGCACGGGCTTTCGTATTCCGCGCGGCCAGAGGTAGGGCGAGATGGTAACCGGGAGCAAAATCGTCCGCCGCCCCGCTTGCTTCGCCACCCGGCCTGCTTGACCCTGCATCAGCGGAAGCGCACACTGGCCCATAACGCTGCCGCCGGATCACGCTTCGCCTGGCGGGGGCAACCAGCATGGCGAAAGGTGGAATCACCCGGAGGACACGATGAAGAGGATTTCCAAGGCCGAGCTCAAGAAGGCGATCCTTGCCGTCGAAGCCGAGCGGGCGAAGCACCCGGTCGCGTTTCGACCAGACCCAGCGCAACATCCCAGGCTGGAGAAGAGCCGCCGAGCGTCCGAAGAGATGGTGTCCGGATTCCTGAGGGAAGCGGGACTGGACATGGAGAAGTTCCAAGCGCTGCAGGAACGGCACAGCGTGCAACTGGAGCGCATGGTCGCGAAGCACAAGACCGATGCGCTCAGGCGCGCGGCGCGGCAAAAGGACACGCTCCATTCGAGCGTCCTGGGGCAGAGCGAGGCTTTTCAGAGCCTCGACGATTTCTTCAGCCTGGACACACCGTTCCTGATCTGGACGAGGCCACTCCTGCCGACCGATTCCGCTGCCGTGCCGCTTGGCAGTTGGGCAAAATTCAGGGTTACGACATCCGAGTACCAGGGCACGCCAAAGGTGGGCTTCTATTTCTATTGGCCGAGCCCCTTCAGCGACTACGCCGTGATCAACGCCGCCACCTTCATGTCGGCGACCGGTCACCTGAAATCACACGCCCCGTGGGGAATCTGGCCGAACACCAGTTGGGTGACGGCGACGGCTCAGTTCGGGCTATGGTTCGGCTTCCCCCGCGACGTGGCGTCCACGTCCTATGCGAGCGAATTCCTCGGGGGCACCGGGGAATACGGGGGCGGGATTTTTATACCCGGGGACACCAGTGCACTTTCCATCTCCGCCGGGGTGGGTCTCAGCAAAACGATGTTTGCCGTTCCACCCGGGAGCGTTGTCGTCTTTGAGGTAGCTCTTCAGATCGAATACGAGAACAACGATGGCGATATCGACGCTGATTTCGAGAGCGGTGACTTCAGGATCACCTGCCCGGTCGTGGTCTTCTCGCTCTTGAACTCACCACCGATGGCCTGACGCACGAACGGTCTGCGCGTCGCACTCCATTGAGTCTGCCATAACGGGCACGGCCTCCCAATCACCGCGACGCTAAGTCGGCCGCGAATTGCCAGAGGGGCCTCGCCGGCAGGCCTATGAGAACGAGCGGAGGCGCAGGCGGGCCGAGGAAATGAAGATGCGAAGGAAGTCTGCGGTTTCGCGGGCTTACCTTGACTCTCGCGGCTGCTCAGTGCGACAATCGAAGTCCTTAGACCCTGCGCCGTAGCCGCCGAGTTCTGCGGCTACTCCCCGACTCCGTCGTGGGCCTTCGTGCAAGGGAGACGCTGCTCTCCGGTACTCGACTAAGGAGGTGGCGATTTTGGGTGATTTGCGCTTGCCAAGCCCGGGCGCTCAGATGCGGCTCAGTCCGCATCGGCTTGTGTCAGTGGCCGGGGACATCGGCACTCCGTACTGACCCAGTGTGCATCCCGCGCTCGACGATCAACCATTGACTTGAGGGGGAGCTATGGCGACCGACAGACCACGCCGCGCAAAGAGAGCTACTAGAGCAAGTGACACAACTCCGCCAATGACCGCGGACGAGTACCTGGCTCTCGACAACATGCCAGCGTCCGAGCCAATGCCGGAGGCTGTGGAAGTGCATACGACGATGCGCGTTACGATCCACCCCGGGAGCAAGCGGCTTGACCCAACGAAGCTCGTCGCGTGGGAAGAAGAGTCTGGCGCTTGGGAGTTCGAGCTTCCCCAGGACGCTCATCTTGGTCTCCCTGGTCGCGAGTATGGGCGGATGTCAAAAGCAGAGGTTGCACGTGGCATCAAGGCTCGGGTCAATGCTGACGCTAATCGGCCAGATTGGGTTGACTACACGCCTCACCCGAAGCTCACCACGTATCCACGTCCCCGAATGCGTAGGCTCAACGGCCGGGCAATTGATCCTCATTACGGTGTCTTTGGCCCCGATGATAGGCAGGTCTACTATCCGTCGGGCTATCCATGGACTTGTATCGGGACGATCTTTGTGTGGAAAGACTTCTCTCAACCGAATCCTCAGTGGTCGGGATCGGGGGTATTGATTGGTGGGCGTGTGGTCTTGACTGCAGGCCACATGGCACCCTGGGGTTCGGGCAACTGGGCAATGCGTTTCGTCCCCGCGTATTACGACGGTGGCTCGACTCTCGGCGCCGGCTTGGGATCGTGGGTATCCGATTACTGGGGATACAACCCTGGCGAAGTCTCGGCCTGGGATATGGTCGTGCTACGTCTCTACACGCCGCTCGGTAACACGTACGGTTACTTCGGTGCGAAAACTTATGACAGTGATTGGGAGGACGGCAACTACTGGACACTTGCCGGCTACCCGAGTGCGGTCGCCGGAGCGAATCGACCCTCGCGGCAAATGTGGTTCCCTGTTGTCGACGACGACTCCGACGGGGACGCGGACGAGCTCGAGTATTACGCCGACGCTACAGCAGGCGATTCGGGTGGTCCAGTGTTCGGATTCTGGTCTGGAATCCCCTACGCGATCGGTACGCACAGTGGGGGTGAGAAGACCACATTTCTCTGGTGGACGATAGAGGACGACAACGCGGCCGCAGGCGGGAGCGCGGTCGTCAACCTTATCCTTTGGGCACGCAGCAATTGGCCATGAGCGAGCGCGGACTGCCCCAGCGCAGCGGCCGAGAATCCGGGACGTCCACTAGCGGCGTGTGGTCCTTTTCGTGAAATCCCGCTTGCTACCCCACTGCCAGTCCGCTTCGTGCCTGAAGTTGGCGACCTCCCCGCCGCAGGAGGCCTCTCCCAACAAAGGATCGCGGTCAACACCGGGTTCAAGGTTTCGGGCGGCCCGGGCAGCTCGCCCTACAACACCGATCTCACCGACGCCGAGTGCAACGCGCGGCAGCAGGCACTTACGCTCACGCGGAATCAGCGCGTGCTTGGACTCGTTCTTGATACGTGAGAAGTGTTGCAAGGAGGTTCATCAGATGGCTGCTCCTGTGGTGGTTGCCTCGTCGTCCTGATCGGGCCACCGGCAGTGTTCTACGGAGTGGATTCCCGCCTTGACGATCGACGTCACGGATGGCCGGGACGCGCGCTTAGCTCGCGAGGATGCCCGGATACGCGCTCCACCGTCCGCACGGGTCAACGCCGCCGGTGCTCTGGCGATTGCGGCCGGCGTTTACGAGTTGACGCCGCTCAAGCGCCAGAGTCGCCGACGCTGCCCCGGGACAGTCCGATCTGGACTCGAGTACGGGCTGGAGTACGTGGGCTCGAGCATCCGACTGATGCTACTGGCGCTCGGCGTCATGAGCATCGCCTGGATGTCCATGGTCGCCGTTCTCATGCTCGGGCAAAAGCTCTTGCCGTCGAGAGCCTCCATCGACGTGCCGCTCGCGATCGCGATGGTTGCTCTGGGGATCCTCGTTGTGCTCGCGCCCTCGGCAGTTCCGATCTGACGGATTCGATGTGAACGCCAGTAGCCCCCTGTCCTCGTACCTCGATGTCGCGTCAACAAGGAGGCACCCATGACCGACCACAAGACCGGCACGCGCGACCAGTGGCTCGCAGCCCGGCTCGAGCTGCTCGAAGCCGAGAAGGAGCTGACTCGTCGCAGCGATGAGCTCGCACGACAGAGACAGGAGCTGCCGTGGATCCGGATCGACAAGGACTACCGGTTCGAGACCGACGAGGGCAGCGCTTCGCTCGCGGACCTCTTCCAGCGCCGCTCGCAGCTCCTCGTCTACCACTTCATGTTTGGTCCCGACTACACGGCGGGGTGTCCGTCGTGCTCGGCGATCGCGGACGGCTTCGACGGCTCCGTCGTCCACCTCGCTAACCACGACGTGATGCTCTGGGCGATCTCGCGGGCGCCGCTCGCAAAGCTGCAGGCGTACAAGCAGCGGATGGGCTGGAGCTTCCCGTGGGCATCGTCGTTCGGGAGCGACTTCAACTACGACTTTCAGGTGACGTTCACCGAGGAGCAGCAGCAGTCGGGAGTCGTCGAGCACAACTTCCGCGCGATGGACACCCGCAGCGAGCTCGCCGACTCGGACACGCTTCCCGTCTATGGCACGGACCTTGCGACGGCTACGCGGGAAGCCCCGGGCATGAGCGCGTTCGCGCTGGAGGACGGGATCGTCTACCACACCTACTCAGCGTACATCCGCGGGCTGGACGGCCTCTGGGCCATGTACCAGTGGCTCGACCGCGCGCCACGCGGGCGCGACGAGACGATGGTGCAAGGAGTTGGTGACCTGCACGCCGCCGTTTGGATCCGCCGTCACGACGAGTACGACCAAGGCTAAGTGCACCCAGGTCCGCGTCACGTCGAGCTACTCCCGCCCTTCACCAGCATGGTAGGGCGTGCCCGTGTGCTGCGAGGGCAGCGGCCATGACGCGTAAATGTCACTTGCGGACACCAATCCCCGGCTTGTTCGCTATTCAGGAAAGCGGCATCCCGCGCTCATCCCGACCTCCGGCATGACAGGTCGGTCCTTTGCCCTGGTTGACAACAACCTAGGAACGGCGCGAAATTTGCCGAATCGCCCGCCCGCACGGCCGGCGCGAACGTGGCACTCGACCCGTCCGCCTCGCTGGGCGGCGGCCGACCCGGCCGGGCCCCGCACTAGCGGGGGCAATTTCAGAGCGGCTCACAAGGAACCTGTCTCCAGTGTCATGGAACCCCGGGGCCGGTGAAGCGCACGTTCTCGAGCACGTAGCCGCCCGCTGCCCGCACGCGGATCACGTAACGGATCGCGACCGTATCGTAAGACTCGCCTTTGCGCCTGGCTCCCGCTTCACAGGCGAAGCGCCGGTAGCGTCCCGCTTCGCGCTCATCCGGTGTTCCGAGGCCGCGACACTGCACCACGCGAACGCCCATGCCGCGGATCGTGGTGACCGATTCCGCACGATCGACGGTCCAGAGTGTTTCCCGCTCGGTATCGGCACAACCAAGGACGGCTGCGGCAAGACCGGCCGCGCATGCGAACGCGAGACAGGAGAGGCCGATGCTCCGATCAGCTCTTGCGTCACTCAACGGCTTGGCTCCGGAGACTAGGGGGTCAGCCCGTGCCCATTTTAATTAGCAAACGCGTGAAGTACTGCCACAACGGGGGCATGGCCTCGCCGACAGGTTGCGATGAGGGGCGAGGATCGCACTCCGTCCGCACCTCCTGATCGCCGCAAGCCGCATGGTTAAGCCAACGTCGGGGGTGCGGGAATGGCGCTCCTTTGGGTGCGGAGATGGGCTCGTGCGCCCCTGCCTAGCAGCGGCGAGAAGTACTGGCACAACGGGGGCATGGTCCGCGCCCACCAACTAGCCGCGGAGGGGTGCCGGCCAAGAAGGGTCCACGATCGGCATAGTTGGCCCCCGTCGTGGTCTCCAGGAAGCTTCCTATTTGCAGGGGAAAAGGCTCGGGGGACCGCGATTCGTGCCTTTTGGGGGCAGCGATGGGCTCGTCTGCCTCCTCGAGCGCCTCGCTGCCGCGCGCATCGAGCACGAACCGGTTGAGACTTACTCGAACGGCGTACGCCACGTGAACGTCCCCGATCCGGACGGGAACACGATCGCATTCGCCCAGCGGCCCGACGCCGCGAGCGCGTCACCTCGCTCGGCCGGACCCGGGGCTTCGCCCTAGATGACTGATCGCGAACAGCCGCACGCCCTGAGGATGCGCCTTGAACCTGTGCGTCATGTACGGCGCGAACGCCTCGAGCGTCGGTCCACCAGCTGCCTCCTAGCGAGTCAAGACGGCGCGTGCGGCGTCGACGCGGTTCCCCTAGGGCGCACTTCGTGATTCGGATCGGTGTGCTGACCCCCCACGCGGCGATTGGGCCAGAGGAAGAGTTCTCGGCTATGGCTCCTGGGCGCTTGGCCACTGAGGTCGTTCGCATTCGTACGGAGGCGGGGCTTGTCGGTGCTGGAAGCGGCGCGCCGACAACGCCCGCTCAGCTCCGGGCGCTCACGGAACCGCTCGTTCTGGATGAGGCGGCCAAGATGCTTGCGGATTCGATTGACGCGGTCGGCCACGCCTCGACGACCTCGGCATACGCAGTCGGCTTCGACCAAGAAGCGGAGATGGTCTCGAGGCTTTCGGCGTTGCTCGCCGTTCCAGTCGCAGCGACGTGCGCATCCGCGGTACTCGGCCTGCGTGCGCTCGCCGTCCAGCGCGTGGCGCTCGTGGGTGCTCCGTGGTTCGATGCGGAGCTCAACGACCTCGGCGCCGCCTTCTTTCGCAGTCAGGGTTTTGACGTTGTTTCGTCAGCGTCGGCCGAACTCTCGCAGGAGCCTGATCGGATCGCATCCGACGACGTAGTCGCATGGACAGCCCGTCACGTCGGAGACGACGCGGAGGGGATCTTCATAGGAGGGAACGGCTTCCGAGCGGTGGCGGCGATTGAACCGTTGGAGACTTCGATCCGCCGGCCGGTGCTTACAGCGAATCAGGTCCTGTTATGGAACCTCCTCGCTCGCGTCGGCGCTTCATTCGAGATCAATGGCTTCGGTCGGCTCTTTGCGCACGAACCCGCGATCGATGACGAACCCTGAGCACCGTTGCCGATACGAACACGAAGCTCGTCACGCGCACCGTGCGAGCAGGGTAGAGCCAGCCTCACTGGCCACTGGAGAGTGTGATGGCCCACCCGTGGCTCGTCTCGCGTCGTTCGTGGATGGGCGCCGCGGGGCGGCCGGCGTATTGAGCGCTGCTCTAGCCTCTCGTGCGGATGCGCGACCCGATCCCGATCTACGTCCATCTCCGCCGTGCGAAAGATCTGATCGACCGTGGCTTCGGCAACAGAGCGCCGAACCTACCGAGCCGAACGCCTCAGAGAGCCGCAGACGAGTTTGCGAACCCTACGACCCCACAGGGTGTCGATGACAACCTCACGACGCTGAAACAGATCCTCGAAGCAGCCCGTCGCTGATCGCCGACCAGGCCAATGCGAATCTCGCTTGACGGCCGCGGCAGCTCGCGTCAACGTCGTGTCTCGGGATCGGCGCCCTACGGAGGCGGCGCGCCCCCCGGCATCACCACGATCCTTACGATTCTTTCGTCGTCGAGCGTCAAACGCACCGCAAAGTCACGCTCATACGCGACGTCGCCAGTTTCACGCCAGCGAGCGATTTCATGCGTGCGGGCAATGACGTCGCCCTCAATATCCTCGAACTCAGGCTCCGCCTGTTCTATGGCGAATTGCTCGTCTCCGCTCGCCTTCTGAAGCACTTGCCGGCACGCTTCGATGCCGCGAAGGGTGCCGCGTGGCGTCACGGTTTCGACATCCGGATCGAGTAACTGTTCCGCCGCGTCTAAATCATGCGCCACGACAGCCTCGATGAACTGACGTGCGCGGGCGAACTTCACCGGCGCAACCTAGCCCCGCCCGACAGGATCTTCAAGGCTCGCAGGAAGCGGGAACACTTGCCGACCGGCGGCGGGGGCTAAAAGGGCCTAAGAGGGCCACTTCACTCGCGATTCAACGGCGATTGAGCGGTCGCTAATGGGTCCATATCGTGCCCCTGCATCCGGACCCCTGGACGAGATCAGCTCACACCCTGGTTTGTGTCCGTACGCGCCTTGTTGTGCAGCTCGCGCACGATCGCATCTGGGGCGTCCCTTGGTAGTCTGGCTCGCAAGTTCACGCAGGTGTGTGGTGTGCGGATACACGTGCACCTCCGCAGAAAGCCGTCGCGAGGTCGGCGGCGGCGCGGACGACTGCATCTCGTCAAGGAGAAGCGGCGGCACGAGCCGGGCAGAGGGCCGACGGGCGATCATTCAGCGTGTCCGGAACGCAGGGGACGCCCGGTCGGCAGCCACGGCATCGAGTCGTATAGCGACTCCTTAAGTCGTACGGAAGGGCGTCACACTTCCCTCACTGCCGCCGTTCCCCGACCCGACGACACGGCCTCAGCCGAACACTCGCTTCGGGTCGTACTTCTCCTTCACGCGCCGCACGCGCTCGAGGTTGGCGCCCCAGTAGGCGCGGTGCTCGTCGGGTAGGTCCGAATCGGGGAAGTTCGCGTACACGCCGCCCGAGCCGGAGGGGTGCATGAGCTCCCACGAATCCGACAGCCAGGCGCGCGCGGCCGCAGTCGCGGCGGCGTCGAAGCCGGCCGGGACGACGACGGAGTGCTCGAGCAGGAAGAGCTCCTCGCGGTGTGGGAACGCGGTGGCGTTTGCAGGCACGCGGTTGTAGGCGCCGCCCCAGGGCATGAAGTCGAGCTTCCGCGCCTCCCCGGGCCGGCGTCCCCGGACGAAGAGCTCTACCAGCGCCTCGACCGCGCCCGCCGGCAGCGGCTCGCGGAAGAACTCCGACTTCATGTACGGGCGGCCGTGCTCGTCCTCCTGGTCGCCCGGGCCTCGCTCCGCGAGGTAGTTCTTCAGCGAGCCGTAGCGCATGTGCGCGCGCTCCGAGGAGGCGGCGTCCGCGCCGGCGACCGACACGAACTCGTCGAGCAGCGCCCCGGTCTCGGTCTCGCTGCCGATCATCGAGCCGAACAGGTGGACCACAGGGTCGGCGCCGGCCTCCCCGCCGACGGTGACGAGCAGGCTCGCGGCGAGTGCGTCGGGCCCCGTCGGCGACCACTCCTGCCAGGCGTCGATCAGCGCCGATGCGTGCTCGTAGGGCCACTTGAGGTGGAACGAGGTGGCCGCGGGCTCGGGCACCGTGCGGAGCGTGAGGCGCGTGACCACGCCGAGGCCATGCCCGCCCGCGCCACGCAGCGCCCAGAACAGGTCATCGTGGCGCTGCTCGTCGCACTCCACCACCCGCCCGTCGGCCAGCGCCACCTGTGCCGCGACTAGCTGGTCCGACGTGAGCCCCCGGCTGCGGCCCAGAAGGCCAAGCCCGCCGCCCAGCGCCTGGCCGCCGATCCCGACCGTGGCGCCGCAGCCGCCCGGGATCGTGACTTCGTGTTGGGCCAGGGCGGCGTAGAGGTCGCCGAGCCGGAAGCCGGGCCCCACGGTGGCCAGGCCGTCCGAGACCTCCAGGGAATGCATCGGCGTGAGGTCCAGCACCATCCCGGGGCCAGATGAGCCCCCAGCGAAGTCGTGCCCTCCGCTCCGTACCGCGACCTCGATACCCGAGCGATGCACGAACGCGATCGCCTCGACCACGTCCTCGGGCGTCCGGCACAGCACCACGGCCTGCGGGCGCACGTCGTGGAAGCGCGGGATCGGCGGCCTGCGAACCTCGTCGTATCGCGGGGAGCCGGGGAGGACGACCTCGCCCTCCAGAGCCGCCCTCAGGTCCCGCCAAGCGGTCTCGATGGTGGCCATGTCACGCCCCCTGCGAAGCGATCACGAGCTGGCTCACCGTGGACGCCGCGCCTCCGGGGTCGGTGGGGCCGCGGTGACCCGGCACGGGAGCCTCTCTCGGGTCTGCGTCCTCGCCTCGGGGACGGGCACGCCCGGTTCATAGCCGTCGCGCTCGCTCACTTCTTCTCCTCTCTGTCGTCTAGAGAGTATGGCCGACCGGCACTGCCAGACAAATCGTCCGCGACGGTGGTCGTGCTCCGGGTCGCGCGGATCTCCAGACCGGCGAGAGTCCACGATCCTCGCTTTGGGGGCAGCCATGCGCTCGTCTGGCTTTTTGCAGATGCGAGAAGTACTGGCCCAACGGGGGCGTAGCCTTCCGCCCGACATTACGGTGGCGGCTACGAGATCGCCCACAGGTGGCGCGTGACTGGAGGGTCCACGAACGGCATCATGGCCCCCGTTCTTGATCCCCGAGAAACGGCTGATTTGCAGGGAAGAACTGCTCGGGGCCCACCTTTGAGCGAAGCGAAGCAAGAAGTACTGGCACAACGGGGCATCGCCTTCGCCCACGAGCATGGCAGCGGGCTGGCTCGGCGGGGTCCAAGAAGGCGTTTTTGCCCCCTTCCTGCTGCCCCTAGAAAATGGCCTGTTTGCAGGGGAAAGGCAAGGGATCCCGAAAATCAGGAATGCAGTTCAGGCACGGGGTGCTCGTGGGAAACCGTTGTCGTGCCTTCGACGACCGCGAATGCCGCATGCTGCGGATCCGCGATCGCGGCGAAACGGCCGAGCGGGCTCCTCGCGGTCTTTGCCAGCCTTCGCCCTCCGAGCCGTTCTGCACGTACGACTGCGTGTTCTGTCTTCTCGACCTTGAAATACGGGGTCCAGCCCGGCTTGACGTCCCGTCCAGAAACCTCCTGCTGGCGGATCGCGCCGTTGCGGCGTCCTGCACTCCTGATCGTGGTGTAGCCCCCGGCATCGCTTTCGTAGCTCCAACCGAACAGCTCGCCGAAGAACGACTTCGCCCGCTCGACATCGCTTGTCGTGAGCTCAGTCCAGCAAAGCGCACCCACGACATTGACGACCGTCGCGCCGATGCGCTCGCCCGGCTGCCACAGCGACAGATTCCCGCCGGTTGGATCTCGGATCGCGGCCACACGACCGGCATCCAAGATGTCGAAGGGCTCTCGAAAGGTCACGGCACCACCAAGCTCGGCGGCCCTCACCGCGGTTGCTTGAGCGTCGTCGACCGAGACGAACGACGTCCAGTGCGGCGCCGCTGCCGCCGCGCGCGCCTGCGCGGTCTGGCGATAGAGAAGCGCGACGTCCTCGCCCTCCCGGCGCAGGATCGTGAACACGCCCGCGCTACCCGCTGAGAGCGTCTCACCCGTCCAGCCGAACAGCCCCGTGTAGAACGCCTGCGCAGCACTCGGATCGGAGGTGGCAAGCCCAACCCAGCAGAAGTCCCCCGCTTCGTAACGCCCGTGCCCTCGGGACTTCATTGGTGCACAGGGAGCTCGGCGCGCTCGGTCATGCTGAACCAGTTGCCGGAGTTGTCGCGGAAGGTCGCCTCGACGCCGTAGAAGCGCTCGGTCGGCTCGGACAGGAAGTCGACCCCCCTCGCGCTGAGCTCGGCGTAGGTCGCTCTACAGTCGTCGGTCTCAAACGCGCCTGGTCCGAGCGCGCCCTTGGCGACGAGCGCCTTCACCTGCTCAGCCGACTCCTCGTCCATCATCGGCGGACCTGGAACGAGCAGGATGAGCTCGTGGTCCGACCGGTCGGGCGGACTTACGGTCAGCCAACGGAAGTCGTCCATCGTGGCGTCAGTGTTTATCTCGAACCCGAGCTTCCGCGTGTAGAACTCGAGCGCCTCGTCCTGGTCGAGCACCCAAATCGTCGTGTGCGAGAGGCCGGTGATCAACGTCGTTCCTCCTTGCGTTGTGAGCCGTAATCGAAGCTAGCCCGGGTCGCCCGTACCTGCTTCTCGAAAAGTGCTCTCATGCGGGCGCGTGTACATGAGCGTGAAGCAGGCCGGGATCCGAGGCGGGGCGACCGGCCGCCAGTGGCGCGCGTACGCCAGCGGGGACTCGCCGACAAGCCGACGAAACGCGCTACTGAAGGAGCCGAGGCTCCGGAAGCCGACAGCGACGCTGACCTCAGTAACAGAGAGCCTTGTGTTGCGCAGGAGCTCCTTGGCTCGCTCGATGCGGCGTCGCAGGAGGTACCGGTGAGGTGTCTCGCCGAAGGCCCTCTTGAAGCTGCGGAGGAAGTGCGCCCTCGACGCGTGCGCCTCGCGGGCAAGAGCGGGAACGTCGAGCGGCTCCGCATAGTCGCGGTCGATCAGATCCTTCGCACGGCGGAGATGGACGTAGACCGGGATCGGGTCAGGCATCCAACGACAGGCTAGCCGCACGCGTGCCGTGCCCGACACGCTCCGGGTGGTTGCCGAGGCAAGAGAACCCAGGTCGTCGGGCTGAGTCGTACGCCGCCGCGCCTGCCCCGGGCCACCCCAGTAAGAGAAGTCGCCTGGCGAGCGAGTCGAAATCAATGTTAGAAGCTAACTATCGGGCTCCCCGAACGAGGAGACCGTTTCGGCTCGGCGTTGGCGACAGCGAACTTTGGCCGCGGCTCGGATGCGGACCTGGCCGTGGGCGTGGAAGGAGAAGACGTCGGCAGCGTCGAGAACGCAGGAGCGGTCAGCGTTCTCTATGACTTCCCGAGCGGGATCAGTCGGACGGGCGCGCAGCTTTGGCACCAGGGCCGCGCCGGCGTCGAGGGCGACCCGGAGGAGTTTGACGAGTTTGGCTCTGCCCTGGCCGCCGCGGATTTCGGCCTCGGGGGGACGACGGCCGACCTCGCCGTCGGCGTACCGAACGAGGACCACGAGCAGCCGGGTTTGGACGCTACGGACGCGGGGGCGGTGAATGTGCTCAACGGGAGCGCTTCGGGGCTCAGCGCGACCAACAACTACTGGGAGTGGCAGGACAGCTCCGGCTTCGACGGGGATGTCGAGAGCGACAGCGAACGGGACGACTACTTCGGGTCTGCTCTGACCGCCGGCAACTTCGGCAGAGGGACGGTGGCTGACCTCGCCGTCGGGGTGCGGGGGGAATCCAGAGAGCCCCTCATCTTCGAAGCCGGCAAGATATTTCATGTCGGCGCGGTGAACGTGCTCTACGGGGATCCCCGGACGGGTCTGCGCGCGAGCGACGATCAGTTTTGGTGGCAGGCGAGCGATTCGCTGCACAACTCAGCGGAAGAATTTGACCTCTTCGGCGACGCCCTGCCAGGCTAATCCGCGGTGTCAACGCTGACTCCGCCGGCGGGACCCCTACACCGCTGTCGGAGACGTAGGGCAGGCACCGCACGCTCGCCCTACCTTGCAGGCCGCCGCCGACGCTAGTCGCGGAAGCCGCCTTGCCTCCACGGCCCGATCGCGATCTGCAGACCCGCGCCGCGGCTGCGCAACACCTGCTCCGCGAGGATCCGGGAATCGACCGGCTTGAGCTGCTCGCCTCGGCGGTCTGGCCGGGCGCCAAGCTCGAACAGGCGTCGCGGCAACGACGATCAGGCTGGGACGCCGCCGCGGTCGCGCGGGTGTTCGAGCTTGCTGCTCAGGGTCTGAACCCCTAGGCGATCGCCCGCGAGCTCGGCAAGCCGCGCTCGAGCGTCGCCGAGCTCCTCCGCCGCCAGTCTGCCGCCTAGAGGCTTGATGTGAAACTCGCGGGTGGTAGGGTCGGACCTCGTCGAACAGGAGGTCTCAAGTGCAGTACCTCATCGTTGGTCAGCACCCGCCCGACCTCTGCCCGTCAGCCAACGAGGCGATTCGGAAGCTCTCCCAAGAGGGTGCGAGCGAGATACCCGCCCTGGGCGAGAAGCTGGGCGTCAAAGTGCTGGCGACCTACGTGCCGATGACGAATCACATGGTCTTTGCGGCCGTCGAGGCGGATGACGCGAACTCTGTGCGCGAGTTCGCCTTCCAATCAAGGCTTGGCCAGTGGAACACCATCGAGATCTACCAAACGTCGACGTTGGAGGAAGCCCTAACCAAGGTCAACGAACTGCCGACGATCTATTAGAACATCGGCCGGAGGCTGCCCCAACCAAGCCAAGGAACTGCCGCTCCGAGCTGATCCCGATCGCCGCTTGCGCAACCGCGAGAGCGAACCAGCTCCCCGCGTCGCTGACAAGCGGGGGCCGGCGGGCACGCGCAGAGAACCCGAGCACCCGACCCCGCAGCGGCCATCAGCGCGGGCAGGTCGGAGAGATCGAAAAAGATCTCCGACACGTACCCCCGCGGCACCTCGACGAGCGCGCGTGCGTCGCCGAGGATCGCCGCTAGGCGATTGACGCCGGCACGCGACATCCGGATCCAGGACCGGCCGTTTCCGTCGACGTCCTGGCAGCTCTGCGAGGTGCCGATTCCAGTCTTCCAGAGCGAGCACGAAGGGCGCGATCCCGACCTCGATCTCGGCGTCCCAACCGTCATAGGCGACCCTCGTGGTGCGGTGGCCAGGATCGCCCCGCGCATCGTCAATCGCCGCGCAGATCTCGTACAGCCCGCTGCACCTTCTGCCGCTCGCCCTCGTTCAGCTCGTCGAACTCGGGATCGGGCTCGGGGGGCAGGCGCTCGGCTCGCCTCCGTTTCTCATCGAGTGAGAGATCCGGCGGCGGCTTGCGCCACGCCTTTGCCACCTCCGCAGCGGTCGGGCTGAAGTCGACCGCGTGCGCCCGCCGGTAGCGAGGCGGGATGTACGGTCGCTCGTCCCTCGGGCTCAGGCGGCCTCACCACCCGGCCAGCCGACCTCGGCCAGCTCGTGTCGGCGGATCGCCACGCCGCTGACGTTGGCCGTGCGGGTCTCTTCTCGCAGATCCGGGTAGACGGCCGCGAGCTCCTGCGCGCTCGGCGTGACGTGTCGCACCTCGGCCGGCAAGCCGAGCCCGGCCCGGTGCCGGTCTGGGACAGGCTCGAGCACGCGCGGTGCGGGCATCCGTGTCCGATAACCTTTTCGTCCTTCCCAGTGGAGGTACATCCCTGCCCCAGCCGGTCGCACGGCGGCCTTGGTCACCGGATCGAGACCCTCTCGCCCGTTGCTCGCACGAGCCTGCACCTTGCGCTTGCTCCTCGCCATCAGCCCTGGACATTCTGGTCAAAGACCCTGAGCGTCCAGTCCCACTCGCTGGCGGTCATCGGCCCCGATGATTCCATACGCGCGGCAAGGCGCCTCGCCTGGGCCAGCGTTCCGGAATGACGCCTGATCCTTGGGCTCCCAACCGTAGGATTGTGACGTGCCGTTCACGCTCAGGAACATCAAGGAGGATCCGGAGGACGTCGCCTCGAGGTTCGACGGCGCGCCAGACCTGGAGTTCCGCTTGGCGACCGAGGCGCTCGAGCTTGAGAAATCGGGCCTGAGCTACCAGCGCGTCCCGCCCGGCTATCGCTTTCCGTACGGCCACACGCACAAGAAGCAAGAGGAGGTGTACGTGGTCCTGCGCGGGAGCGGGCGGATGAAGCTCGACGACGAGATCGTCGAGCTCAAAGAATGGGACGCGGTGCGCGTCCCGCCCGGCACGTGGCGAGGCTACGAGGCTGGGCCAGAGGGCCTCGAGATCCTCGTCATCGGCGCGCCCAACCTCGGCGAGGATCCGCGCGAAGACGTTGATGGCCAGCGCGACTGGTGGGCTGACTAGCGGAGTTGTCCGGACGTTTGATCGTCTCGGTCGCAGCGCAAGCCGGCGCTCGATATCGAAGCCGCGACCTCGACTGGGCGAGCGTCTTTTTCCCTGAGCCGCACAGATGGCTCAGTTGAGCGAAAAGAGCTGGTGAGACTGATCCAAAGTATGTGCGCACGCCTGCCCATTCATGGCGCCGTTGACGCGGCGTCTGGGGACCCCCGCGTGGCGGGCGGGTAGAGCCGCCTCTACGCGCTTGGGCGATCCGGGGCTGCACGGCCACCGGTAACCGGGTGTCCGGTGTCTCCGTCGTTGTGTGCGACACGACGAATCAGCGAGCGGTGACACTCACGCCGCATGACACGCTGATCCACAGGCCTTGACTATTCCTCTCGGGGCCGTGCGGCAATTCCCGTGATCGTCATCTGTCAGTGTGCGGTGGCGCGGCGGGTAGCTGCACTGTGACGCTGAGCCCGCCGGCGGCCCGTGGGGTGAGGGTGAGGGCTCCGTCGTGTGCTTGGGTGATGCTTTTGACGATTGCCAGGCCGAGGCCGACGCCTGCGTGGTCGGTGCGTATGCGTTTGGTGCCGCGCTGAAACGGCTCGGCAAGCGTGGCGATTAGGTGTGGGTCGAGCTTCTGGCCGGTGTTCTCGACGGTGAGCATCACGCTCTTGGGGTGGACGCTGGTCGTGACCCAGACGGTGCCCTGTTCGGGCAGGTTGTGGGCGATCGCGTTGTGTACGAGGTTCGTAGCCATCTGCAGCAGAAGCGCGTGTGAGCCGATGGTGGGGGTCGTGTCGCCGGCGATTTCGATGGTGAGGCCGCGTTTTTCTGCGAGGGGGAGGAGCGTTTCGGCGGCTTCTTCGGCTATGAGGGAGAGGTCGAGGGGTTCTGGGGTGAAGGACCGTTGGTCGGCGCGGCTGAGCAGGAGCAGTGCTTCGGTGAGGTCGATCGCTCGGGTGTTGACGGCGTGGAGGCGGTCGACGAGCTCGCCGTTCTCGCGGCTCGGATCGTTGCGGGCGACATCGAGCAGTGTTTGCGTGATCGCGAGCGGGGTGCGTAGTTCGTGGGAGGCGTTGGCTGCGAATCTCTGCTGTTCGGCTGCGAATCTCTGCTGTTCGGCGATGTGTGCTTCGAGCCGCGCGAGCATGGTGTCGAAGGCGTCGGCGAGTTCGCGGAACTCGTCTGTGCGGCCTTCCAACTCGATTCGGTGGGAGAGCGATCCGGTCGCGGCGATGCGTGTGGCGTCCGTGATGCGAGTTAGGGGGGCGAGCATGCGGCCGGCGAGAATCCACCCTCCCAGGAGACCGAATACCAGCAGGAACGCCAGCACGATGGCCGCGACCGAGCCGAAGCCGTGCAGCGGGTCGGAGCGGTGGAATAGGAACCACCACGAGGGATGCATGTGGGAGAGCACACCGTTGGGTATGTAGCGCAGAATGACCGCCCAAACGGCTGCGAGCATCAGGACGCCGGCGAGCATGAGGAAGCCTGCGTAGCTGAGGGTGAGTTTTAGGCGGACGCTAACCCCGGGGGCTCTATCCATGCTCTTCTCCCTCGTGCTCTGTGTCCGGGTCAGTGTCGATGCGGTAGCCGACGCCCGGCACGGTGGCGATGATCCA
>WNGA01002911.1_pt1 | contig 32604 bp, 27 predicted proteins | sample 5400061 | NCBI WGS metagenome assembly WNGA01 (sample SAMN13153366, study PRJNA577476) | soil metagenome | isolation source: 100 cm soil or saprolite under grassland replicate 2 | place: USA:California | collected 2016-06-15 | reverse complement strand
AAGGCCGCGGCGAAGGCCGGGAGCAGGTAGGTCGCACCCGACGAGGGGTCGGCTCCGCCGGTCGTCCCCGCGTACAAGACGCCGGCCGCCGCGGCGAACGCCGACGACGCCACGAAAGCGCCGAAGCGCATCCGCCCGACCCGGACACCACCGAGGCGAGCGGCGCTCCGGCCACGCCCCACGAAAAGCAGCCTGCGCCCGAGGGGCGTGAACTCGAGCACGTACCAGAGGACGGCGCAGAGCGCGAGGCCGTAGTAGAAGACAAGTGGGATCCCGAGGAACCGCGAGACCGTCACCGGGTTGACGAGGGTCTCGGAAACGCCGCCGATCGTCCGCGAGCCGCTGATCCAGAGGACGATCCCGGAAACGAACGCCGACATCCCGAGCGTCGTCACAAGCGAGTCGAGCCCGAGGAGCACGACGAGCCCGCCGTTGACGATGCCGACGGCCACGCCACTGAGGAGGGCGACAACGATCGCCCAGCCGATCGGCCAGCCGTGATCGACGTTGAGGAGCGCGAGAATCATTGCCGAGAGCGTCAGCACGGACGCGATCGACAGGTCGTACTCGCCGGCCGTCAAAGGGAGCAGGAGCCCCAGCGTCAGCACCACGAGGACGGCCTGCGAGCCGAAGATCGCCTGGAAATTGGCCGCGGTCAGGAACGTGTCCGGCTCGAGCGCCCCGAAGAGGACGACAACCGCGGCCCAAGCGACGACGAGCCCACCGCGGCGCCCGAGCTCGGTGGCCCTCACGGCCGATCATGCTCGCGCTCGATGCGCCCGCCGGCGAAGACGAGGACGCGGTCGCAAATCGCCGCGAGCTCCTCGCGGTCGGTGCTGGCGCAGATCACGCAGGCACCTTGCTCCGCCTCCTGCCGGATCAAGGTGAAGATCTGCTCGCGCGCCCGCACGTCGACCCCGCGCGTGGGCTCGTTGAGGAGCAGAAGCCGCGGGCCGGCGTTGAGGGCCTTGGCGAGCAGCGTCTTCTGCTGGTTCCCGCCCGAAAGCGCCTGGAAGGCCAGCCTCGGCTCGCAGGGCCGGACCCCGAACCTTGCCAGGAGCCCGGCCACATCGCGGCGCATGCGCCGGCGGTCGAGGCCGAGGGTCGTGGCGTAGCGGTCGAGGACGGGCAGCGTCACGTGGTCCACGATGGGCAGCGAGCGGACGGCACCGTCGCGCTCCCCGTCGGCGGGGAGCAACGCGATCCCGGCGCGGAGGGCACGGTCGGGCGTCATCGTGGTCGCGTCGTGCCGTTCGTTCCCGAAGCCGAGACGGCCCGCGCGGCCCGGCCGCGCGCCGAAGAGCAGATAGGGGACCTCCTCGAAGCCCGAGCCGAGCAGGCCCGTAAGCCCAACGACCTCCCGTTCGTGGACCTCGAAGGAGACATCACGGACGACCTCGCCCGTGAGATCCGCAACCGAGAGGGCAACTCGCCCCGTAGGTTGGTGGCGCGCCACGGCGGCTTCGAGCCGGCGCCCGGTCATGAGCTCCGCGAGCGCGTCCCGCTCGAGCCCTGCCGTCACGCGCGTAGCCACGACGCGTCCGTCGCGGAGAACGGTGACTCGGTCGGTGAGCTCGAGCACCTCCTCGAGGTCGTGGGAGACGAAGAGCACGCTTGCGCCCGCGTCAGCCAGTTCCCGAGCGAGCCCGAAGAGCCGCCGCGTCTCGGGCTCCGGCAGGAAGACGGTGGGCTCGTCGAGGACGAGCACGCCCCTTCCGCCGAGCTCCTCCGCAGCCCGGACGATCGCGAGTAGCGCACGCACGACGGGCCGCAGCCGGGCGACCGGGCGACGGGGGTCGAGTTCGACGCCGAATCGGGCGAGCGCGTCGCCGGCTCTCGCGCGCTCGCGCCGCCAGGAGATCCGCCAATCACGCCTGGCTGCCAGCTCGCCGAGGCGGAGGTTCTCGAAGACGCTCAGCGAAGGGATCAGCCCCAGGTCCTGGTGGACGAAAGCGATCCCCAGCTCGCGTGCGCGTCCCGGAGGAAGCGGCAGCCGAGTGGGCCGGCCGCCCACCTCCAACTCGGCGCCCGGCTCAGGCGCGTGATAGCCGGCGAGGATCCTGATCAGGGTCGACTTGCCCGAGCCGTTCTCGCCGAGCAGCCCGTGAACCTCCCCCCGCCGGAGCGTGAGGCTCGCGCCGTCGAGGGCGCGAATTCCGCCGAAGCTCTTCGACACATGCCGCACGGCAAGCGCGGCCGGATCAGCCGCCAACGCCCCACAGCTTTCTGTATCCGTCGACGTATGCGTTGCCGTAGCCCGCGTCGAAACGCGGCGGGCGACCCGCGTCGCCGACATCGCCGTCGTCGAAGACTCGGAGAGGCGTGTGCTCGCTCTTCACCGCTGGCTCGCCTGCGATGACGCGGAACGCCTGGTCCATTGCCGCCCACCCGAGCCAGGACAGGTTCTCGCCGACGTCCATCGCAACGATGTCGCCGTCCTGCATCAGCTTCAGGACGAACGGCGTGCCGTTGAAGCCGGCGATCCTCACCCGACCGCCGGCGCGCGCCGCCCGGATCGCCGGCACGACGAACTGCGACATGCTGTCGTAGATCGGGATCACGTAGTCGATCTTCGGGTCGCGGACGAGTGCCGACTGGACCTCGGAGCGGATCCTTGCAGCCCACTCGGGGATCGGGACGTCCACAGCGGTGATCTTGCAGGCAGGACACCCTCTGCGGAACTCGTCCCGAAGGCCCCGCATGAGCGGAGTCGTCGAACGAGCGTCGTTCGACGTGATCACCAAGGCGTCCGCCGTGCCGTTCGTGGCCTGGATCACCCAGTCCGCCTCGAGCCGGCCGGCCTGCCCGAAGGGTCCGGGCACGCACGTCGTCCCGTAGACCCTGCCCTTCGAATCGGCCTGGCAGCGCTCCCCCTCCCCCGTCGTGCGCAGAACGATCACGGGAATCCCGGCCTTCTTCGCCTGCGTGATCTGCGGGGCGAGGAGAGCGGGGTCCTGCGCCAACAGCGTGATCGCGTCGGCGTGCTGCGAGATCGCGGAGCTGATGCCCTGTCCCCACTGGGCCGGCTGGCCCTGATTCGGGTACACGACGAGCTTCGCGTGCACCTCTGCAGCAGCCTCGCTCATGCCACGCTCGACCGCGGCCACGAACGGGACCTCGCTCGTGATTGGGATCTCGAAGATCGTCTTCCCGCGCAGCTTCTTCGTCGCGTCGAATCCCGGTCCCGGCGGTACGAACTTCGGAATGCCCTTGAACGCCTCGATCTGCCTGCTCGCCCCGGCGACGTCGGCTTGCCCGGAAACCTTTTGCGACGACCCGCCGCCGCTGCACGCCGCTGCGAGGACCGGCAGAAGCGCAACGCAGAGAAGCGCCGCCCGTCGCGCCGAGAGGCGCCTGCCTTGCCGGCTCGTGATATGCAAATGCGGCCTCCTGTACGCGATGGGGAGGCTACATCCGCGCGGGTCGATCCTCCAAACGGCCTACGTGGCTTCAAGGTTCTCGCTGGTAGTCACGCCTCCAGCTCCTCGAGGCGCACCAGCTCGAGCCCGAAGTCGCGCAGGCGGTCGAGAACCCCGTACAGCTGTCCCTGGTCGGCGATCACGCCCACGAGGGCGGTCTCGCCCGGCTTCCGCTCGACGGTCATGCCGTGGAAGGCGGAGGCGAAGCGCTCGCTCAGCCTCCCTCGCACGGTGATTCGGTATCTCGTCGCCGTCATGCTCCCGCAGCGTTGCCGAGTGCGTGGGAGCTGTCTTCACCCACGCACGAATCTCACCCGGGTGAACTCGGAGGCCGGGAGGCCCCTGGCCCTCGCCCATCGCGACTCGCATGACCGCCGCTGCTAGCGGACAACTCGACCGTTCGCCCGCATCACGAGCCAAAGGCCGCCGAACTCTCTGACGTTCTGGCAGAGAACCTGTCCCGGACTTCGATCCCCGATGTAGTAGTAGAGCGGGCGGCCGCCATACGTGACCTGCAGCCTTCCGTCGGCCCGCCTCGTCGTTCCCAACCGCGACGCCTTAACGCCGGCGGCCGCGCGTGGACGTGCCTTGACGAGATACGGCGGCCACGTCGTGGCGCACGCGCCGCGGCAGAGACTCCGTCCGCGCGGATCGCGCGTGAAGGCGTAGAGGGCGAAACCGCGGCCGTCGAACAGGATCCGCCCGTATCTTGACGGCCGCACCGTCACGGTCGATCGTGAGGAATGAGTGGCGGCGGATGCGATGCCGCCGGCCGAAGCGGCGACGGCAAGGACTACAAGCAGCAGTCTCGTGCGCATGCTGCTCTGTCTCGGAGCAATCGCCGCGCGTTACAGCCAGCCTGGCGTAACACCGGCAGGCCGACGCGGACTGTGCAGGTAAACAGAGAGAAAGGGATGGTAATGACCGCTTCGATGATTTCCATCGGTCTTACAGGCGGCGAGGAGTTCGCCGCCGCCGAGCAGCTCCGGCCGGGCAAGACACTCGTGCTGCTTCTCGACGCTGCGGCTGATGTCGACGGCGCCTTCGGTCGCAGACAGAACGATCTGCGCGCCGCGCTCGACGGTGACGGGAGGATCGTACTGCTGGTGGGGCCGCGGATCGCGGCGGGACTCGCCACGCAATTCGGCTGCTGGATCCGCGCCAAGGTCGGTCTCGACATCCTTCCTTGGGCGCGGCCAGAGGAGCTCGAACAGGGTGGCGAAGCCTATGCGACGGTGCGGTTCTTCGCCGGGGACTTGCCCGACGATGCACAGCCGGTCGCGCTCTCGCGCGGCGGCGAACTGGCAGGCGTGCGCTTTCGCGGGGGCGCCGCAGAGATCATCCTCGCTCCCGCCCCGGAGCGGCTCACCGCTGCGGACGTGCCGGCGCTGCTCGAGCGTCTGAGATGACGCAGCTCGCGGCGCGGCTCGCGACGGTGCCCGTCGTCGTCGCGATCCTCCTCACCGGCCTCTGGTTCTTCGCCGGTCGCCTGACGAATGATTTTGCCACGTCCGGAGTGCTCACCGCGGCTTGGTTTGCCGTCGCAGGCGCGGCGGCGCTATTCGTGGCCCGCCGTCGGCGTATGCTTGCCGTCCCCGTCGTCGCCGCGTACCTCCTGACGGCCGGGGGCGCCAGCGCCTACCTCGCCTGGTCGACGCTCCGCGACACCGTCGTGAACGAGCGAATCGTGAGCGCGATGCCGGGCTCCGGCAACCGGGTCCTCGCCAGCGGAAGCTTCACCAGCGGAGAGCACAGGACGACCGGCGTGGCGCGCGTCATCCGGCTACGGCTCGCAGGCCGCGAGCTGACGCTTGACCTACGCACGTCTGCCGGACCGGACCTCCGCGTCTACCTCGCGCCGCGCGATGGCGCCAACGTCGGCGACCACGTCGATCTCGGCGGCCTGAAGGGGAACATCGGCACGCAGCAGTATCCGATCCCGGCCGGCACCGACCTCGGCCGCTACACCGCGGTCGTGATCTACTGTCGCGCCTTCAGCGCACCCTTCGGGCAAGCAGTGCTGCGCCCACCTGCGTAACGCACCGAGCCCGCCCGAGACTGGACCCATGTGGACGCTTTTGGGTTCATCCCCGGCTACCGCCATCAAGTGGTCGTCAGCGGGAAGGAGCCGCTCGTCCTGTGCTTGATCGCGTTCCTCGTCACCTTCGTACTCACTCGGCTCTATACGCGTCTGGCACGTAAGCGCGGCTGGGGAAGCGGAAGCGTCGGCGGAGGCATTCACCTCCACCACATGGTGGTCGGGATCATCTTCATCCTCGGTACCGGGTTCGTGACGGTGGCGTTCTGGCCCGGCAGTCCCGGGCGCGAGCTGATCGGAATCCTCTTCGGCGTCGGCGCGGCGCTGACCTTGGACGAGTTCGCGCTCTGGCTCTACCTCCGAGACGTCTACTGGTCGCCCGAGGGCCGGAGCTCGATCGACGCAACCGTGATCGGCGTCGTCTTCGGCGCGCTCCTGCTCGTGGGCAGTTCGCCGTTCGGCGTTGGTAGCGGCGGAGGCGAACCGCAGGCCATTGCCTTCGGGATGGTCGGGATGAACGTTGTCCTTGCGATGATCACCTTCTTCAAGGGGAAGCTCACGCTCGGGCTGCTGAGCGTCTTCGTGCCGCTGCTTGGTTTCGTCGGGGCTTTGCGGCTCGCCAAGCCGATGTCGTTGTGGGCGCGGCGATTCTATTCGCGGAACGAGGCCAAGCTGACGCGGGCGCAGCGTCGCTACGGGGAAGACGCAACGCTCCGCCGGCTTCGTACCCGGTTCGAGGATGTTGTGGGCGGCGTCCCAAGCCTGTCGATGGCGATGGGTCTCCGGATGGAGGTTGTCGGAGGGCGCCTCGCCGTACGGATGGAGCCCGCCGCCGACGAGTCAGTCGGCGACGAGCCCAACACCGCTGCGGACGAGGTCGAGCGCGCCGTCGATCGCGGGGAACCGCTCCGGCTCGAGACGGATTCGCACGCCGCTTCGCTCCGCGACCTCGTGCGCGTGACCGAAGAGCCCGAACCCGGTGACGTCCGTCACGGCGTTGGGCTGAAAGGGACGCAACGCCTCCGAGGCCTCCCGGTTGAGGGTTCGCATCCAGCGGACCGCTCGTTCCAGCGGCTGCGTCCCGGCGAGGCCGCGCTTGAAGCCCGTCAGGATGAGACCGGTCCCGAGCGGCTTCGTCACGTAGAGCGCATCGCCCGGCTTCGCGCCGTCCTTGCGCCAGACTCCGTCCGGGTGGACGGCGCCCACCACGGCCAGGCCGTACTTCGGCTCCAGGTCGCGGATCGTGTGCCCGCCGGCGAGGATCGCGCCGGCGCTGCGCACCTGCAAGTCAGCGCCGGCGAAGATCGCGGACAGCATCTCGATCGGCAGCTCCTCCGGAAAGGCCGCGATCGAGAGCGCGAGGAGCGGCGCGCCACCCATGGCGTAGACGTCGTTCAGGGCATTCGTGGCCGCGATTGCGCCGTATGCGGTGGGATCGTCGACGAGCGGCGGGAAGAAGTCGAGCGTGAAGACGAGTGCGCGCTCCGCGTCGAGCCGGTAGACGGCCGCGTCATCCGCAGGATCGAGGCCGACGAGGAGATCATCCGACCCAGTCGGAGCGAAGCCCGCAAGCAACTGCTCGAGGCGCGCGGCCGAGTACTTCGCGGCGCACCCACCGCACGAGGCGAGCTCGGTCAGCCTCAGTTCGCGGCCTTCGATCTCCACCGACGACCGTCTAGCGTGCGGCGAGCTCAACCGTTGCCTGCTCGGCGGCGGCCTTCACGCCCTCGCCGAAGGTCGGGAAGACGTGGTGCATGCCCGCGATGTCATCCACGGTCGCACCCAGCTTGACCGCCAGCGAGAAGCCCTGCACGACGTCGCCGGCGCCGCGCGAGACGACGTGCAGGCCGAGCACCCGGCGGGTGGAGCGGTCGAAGACGATCTTGAACAAGCCGTGCTCGGCGCCGATGTAGGAGAACCGGCGCACGAACCGGTTGCGGACGACCTCGATCTCGTGCCCCTGCTCGCGCGCCTGCTCCTCGGTGAGCCCGACGCCGGCGACTTCCGGGTCGGTGAAGATCGAGGTGGGAAGGATCGAGTAGTCGGCGGAGGCGCCGTTCGAGCCGAACATGTCGGCGACCGCGATCCGGGCCTGGTACTGCGCGACCGGGGTGAACTGGGCCACAGCGTTCACGTCGCCGGCGGCCCAGATGCCGGGGGCCGAGGTGCGCATCCGCTCGTCCACGGCGATTCCGAGCTTCGTCGTCTCGACCCCGGCGGCCTCGAGGTTCAGCCCGTCGACGTTCGGGACGCGGCCAGACGCGAGCAGGATCTGCGCGACGCGGAGCTCGCGCTCGGGCGAGCCGTCGCGCGGTGCGAGCATGGCGAGGATCGCATCGCCGTCGCGCCGGGCGCTCTTGACAAACACGTTCGTCACGATCTCGATGCCCTCCGTCTCGAGCGCGGCCGTGAGCGTCTCGGAGGCCTCCGCGTCCGAGATCGGCGAGATCCGCTCGAGCGCGTCGACGATCGTCACCTTCGAGCCGAAGCGCGAGAAGATCTGGCCGAACTCGAGCCCGACCGCGCCGGCGCCGACGACAAGCAGCGACTCCGGCAGCTCGGTCAACTCGAGCGCGGAGACGTGGTCGATCCAGCCGACCTCGTCGATCCCCTCGATGGGCGGCACGGCGGTCCGCGAGCCGGTCGCGATCAGGATCCGCTCGGCCTCGAGCTCCTGGTCGCCGACGCGGACTGTGTGGGCGTCGACGAAGCCGGCCTCCCCCTGGACGGTCGTGAAGCCGGCGGCCTCGAGGTCTTCGACCCACTTCGGCTGCGGCTTCTTCAGCGTCTCCTTCCAGGCGCGGACGCGCTCGAGGTTCGTCCGTGCAGCGCCGACCTCGATCCCGATCTTGCCCGCGAGCGAGTTGACCTCGTGTGCGAGTTCCGCTGCTACGAGGTAGGCCTTCGTCGGCGTGCACGCGACGTTGGGGCAACTCCCGCCCCAGCGCGTGCGCTCGACGAGTGCGACGTTCGCGCCGTAGTCCATTGCAGCCTTCTTGGCCCCGTCGCGGGCAGCCGAGCCTGCGCCGATGACGATCAGGTCGAAATGTTGAGTGCTCACGCCACGACCTCCTTCGTAGTTGCGTCTTGACGGCCCCAGCGGCCCGGGATGTCGCGGAGCTCGATCCGGGAAATTCGCTGCGGCAGGTACGGGTCGAACCGAAGCTCCTCCCCGTCCGGCTCGAGACCGAGCAGGACGCGCAGAAGCAGCAAGGGCGTTCCGGTCGCCCAGGCCTGCGGGCTCGACGCCGTCGGGTACTCGACGGGGAAGCTCGTGCGTGTGCGTCGATAGCCGGCGAACACCTCCGGCAGCCGATAGCGAAAGAACGTCGCCGCCTCGAGGATCGCGAGCGAGACACGCGCGGCCTCCTCGCGGAAGCCGTAGCGGGCGAGCCCGTGGGCGATCAGCGAGTTGTCGTGCGGCCAGACCGTTCCGTTGTGGTAGCGGATCGGGTTGTAGCCGCCCTCGCCCTCGGCCATCGTGCGGATGCCCCAGCCGGAGAAGAGCGCATCGCTCAGCAGGTGGTCGGCAACCGCGTCCGCCTTGTCATCGTCGACGATCCCGCTCCAGAGCAGGTGGCCCATGTTGGACGTGATGCTGTCGACAGGGCGCTTCTCCCCGTCGAGCGCCTCGGCGTAGCACTCGCGCTTGGCCAGCCAGAAGTCCCGATTGAAGCGATCCTGCAGGGCCTCCGCCTCGCGCTCGAGCCGCTCGGCGAGCTGTGCGTCGTTCCAGAATTCGCGCGCGAGGCGCGCGCAACGAACTTTCGCGTCGTACACGTACCCCTGGATCTCGCACGTCGCGATCGGGCCCTTCGCAATCGCTCCGTCCGCGAAACGGATCGAGTCCCACGAGTCCTTCCAGCACTGGTTCTGGAGGCCCGTCTCCTTGTTCCGACGCTCGTACTCGACGTAGCCGTCACCGTCGCGGTCGCCGTGCTCGTCGATCCATTGCAGCGCCGCACGCGCGTTCGGCTCGAGTTCACGCACGAGCTCCGTGTCTCCGGTCCACCGTTCGTACTCGTCGAGCAGCACAAGGAAGAGCGGGGTCGCGTCGGCGGTGCCGTAGTACGGCGAGTGGGGCCGCTCGTCGAAGTACGTCAACTCGCCGAAGCGGATCTCGTGCAGGATCTTGCCCGGCTCCGCGTCACGGAACTCGTCCACCTCCGTCGCCTGCCGCGCCGCGAGCACACGCAACGTCGTCTCGGCGAGCTCGGGCGTGAACGGCAGCGCCTGATAGCTAGTGATCAGGCTGTCGCGGCCGAAGACGGTCATGAACCAGGGCAGGCCGGCTGCCGGCAGTGCCGAGTCCGGGAAGAGCTCCGAGGTGAATCGCAGCGCAGCGAGATCGATCAGGCTTCGCTCGTAGACGTGCTCGAGCGGGTCCCAGTCGGTCTCGAGACTCGGCGCCGAAGCGATGAACTCCTCGAGGCTCATGCCGATGTCCGGTCGCGCCTCCACGTCACCGTGGCGATGCTTGATCGCGATCGCGTTGCCGTCGGTGACCGGCTGAACGAAGACGCAGACGTTCCACTCGTCATGTGGCTCGACCCGAACGGCCAGCGTGAGCCCGTCCTCGTCGACAGTCGCCGGCTTGGAGACTCGAATGCGCGTCTCCCGAACGAAGGCGCCGCGGCGATACCCGAGCACGAGCGTGTTGCTCTCGACGCGCGCGTACCGCTCGCCCGCCTTTGCGAGCGCATCCTTGACCTCGAAGAGGTCTGCGAAGTCGGCGTCGGCGTCGAGCCGGAGCTCGACCCGAAGCGGCTTCGCGTCGTGGTTCAGAACTGTCACGTCCTCGTGGAAGCCATCTCCGATCGTCCTATTCCGATGGATCGAGACGGTTGGGTTGTCGTTTACCGTCCCCGTCGGGGGCACGAGGAAGTGCGTCGAGGCGAAGTAGTGCGTCTCGTCCGTCGACAGGACGTTCAACGGCGAGCCGTTGGCCGTCAGCCGCCAGCAGGACAGGAATCGCGTGTCGCGATAGAAGAACCCGTGCGGCTGGTCCGGGGACGCATCGATGTCCCCGCGTAAATCGCTGACGAGGAAGGTACTGCCGTCGAGGATGCTGATCGTCCCGGTCGCCATGGCCGTACCGCACAGTCCCGTTGCGCAGGCGGCGCGTTACAGCCCGTAACGAACAGGCTCGATGCTCGGTCTGAACGAGGTGGAGATCCACGACATCAGCGTCGCGATCCGCCCGGGAATGGTCACGTATCCCGGCGACCCGACCGTCCAGCTCGAGCGTGTCCGTGCGCTCGCAGACGGTGCGGCCGCAAACATCAGCCGGCTCGACTTCGGCGTCCACACGGGCACGCACGTGGACGCACCGGCGCACTTCATCGACGGCGCGCCCGCCGCCGAGACGCTCCCGCTCCAGGTCCTGGTCGGGCCGGCCCGCGTCGTCGACGCGACCGGGGTCGCAGGGCGGCTCGACGGCGAGGCGCTCGCACAGCTCGAGCTCGCCGAGCGGGTCCTGTTCAAGACCCGCAACTCGATGCTCTGGGAGCAGGACTCGTTCGTCGAGGACTTCGTCTCCTTGACGCACGACGGCGCCGAGGCGCTGATCGAGCGCGGGGTCCGCCTCGTCGGGATCGACTACCTCTCGCTCGGCGACGAGGACGCCCACCGAGCGTTGCTCGGCTCCGGGATCGTCGCCGTCGAGGGCCTCGACCTGCGTGACGTCGATCCCGGCGAGTACCAGCTCGTCTGCGCGCCGCTCAAGCTCGTCGGCTCCGACGGGGCCCCGGCCCGCGCCTTTCTCTTCCGGTAGGCGCAGAGACCGGATTCGTCAGAGCTTGACGATTCCGGGCCGGGGAAGCCCGGATGTCTCGACCTCGGGCAGCTCCGGCGTTCGCGTCACGACCTCGACACTCCCTGATTGCACGAGCGCCGTGTCCTCGGACTTCGCGCCACCCCCGATCGACGGATTCCACGCGACGGCCGCGGAGCTCGGTACCGGCGTCTGCTCGCGCGGGGCGCCGAAGACCTCGCGTCCCTTGTAGCCGGTGAGACCGCCCTGGTGATGCCGGCGCCACTCCTCGGGGAAGCCCTGCGCCGCGTAGGCGGCCGCCCCGGCCTCGAACACCTCGCCGAGCGGCGACCCCGGCGTCGAGGCCGCGAGCAGGCGCGCATCCACTTCCGCGGCCGCTTGGGCTAGTTGTTCGAGGTCCGCCGGCGGTCGGCCGAAGGAGACGAGGCGTGTCATCGATACGTGCAGCCCTTCCCGCTGAACCGTGAACGCCAGCAGCGCGTGGCGACCGACTCGCGCGTCGGTCGGGAGCGGGTGGCGGTGGAGCGGCTGGCGCTTCTCACCGCCGACGAGCACGACCGCCGGGACGAAGCCTCGGCGACGCGCCTCGGCGGCGAGCGTCGCAGCAGCCTCGAGCTCCGTCTCCTCTGGACGAAGGTGTCGGAGTGCGGCACCCATCGCGTCCGCCGCGTCAGCGCCCGCCCGCCGGTAGCGGTCGCGCTCGTCCTCGTCGAGCTCGCGCCGGTGCGGGGCGAGCGCCTCCTCGAGCTCTGCGTCGGTGACCGAGCCGTCGCGGAGCAGCCCCGCGAGCGTCTCCGCCGGGCCGTCGTAGCGTGGATAGGACAAGGGCTCGTAGCCCAGCTCGTCCAGCCGCTCCTCCGCCTCGACGCGCGACGTCTCGATATCGGCGAAGAGCGCGACTGCGCGCTCCGGAGTCAGGACGACGGTGTAGGACGCGTGCGGCGAGGTGTCGTCGACGGGTCGGCCACGGCCGCACAGCAGCCAGCGCACCGTCGCCGGCGCTGTTGCCACCAGCGCGGACGCGCCAGCGCGCGCTGCCTCCTCGAGCGCGAGGTTCCGCTTCCGCTCGGCGCGCGTCACGCGATCTCGGCGGCGGGGGACTGCATCGTCATCGACATCTCCGGCACGTCGAGTGCGATCGCCGCCTGAATCAACCCAAGGTGCGAGAACGCCTGAGGGAAGTTGCCGATGAGATCGCCGCTGTGCGGATCGATTTCCTCGGCCAGCAGGCCGACGTCGTTGCAGAAGCCAAGGAGACGCTCGAAGAGCTCACGCGCCCGCTCGCGCTCGCCTGCGCGCGCGAGACACTCGACGAGCCAGAAGGAACAGATCGCAAAGGTCGCCTCGTCTCCCGAGAGACCGTCGACGCCGTCCGTGACATACCGGTAGACGAAGCCGTCGGCCGAGAGCTCATCCGCGACGCGCTCGAATGTCGCCTTGGCACGGTCGTCGTCGTGCGCGACGAAGCCCACGATCGGGATCATCAGATTCGACGCATCGAGCTTGCCGCCATCGCCGAACGCCTGCTGGAACGCGCCCGTGGCCGGGTCGACACCCTCACTCTCGACGAGCATGCGGATCTCGTCGCGAGCCGCCCGCCAGGCGTCGAGGTCGCCCTCTCGGCTGTCGAGCTCGGCGAGTCTGATCACCCGGTCGAGCGCGACCCACGCCATCACCTTCGAGTAGACGAAGTGGCGCGGCTCGCCGCGGATCTCCCAGATGCCCTGGTCGGGGTCTTGCCAGCGCTCGAGGACGGCCCCGCCGACGCGCGACAGGAAGTCCCAAAACACGTCGTCAATCTCGCCGCCGTGCCGGCGATAGAGCCAGGCCGTGTCGAGCAGCTCGCCGAAGACGTCGAGCTGGAACTGGGAATAGGCCCCGTTGCCGATCCGCACCGGCCGCGAGCCGCGGTAGCCCTCGAGCCAGTCGAGCTCGACTTCGGGGAGCAGACGCTCGCCGCCAACGCCGTACATGATCTGCAGCTCGCTCGCGCGGCCGGCAGTCGTTCGCCTCAGCCAGGCCATGTAGGCCTGCGCCTCTTCGTCGTAGCCGAGCGCGAACAGCGCGTTCAGCGTCAGCGCCGAATCGCGCAGCCAGCTGAAGCGGTAGTCCCAGTTGCGCTCGCCGCCGACCTCTTCGGGAAGCGACGTCGTTGCGGCCGCGACGATCGAGCCTGTCGGTGCGTTCGTCAGTGCCTTTAGGACGAGCGCGCTGCGCACCACCTGTTCCCGATAGGGGCCGTCGTAGGCGCAGCGGTCGGACCATGCCTTCCAGGTCCGCGTCGTCGTCTCGAGCCTCGTCGAGACGTCCTCCTTCGTCAGCCGCTCCGGCGAGAGCTCGTGCGGGAGCTGGTACGTCAGGACGACAAACGCCTCCTCGCCCGCATGGAGCGTCCGGTTGCCGGTCGTCGCCGAACGTTCCGCGTGGCCGAACGGCAGCTCGCTCTGCAGGACGAGCGCGTCGGCGCCCCCGTAGACGACAACGAGGTCGGAGTCCAGCATCTCCAGCCTGGGCGTGGTCAGGCCGTAGTCGAACCGCGGGACAAGCTTGACCTTGACGGGCATCTCGCCCTCGGTGCAGCGCGCCATCCGGATCAGCTGGTGGTCGGGATGCGCCGCGTGCGCGTCCTCCTCCGGGCCGGGAACGCGGTACGAGAAGAAGTCCGTCACGACGAGCGTGCCGCGCTCGCTCGTGAACGTCGTCTCGAGCACGTTGGTGCCGGGGAGGTAGCGCCGCGTGGGCTCGTAGTCGTCCTCGAGCGGCGCGATCCTGAAGAAGCCGGCCTTGCTCCAGTCGAGGATCCGGGCGAAGACCGGGCGCGCCTCGAAGCGGTGGAACGTGCACCAGTCGACGGAGCCGTCCAGCGAGACGAGGGCGCACGAGTGGCAGTCGGAGATGAGCGCGTAGTCGGCGATCGCCGGATAGATCGGCACCGACCTCACGAAACGGCCCCTGCTCCTGCAATCGTATGAACCGCAGGTCTGCCGGCCGGCGCCTTGACCTCGACGAAGACCTTGATCCCGTCGCCGCGCTCGAGATGCTCGAACATCTGCTCGTACCCCTCGAGACCCGCCACCGGCGTCGTCAGCAGCCCCTCAAGCCAGCCGGGGAACCGCAGCGAGGCCTGCACGAGGTCGTCGACGCCGGCGACGAAGTCCGCCCGCGACGCGTTGACGGTCCCCACCATCACCTTGTTCCCGAGCACGAAGCCCTGGTTGATCCGATCCGCAGGGACTTCAACGGTGCGATCGCCGCCCGTCACGCTGGCAAGCACGAGCACCCCGTTCTTCCCTAGCGCCTCTGCGGCCTCGAAGACGAGCGGACTGTAGCTCGTGGCCTCGAAGATCAGGTCGAAGGGACCACCCGCAGCCGCGAGCGCGACGTCCTGCGAAGAGACGTACGACGCGCCGAGCTCCCCGACGAGCTCGCTATTGAGGTACGGCGCGCGCGGCAGCGAGAAGCAAGTCACCTCGAGGCCACGCAAGCGGAGCACGAGAGCGGCGAGCAGCCCGATCGTTCCGGAGCCCAGCACGGCCGCGCGGCGCGGTTCCCACACCTTCAGCCGTCGCTGGATCTCGAACGCCTGAGCGATCCCTTTCTCCGCGACGGTCAGCGGCTCGAGCAACACCCCGACCTCGCCGAGCGCCGGCGGAAGCGGAACGACGTATTCGGCGTCCTCGACGTAGCGCTCGGTCAGGTAGCCGTGCAGGAGGTTGATGCCCCGCTCGTAGTAGACGTCGTCGGTGGTCATGTCCTGCAGACCGATTCGGTCGTAGACCGAGCCGCCGGGGCGGCGGACCGTCGAGACGACGTAGCCGCCCGGATGGATCGCTGCGGAGATGCCCTCGCCCACGTCGAGCACGCGGCCGAAGTTCTCGTGGCCGATGACGAGGAAGTCGTCGCCGGGCGGTGCGGCGCCGTACTGGGCCTCGTTGATCTCCCGATCGGTGCCGTCGACACCGACGCGCAGGACCTCGACGAGGACGCCGCGGCCGTCCGGTACGTCGGCAAGGCGCGGCTCGGGAACGTCGGCGAGGTGGGCCGAGCCGGGAACGCCGGGATGAACGGCGATGGCCTTCACTGGTTGATCTGTCCACCGGCGGGCGACTCGCGTTACAGCCGTAACACTTCGAGGCAGCGAACGGACCAAAGAGATAGAGGACTAGATCTCCGAACCCGTGACCCCTGTCGAACCATTCACCTGCCAAGAACTCGTCGAGTTGGTGACCGACTACCTCGAGGATGCGCTTCCACCCGCTGAGCGGGCGCGGTTCGATTCCCACATTACGGATTGCGACGCGTGTCTGGCACATCTCCAACAAATGCGCACGACGCTTGAGTTCCTGGGTCGCCTCTCGCCAGAGCACATCGACCGGGACGCAGAACGAACGCTTCTCCGGGTCCTCCGGACCTGGAAGACGCGGCCTCAGACGACCTGAGCGAAGTTCACCCGGGTGAAACAGCCGCCGAGGTGATGACGGGTCACCCGGCCGTGCGAGACCGTTGTGGCCTACCGGAGGAGGCTCGCCGCCATGACAGTCCGCGCCGAAATCGTTCCCGCACCCGTCCAACGCGATTCTGCCGCGCCGAAGCGCGCCGCCCCCGGCGAGCTGCGGCTCCTCGCATCCGTGAGGGCGGGAGATGAAACCGCGTTCGCCGAGCTCGTTCGTAGCTACAGCCCGACGATGTTGCGTCTCGCGCAGCTGACCGTTGGCACGCGCGCGGTGGCGGAAGAGGTTGTCCAAGAGGCATGGATCGGGGTTCTGAACGGGATCGGCCGCTTTGAAGGACGTTCGTCCCTCAAGACGTGGATCTTTCGGATCCTGCTGAACAAGGCCAATACGCGCGTCGCGCGCGAGGCCGGAAGCATCCCCTTCTCGGCGATGGACGGCGGCGACTTCGACGTCGACGAGCCGTCCGTCGATGTCGATCGCTTTCTCGGACCGGAGAGCGACTGGGCGGGGCACTGGGCTTCGACTCCACAGCGGTTCGAAGACCTTCCCGAGGAGCGCCTGCTCGCGGGCGAGACGCTCGATTGCGTCGCGGCAACGTTGGCGAAGCTGCCGCGGACCCAGCGAGCGGTAGTCACGATGCGCGACGTCGAGGGCTGGAGCTCGGAGGACGTTTGTGAGGCGCTCGCTCTGAGCGCGTCGAATCAGCGCGTCCTGCTGCACCGTGGACGCTCGAAGATCAGAGCTGCGCTCGAGGCGTACCTCGCCCAGGGTTAGTAGGTCGCTCGACTCGTCAGACCTGAAGCGCGCTGAGGATGGCGACGCCGACGACGATCGAAGCCACGCCGGCGAGCTGGACACGGGCAAGCCGCTCCCCGAACAGAAGGTATGCGGCAACCGCCGCGATCGCCGCGAACTGGGACGCAAGGACGGCACTCACCGCGATCCCGTGGCGCGAGGCGACGGTGAAGAGGGCGAACCCGGCGGCTTCGCAAAGACCCGCGAGCACGACGAACGGGAGCGCCTGTCGCGTGATCGTCAGCCGTCGCGACAGGGCCAGCGGCAACGTCACCGCTGCGACGCCGACCGCTCGTGCGGGCAGGACGGCCCATGCAACTGGCAGGCTCGCACCGACTCGTGCCGTCGCATAGAGGCTTGCTCCGAAGGCGAGCGCCGCGGCGATTGCAAAGGCCAACGCGCGCAGCCCGCCCGGATCGGCCGGGACCTGATCGGCATCACGGGTAACACCCGATAGAAGAATCCCGCACGCGATCACGCCGAGCGTCGCTCCGGCGCCTGGTGAGATTCCCTCCCCGGCGACCACGGCGAGCACGGCCGCGATCGCGCCTTCGGTCGAGACAACCGGGGCGACGATCCCGACCTTGCCGAGCCGAAGGGCAGCGTACGCGCAGAGCAGTCCCGTGACGTTGCCACACCCGCTGAGGACAAGCCAGCCGGCATCGACGCCACCGATGTGCGGCACGCTGCGCGCCGCCACGGCGGGGAGCGTAGCGACGAGCCCGACGAGCATCGCGCCGGCGAGAAAAGACCGCGGCCCGATCAGCCGGGTTCCCCGCGAGGCCGAAAGCGTCGCGATCGCGAACACGGACGCCGCACCGAGCCCGCCGAAGATGGCGATCACTCTCTTCCTCGCACATCGCCGCGAGGTCGCACCCGCGCGCTAGCCCGGTCGCGGCGCGGGCTCGAGCACCCTTCGTGGCTCTCGCTCCGCGCCTCGGAGCAGCGTCAGGGCCGTCAACGGGAAGATCAAGACGGACAGCAACCCGGCCGCGACGAGTGCCGCGTAGGTGGCGGGCCGGATCAAGTCCAGTTGCACGCCGATCTGGCCTGAGACAACGAGGAAGCTGAGCGAGGTCGCCTGCAACAGCGCGGCGGCGACCGTCTGCGTGCGCGTTGCGAGCGGCTTGTACAGGAGCGCGGGAAGACCGCGAGCTACAAGAAGCGCGCCGAGGAAGATCGGCACCATCCCGAGAGTTCTCGCGCTCCCGAAGAGCGCGTCAAGGTCGAACCTGACGCCGGTCGAGACGAAGAAGAACGGGACGAAGATGCCGAAACCGGCGGCCTCGAGCTTATGGCGGAACTGCGGATGCGTCATCATCTGGTCGCGGTCAACGAGCTTGATGATGGCGCCGGCGAGGAACGCGCCGAGAATCGCCTCGAGGCCGAGTCGTTCCGCGAGTACGACGAAAACCGCCAGCAAGACGAACGCCGCGCGAACGCGGATTTCAGCGGTCGTGTCCTGTAGCCGTACGAGAGTGCCGGAGATCCGCATCGAATGCTGGGCGCCGCTGACCGCGAGTCCCACTGCGAGCACGAACAACCCAAACAGACCCAACAGGACGAGCTTCGAGCCGAGTCCGCTGGACTCGCCCGAGAAGAAGAGCGACAGCAACACGATCGTTGCGATCTCCGCAATGGAGGCGCCGGCCACCACGAGCTGCCCGAACTCCGTGCTGACCTGTCTTGCGTCCTTCAGGACCGGAATCACGATCCCGAGCGCAGTCGCGGAGAGCGCAATGGCCACGAGGAGCGGCGACTTGACGAGTCCGCCTGCCCTGAGACCGAAGCCGATCACGAGTGCGAGGCCGAATGAAAACGCGTAGCCGGTTGCTGTGAGGCGGAGGAGGCGACCGCGGAAGCGCTCGTACTCGACCTCGAGCCCGGCAAGCAGCAGAAGGAAGGCCAAGCCGAGCAGGCTCATGACCTGAATCGGCGTGTCGATCGAGACCCAGCCCAGGGCCTGTGGCCCGATCACGATCCCGAGCAGGATCTCCAGCACGATCGCCGGCAGTCGGAGCCTGGGGAAGACGCCGAGCGCGAGAGGCGCTCCCAGCGCGACTGCCGCGACGATCGCAAGGCCGTTGAACGAGACGTCGCCCATCGGGGCGCCGCTCAGCGAGGGCCGGCGGTCGGCGCCGCGATCAGCACGAGCGGCGCGAAGAGGGCGAATGGAGGTGCGGCGCCGAGGAAGATCGACCTCGGCTCGATCGAGATCGTGCGTTCCATCAGGCGACCGTCGAAATCGCTGCCCGCTCGAGCTCCTCGATCTTCCGCAGGCGGCGCACGTACCGCTCGCCGCCGTCGAAGCGGGCGCGCAGGAACGTGCGAACGAGCTCTGCGGCGAGCTCTCCGCCGACGATCTCCGAGCCGAGGCAGAGCACGTTCATGTCGTCATGCTCGACACCCTGGTGGGCGGTATAGACGTCGTGGCAGATTGCCGCTCGGATGCCGTGCACCTTGCAGGCGGCGATCGCGGCGCCGACACCGGAGCTGCAAATCAACACGCCGCGTTCGGCCTTGCCGGAGACGATGGCGTCGCCGATCTCACGTGCCTTGTCGGGATAGTCAATCTTCGGCTCGCCGCGGTCGGTGCCCAAGTCGACGACCTCGTAGCCGTCGGCCCGGAGCTCGTCGATGACGCGCCGGCGCAGGACGATCCCTCGGTGGTCGAACGCGACTGCAACGTTCATGCTGTGCAGTCCCGCTCCGCGGCCGGGTCGTTACACGTCCGGATGAAACGTCCGGCCGGCGGCCGGAGACAGTACAGACATGAGCGTCAAGCTCGTCGTCGCCGCCGATCCAGAAGACGCAGCGGCGCGCGCGGCGCGGCTGCTGGCCGATGCCGCACACGCCGGTGAGCACATCGTCCTTGCCGGCGGCTCGACTCCGCGGCGCGCCTACGAGCTCGCCGCAGAGCTCGACGGCGACTGGAGCGACGCGGAGCTCTGGTGGGGGGACGAACGCTGTGTCCCCTCCGACGACGAGCGGTCGAACTTCAGGCTCGTGCAGGAGTCCTTGCTTTCCCGTCTCGCCCGTCCACCGGCGGCCGTTCACAGGATTCGCGTCGAGCTCGGGGCCGAACTCGCGGCGGAGGAATACGACCGTGAGCTTCGCAGAGTCCCACTCGGGCTCGTCTTGCTTGGCATCGGCCCCGACGGGCACACGGCCTCCCTCTTTCCGGATTCCCCCGCGCTCGACGCGACCTCGAGGCGCGCGGTCGCGGCGGACCCCGGGCTCGACCCGCGCGTGCAGCGCGTGACGCTTACGCCCGAAGCTCTCGCCGAGGCCGGGCACGTCGTCTTCCTCGCGGTCGGAGCGGAGAAGTCGGCGCCTGTGATGCAGGCGTTGTCGGGTGCACCGAGTCCGACGACGCCGGCGAGCCTGGTGCGCTCCCGGAACGGAACGACAACCGCGATTATCGACCGCGCCGCCGCAGCGGGGCTCTAGACACATGAGCTGGACGAGCCGCGTGCGAGCAGTCGAGGTCGCGCCGTCGCTCTATGCGGCGGATTTTTGGCATCTTGGCGCGCAGATCGAGGCGCTGCTGGACGCCGGCACGCGGGTCTTCCACTTCGACGTGGGCGACGGGCAGTTCGTCCCGCCGGTGACGATCGGGCCGATCGTGATCGAGTCGATCGCGCCGCGGATTCACGAGCGCGGCGCGCTCATCGACGTGCACCTGATGGTGACGGGGCCTGAGCGTCACTTCGAGGCGGTCGCCGCCGCAGGGGGCGACAGCGTCACGTTCCACTACGAGGCCGTCGACGAGCCGGAGGGCGTGGTCGCGGCGGCGCGCTCACTCGCGCTCGGCGCCGGCATCGCGTTCAATCCGGAGACCGAGCCCGAAGCGGTGGCAGAGGTCGCCGGCGCGGCCGACCTCGTTCTCTGCATGAGCATTCACCCGGGGTACTCGGGCCAGGCGTTCATGCCCGAGGCGCTAGACCGGATCCGGCGGCTTCGCCGGCTCTTGCCGGAGACGCTCATCGAGGTAGACGGAGGAGTCGCAGAGGAGAACGCGCACGACCTCTATGAGGCCGGAGCGCGGCTGCTCGTAGCGGGCACCGCCGTCTTCGGCGCGTCTGACCTCAAGGGCGCGTATCGACGGCTTCAGTCAGCGGCGTTTGACGCTGCCGGCGCGGAGGCGGAGGTGGCGAGAACGATCAGATGACACGGGAGCCGAGAACGCGGATCGCCGCTCTGATCCGGCGCCAACCCTTGCCGGCCTTCTTCGTGCTCGCCTTCGCGCTCACCTGGGCGGTGCTCCCATGGAGCAGCTTCCTGGCCGCCGGGCCGCTGATCGCCGCCCTCGTCGTGACCGCTGTCGTCGACGGCCGCCGCGGCTTGCGCGAGCTCGGGAGTCGGATGCTTCGCTGGCGAGTCGGCTGGCAGTGGTACGCGGCGGCAATCCTCGTCCCGGTGGGGCTCGCGCTCGGAACCGGGGCGCTCAACGTCGTCCTCGGAGCTCCGGGCTCGGTGCTCCGAAATCTCCAGTTCTCGTCACTCGCCGCCGTGTTCGCGGTGAGGCTCGTGCTGCCCGTGGGCGCGCCGATGGGCGAAGAGCCGGGGTGGCGCGGCTTCGCCCTGCCTCGTCTGCTCGGCGAGCGCTCACCGTTCGGGGCGACGTTGATCCTCGGCCTGATCGTCGCCGCGTGGCACGTGCCGCTCATCTGGGTGGCCGGGGAAAACCTGCCGCCGATCTTCCTCCTCGCGACCGTCGCCGTGACGTTCTTCTACACGTGGTTGTTCATCCACACGGGCGGCAGCGTCTTCCTGACGCTTCTCGCGCACGCCCTCGAGGGCACAGTGGGGGCAGCATTCACCAAGTCGAGCGGGTTCCTCGCCTCCGATAGGACGCACTGGACGCTGCTCTACACGGCCGGCTGGTGCGCCGTAGCAATCGCCCTACTGGTCTTCGACCGACAACTCTGGCGCGCTGGGAGCCGCCGCCGGGTCGAACTCCTCGACGCTACCGCCCCAGCCGCCAGTTGACGGGGCTCCGTTAGAAACGGCTGCGCCGGGATGGCACTAAACGGGTGCCGCCGAGGCGACTAGCGACCGACCCGCGGAGCGCAGGTCCTTGCAAGCCAGCGCAACGCGCGCGGCCATCGACTCCTCGCCCCTCTTTCCCCAGACGCGCGGGTCGTAGGTCTTCTTGTCGCCGGTGCCGCCATCGACTCGGAGCACGCCCTCGTAGTGCTCGAACATGTGGCCCGCAATCGGGCGCGTGTACGCGTACTGCATGTCGGTGTCGACGTTCATCTTCACGACGCCGTAATCGACCGCCGCCGCGATGTCCGCGGGATCGGAGCCGCTGCCGCCGTGGAAGACATAGTCGAAGGAGACGTCCTCGCCGTAGCGCGCGGCGAGCGCTTCCTGACCCTCCTTCAGGACGGCCGGCCGGAGCTTGACGTTGCCCGGGGCGTAGACACCGTGGACGTTGCCGAACGTCGCCGCGAGCAAGTAGCGGCCCTTGTCCCCGGTGCCCAGCACCTCGGTCACACGCAGCAGGTCCTCGGAGGTCGTGTAGAGCTTCTCCTGCGGGGTGCCTTCGGCGCTGATGCCGTCCTCCTCGCCGCCAACGACGCCGCACTCGACTTCGAGGATCACGTCGGCGGCCGCGCACTCCTCGAGCAACTCGGCTGCGAGCCGCAGGTTCTCCTCGAGGGGCAGCGAGGAGCCGTCGAACATGTGAGACAGGAACAACGGCTCCTCGCCGCGTGCCCGACGCTCGACCGACTCGGCCAGAAGCGGGCGGAGGAACAGGTCGAGCTTGTCGGGCGGACAGTGGTCGGTGTGGAGGACGATCAAGACGGGGTAGCGGTCTGCGAGCACGCGCGCGTACTCGGCGATTGCCTTGGCACCGAGCGCCATGTCCTTGACCGCACCGCCCGAGGCGAAGTCGCCCCCTCCGGTCGAGATCTGGACGATTCCGTCGGAGCCCGCCTCGGCGAAGCCGCGCATCGCGGCGTTCAGCGTTCCCGATGAGGAGACGTTGACGGCCGGGTAGGCATACGCGCCGGCCCGGGCGGCGTCGATCAGCTCGCGATACTGCTCGGGCGTCGCGATGGGCACTACGCGACCACCTCCATGACACCCGGAAGCGGCTCCCGCAAAGACTCGAGCACAGAGTCCGCACCTGCTTGCTCAAGCTGTTCGGCGGTGAAGTGGCCGCTGGCGACGCCGACGCCGATTGCTCCCGCACCGTGGGCAGCGGCGATGTCGAGCGGTGTATCGCCGACCACGAGCGCCTGCTGCGGGTCGAGCTCCATCCCGAGCAGCATGCCGGCGCGGCTAATCGCCCTCCGCGTGAGCTCGGTCCGGTCGGTCGAGTCGGAGCCGTAGCCGCCGAACGTGAACCAGCGCGCGAGGTTGGCGCGTGCGAGCTTGATGTGCGCAGCCGAGTCGGTGCCGCCGGTCGTCAGTCCGAGCAGATATCCCTCGTCGACCAGGCGCGGGAGCAGCTCCTCAACACCGTCGAGGACGCGGTAGCCCTTGGATTCGGCGACGGCCTGCGGGAGGTACTTGAGGCGCATTGCCATCACGCGGGCGAGCTCGCGCGGCCCGGGCTCGTGACCGATCACCGCGGAGAAGGTCTTCCGCCCCACTTCGGGGTCGGTCATGCCTGCGTCCGAGAACATGCCGATGTCGGCGGGAATGCCGTAGAGCTCTTCGAACGCGAGGCGCCACGCGACCGCGCCGGCCCCGCCGGTCGTGATCAGCGTGCCGTCGATGTCGAACAGGATCGCGATCGGTCTCTCCATTGCTTGCTCCTTCACGCGTGGTCGGTGGGCAGGTGCCAGCGGCGCGGAGCGATCAGCTCGTGCACCGCGTCAGGGCCCCACGACTCCTGTGGGTACGGGAGGACGGGCGGGGGCCTCTCGATCACCGGCGTCGCGACCTCCCAGAGACGCTCGATCCCGTCCGCACGGGTGAACAGCGTCTTGTCGCCGATCATCGCGTCGTGGATCAGGCGCTCGTAGGCCTCGAGGCCGTCGCCGCGATCGCCGTATGAGAAGTCCATGTGCGCCGGCGCGAGCCGAATCGTCGGGCCCGGCACCTTGGCGAGGAAGCTCGACGTGATCCCGCCCTGGTCGCCGAGGTCGAACGTGAGGTGGTTCTGCTCGAACGTCTCCATCTGGACGTCGGAGATCTCGAATAGCTGCCGCGGCGGCTCCTTGAAGCCGATCGTGATCACCCGCTTCCCCTGCGCCAGCCGTTTGCCGGTCCGGAAGAAGAACGGGACGCCGGCCCAGCGCCAGTTGTCGATCTCGACCATGCCGGCGACGAACGTCTCGGTGTCCGAGCTCGGGTCGACGCCCTCGTGCTCGCGGTAGCCGTCGTACTGGCCGCGGACGACGTCCTCGGGCCGAATCGGCCGCATCGCTTGGAAGACCTTGACCTTCTCGTCCACAAGCGACTTCGGCTGGAGCGACGCCGGCGGCTCCATCGCGACGAAGCCGAGCACCTGCAGCAGGTGGGTGACGACCATGTCGCGGAATGCGCCTGTCGCCTCGTAGAAGCCGGCGCGCTGTCCCACGGTCAGCGTCTCCGGAACGTCGATCTGGACGTGGTCGATGTGGTTGCGATTCCAGATCGGCTCGAACATGCCGTTGGCAAACCGCAGGGCGAGGATGTTCTGCACCGTCTCCTTGCCAAGGAAGTGGTCGATCCGGAACACCTGTTCCTCGTCGAGGACCGAATGGACGGTCGCGTTCAGCTGCTTCGCCGACGCGAGGTCGGTGCCGAACGGCTTCTCCATGATCACGCGCGCGTCCTCGTTGAGGCCAGAGCTGCCGAGCCCTTCGGCAATCGAACCGAACGCCACGGGTGGGACGGCAAGGAAGAAGAGCCGGTGAGCGCCGTCGAGCTCCGCTTCAGCGCGCGCAACCGCACCGCTCAGGCCCTCCGTCGAGCCTGGCCCGAAGGCCCCGCCGACGTAGGTGACTCGCTCCACGAAGGCGTCCCAGCGGCCGTCGTCTGTCGGCAGGCGGCCGAACTCGTCGACCGCCTGCTTGGCGAACGCGCGGAACTCGTCCTCGCCAAGCTCCTCGATCGACGCGCCGACGACCCGGTACCCCTCGGGGAGCAGTCCGGCCTCGGCGAGATGGAAGAGCCCCGGCAGGAGCTTCCGACGCGACAGGTCGCCGGTCGCGCCGAAGAGGACGACGACGTGATCCAGTGGCCGCACGTCCTCGCGGACGTGCGGCCGGGGGGCTTTGACGGCGGTGCTCATCTCAGGCTCCTGCGTGGGCGAGCTCAAGGTGTCCGCCGAATGCCTGCCGCATCGCCGACAGCAGCTGATCGGCGTAGTGCGCCTCGCCGCGTGACTCGAAGCGTTCGTAGAGCGCCGCTGTCAGCACCGGGACCGGCACGCCCTCGTCGATCGCGGCTCGGATCGTCCAGCGTCCCTCGCCGGAATCCGAAACGCGCCCGCCGAAGTCGGACAAGTCGGGCGACGACTGCAGCGCCTGCGCCGTCAGGTCGAGCAACCAGGACGCGACCACGCTGCCGCGCCGCCAGACCTCGGCGACCTCGCCGACGTCGATGTCGTACTGGTAGTACTCCGGCTCCTGCAACGGCGCGATCTCGGCGCTGGTCTCGACGTCGTCCCTGCCGGCATTCGCCCGGTGGATGACGTTCAGGCCCTCCGCGTAGGCGGCCATGATCCCGTACTCGATGCCGTTGTGGACCATCTTCACGAAGTGGCCGGCGCCGTTCGGGCCACAGTGCAGGTAGCCGTCCTCCGCGGTCGAGGCGCCGTTGCCGTTCCGGTTCGGGGTGCGCGGAGCGCCCTCGACCCCCGGTGCGATCGTCTTGAAGATCGGGTCGAGGTGACGCACGATCTTCTTCTCGCCGCCGATCATCAGGCAGAAGCCCCGCTCGAGCCCGAAGATCCCGCCGCTCGTGCCGACGTCGACGTAGTGGATCCCCTTCGGCTTGAGCGCCTTCGCCCGCTCGATGTCGTCGCGGTAGTAGCTGTTGCCGCCGTCGACGATGATGTCGCCCTTCTCCATGTGCGAGGCGAGCTCGTCGACGATCCGGCCCGTGATCCCGGCGGGGATCATCACCCAGGCCGCACGCGGCGTCTCGAGCTTCGACACGAAGTCCTCGAGCGACTCCGAGCCGGTTGCCCCTTCACCCTCGAGCTGGGCGACGACCTCGGGGCTGACGTCGTAGACGACGCAGTCGTGGCCGTCGCGCATGAGCCGCCGGACGAGGTTGGCACCCATCCGGCCGAGTCCCACCATTCCGAGCTGCATCTCCGTTACCTCCGTTCCTTCGTGCGTCGGTAGCGCCTGATCAGCGCATTTGTGGACGAGTCGTGCGTCAACTTCGGTTCGGCATCGCTCTCGAGCTCGTCTGCGATCCGCTTGGCGAGCACCTTGCCGAGCTCGACGCCCCACTGGTCAAACGAGTTCAGGTCCCAGATCACGCCCTGGACGAACACGCTGTGCTCGTAGAGGGCGACGAGCTTGCCGAGCGTGTTCGGATCGAGCCTGGCCGCCAGGATCGTGTTCGAGGGCCGGTTGCCGTCAAAGACGCGATGGGGCACGAGCCACTCCTCCGTACCCTCCTCGCGCACCTGCTCCGGCGTCTTGCCGAACGCGAGCGCCTCGGTCTGGGCGAACACGTTCGCCATCAGCAGGTCATGGTGGTTGCCGAGCGGGTTGAGCGTTTGCGTGAAGCCGATGAAGTCGCAGGGGATGAGTTTCGTTCCCTGGTGGATCAGCTGGTAGAAGGAGTGCTGGCCGTTCGTGCCCGGCTCGCCCCAGAAGATCGGGCCGGTCTCGTAGTCGACCTGCGTCCCGTCGAGCGTGACCGACTTCCCGTTCGATTCCATCGTCAGCTGCTGCAAGTAGGCGGGGAAGCGCTTCAGATACTGGTCGTAGGGCAGCACCGCCACGGTCTGAGCGCCGAAGAAGTCGGCGTACCAGAGCGTCAGCAGCCCGAGCACCACGGGCAAGTTCTCCTCGAACGGCGCCGTGCGGAAGTGCTCGTCGATCGCGTGGAAGCCAGCCAACAGCTCGCGGAAGTTCTCGGGGCCGATCGCGAGCATCGTCGAGAGCCCGATCGCCGAGTCCATCGAGTAGCGGCCGCCGACCCAGTCCCAAAAACCGAACATGTTGGCGGTGTCGATCCCGAACTTCGCCACCTCCTGTTCGTTCGTCGAGACGGCGACGAAGTGCTTCGCCACCGCGGCCTCGTCACCGAGCTTCGCGAGCGCCCACTCGCGCGCCGTGCTCGCGTTTCGGATCGTCTCGAGTGTCGTGAACGTCTTCGAGGAGACGATGAACAGCGTCTCTTCGGGATCGAGGTCGCGCGTCGCCTCGGCGACGTCGGTGCCGTCGACGTTCGAGACGTAACGAAACGTCAGGTCGCGCTGCGTGTAGTCGCGCAGCGCTTCGTACGCCATCACCGGCCCGAGGTCTGAGCCCCCGATGCCGATGTTGACGACGTTGCGGATCCGCTTGCCGGTATGCCCCTTCCACTCACCGCTGCGGACACGGTCGGCGAACGCCGACATCCGCTCGAGCACCTCGTGCACCTTCGGGACGACGTTCTCGCCGTCCACCTCGATCGATTGCCCCTTCGGCGCGCGCAGCGCAACGTGCAGCACCGCGCGGTCCTCGGTGACGTTGATCTTCTCGCCGGAGAACATCGCGTCTCGGCGCTGCGCGACGCCGCGCTCCTCTGCGAGCTGGATCAGCAGTCGGATTGTCTCGTCGGTGATTCGGTTCTTCGAGTAGTCGAGGTAGATGCCCTCGGCCTCGAGCACGAGCCGCTCGCCCCGCTTCGCGTCCTCTGCGAACAGGTCGCGCAGGGGGACGCCGTGGATGGCGTCGTAGTGGTCCTGCAGCGCGCGCCAGGCGGTTGTCTCCCGCAGCGATGCAGTGGTCGTCGTCGCCATGCTTCCTCCTCTCAGCGCGCGGCCATCAGCGCGCTCGACTTCTGGCCGATGTTCTCGATCAGCTCGTCCCACGACGTCACGAATGCCTCGGCGGCTTCCTTCTGCAGGCGCGCGGCGAGCGCGTCGACGTCGACGCCCGCGCGCGTGAAGCGGCCGATCACTTCCTCGGCGTTGCCGCCGTCGGCCGGCAGAAACTGCTCGACCATGCCGTGGTCCCCGAACGCAAGCAGCGTCTTCTCGGGCATCGTGTTGACCGTGAGCGGCGCGGCGAGCGCACGGACGTAGAGGACATCCGAAGCCTCTGGGTCCTTCGTGCCGGTACTGGCCCACAGCAGCCGCTGCGGCCGAGCGCCCTCGTTGACGAGGCGCTTCCAGCGGTCGGAGTCGAGGAGGTCGCGGTAGGTCTTGTACGTCCGCTTCGCCATCGCGATCCCGAGCATGTTGTGCAGCTCGTCCGGTCGCTCGGTCGACTCGTGCGCGGTATCCCAGCGGCTGACGAACACGGAGGCGACGGAGCCGACGAAGGGGTCGAGCCCGGCGTCGACGCGTCGCTCGATGCCGCGCATGTAGGCGTCTGCCGCTGCGAGGTACTGCTCGCGCGAGAAGAGCAACGTCACGTTGATCGGGACGCCGGCGAAGATTGCCTCCTCGATCGCCGGCAGTCCCTCGGCGGTGGCCGGGATCTTGATGAAGAGGTTCGGACGATCTGCCTTCGCATGAAGGTCGACGGCGGCCTTGATCGTGCTCTTCGGGTCGTAGGCGATCCGCGGCGAGACCTCGAGCGAGACCCAGCCGTCGACGCCGTTCGTCCGCTCCCAGACCGACCGGAAGAGATCGGCGGCGGCGCGGAGGTCCTCGATCGCGAGGTCGAAGAAGACGTCCTCCTCGTCGAGGCCCTGCCCCGTCGCGTCGACGATCGCGTCGTCGTAGGCGTCGGTCGTCAGAAACGCGTTGTCGAAGATCGTCGGGTTCGACGTCAGGCCGGTGATCCCGAGCTCGTCGATGTACTCATGCAGTGTCCCGCTCGTGAGCAGGTCGCGGGTGATGTTGTCCAGCCAGAGGCTCTGACCGTCGTGGTGCAGTTTCTGCGTCGGCTTCATCTGAGTCTCCTATGGTCAGGCGATTGCGAGGGATTTGATCTGCGCTTTGGCGGCCTCGACGACCTTGTCGGGCGTGAAGCCGAACTTGGACTGCAGCTCCTTGAGCGGCGCGGAGGCGCCGAAGGTGCTCATCGCGACGATGGCGCCGGTCAGGCCGACGTAGCGCTCCCAGCCGAAGGTCGAAGCCTGCTCGATGGCCACGCGAGCGGTCACGTCCGGCGGCAGCACCGAATCGCGGTACTCCTGCGGCTGACGCTCGAAGAGCTCCCACGAGGGGATCGAGACGACGCGCGCCTTCACGCCGTCGGCGACGAGCTCCTCGTGGGCCTGAACCGCGAGCCCGATCTCGCTGCCGGTCGCGATCAGGATGACGTCCACTTCCCCGTTAGGCGAGTCGGCGAGGACGTAAGCGCCCTTTGCGACACCCTCGGCCGACGCGTATTTCGAACGGTCCAGCGTGGGCAGGTTCTGGCGCGAGAGGACGAGGGCGACTGGGTCGTGCTGCGACTGCATGATCCAGCGCCACGCCTCGACCACCTCGTTCGCGTCTCCCGGCCGCATGTCGACGAGGCCCGGTACGGCGCGGAACGAGGCCAGGTGCTCGATCGGCTGGTGCGTTGGGCCGTCCTCGCCGACACCGATCGAGTCGTGCGTGAAGATGTGGATGACGGGGATCTCCATGATCGCGGACAGCCGGATCGGCGTCCGCGCATAGTCCGAGAAGATGAGGAACTGGGAGCCGAACGGCCGCAGCTTCGAGAGCGAGAGCCCGTTCAGCATCGCGTGCATCGAGTGCTCGCGAATGCCGAAGTGCAGGTTCCGGCCGCCGTAGTCCTCGGCGCTGAAATCCCCGGCCCCGTCGAAGGTGAGCCGCGTCTTGGTCGAGGGCGCGAGGTCCGCGGCTCCCCCGATCAGCCACGGCACGTTCTTCGCAATCGCGTTGAGGACCTTGCCGGAGGACTCACGGCCACCGAGGCCCTTCTCGTCGGGCTCGAAGGTCGGGATGTCCTCGTCCCATCCGTCCGGCAGCTCGCGCCGTTGCATCTTTAGGAGCTGGTCGCCGAGCTCGGGGTGATCGGCGCGGTAGCGGTCGAAGAGCTGCATCCAGGCCTTGCGCGCCTCCGTGCCGCGGGCGCCGACTCCGTCTGCGAACCAGTCGTACACGCCGTCCGGAACGAGGAACTGCGCGTCCTCAGGCCAGCCGTAATTCCGCTTCGTCGCCTTGATCTCGTCCTCGCCGAGCGGTTCCCCGTGGGCGCCGCTCGTGTCCTGCTTGTTCGGCGCGCCCCAACCGATGTGGCTGTCGACGATGACGAGGGTCGGGCGCTCGCCTTCCTTCCGGAACGTCTCGAACGCACCGGCGAGCCGCTCGAGGTCGTTCGCGTCCCCGACGCGCGTCACGTTCCAGCCGTAGCCGATGAAGCGCGTGGCGACGTCCTCGGAGAACGCGAGAGCGGTGTTGCCCTCGATCGTGATGTGGTTGTTGTCGTAGATCCAGCAGAGGTTGGAGAGCTTCAGGTGCCCCGCCAGGGAGGCGGCCTCGCCGGAGATCCCTTCCATCATGCAACCGTCCCCGCCGAGGGCGTAGACGTCGTAGTCGAAGAGCTCGAATCCGTCGCAGTTGAAGTACTGCGCCTGCCACTTGGCGGCGATCGCCATCCCGACCGACGTGGCGACACCGTTGCCGAGCGGGCCCGTCGTCGTCTCGATCCCCGAGGTCCAGCGATACTCGGGGTGCCCCGGACAGCGAGAGTCGAGCTGGCGGAAGCGCTTCAGGTCGTCCAGCGGGACGCTCAGCTCGCCGAGGGTCTCGTAGGCGGGATTGACCGCCTTCACCTGGGCGAGATGCAGAATGCTGTAGAGCAGCGTCGACGCGTGGCCGGCCGAGAGGACGAACCGGTCACGGTTCGGCCAGATCGGATCGTCCGGATCGAAGCGCAGGAACCTCTGCCAGAGCGTGTAGACGACCGGCGCCATCGCCATCGGCGTGCCGGGATGTCCTGAGTTCGCCATCTGCACGGCGTCCATCGCCAGGGTGCGAATGGTGTTGACGCAAAGCTGATCCAGTTCCGCACCGCGCTCGACTGCGACTGCCATCTCTCCCTCCTCGCCCGGGGCTTCCTATGCCGTGTAGTCCGCGCCGTCGCGCGCGCCGTTACAGCTTCTTGCGCGCGCGCTTCGTCGCGGTCCGCATGAGCTCGTCCTGTGCGGCGCGTGGACGCTCGCCCGCCGCCGGCTCGTTGTGCGACCAGCGCCCGTCCGCACGCAGCGACCAGGACTGGACGTTGTCGGCGAGTAGCGCGTCGAAGACGTCGTCGAGCCGGCGACGGATCCGCGGCTCATCGATGGGAACGAGCACCTCGATCCGCCGGTCGAGGTTCCGGGGCATCGCATCGGCACTCCCAAGCCAGTACGACGTCCGCTCGCCGGCCTGGAAGACGTACACGCGGCTGTGCTCGAGGAAACGGCCGAGCACGCTCGTCACCGTGATTCGCTCGCTCAGGCCCTCGATACCGGGCAGGAGGCAGCAGATCCCGCGCGTGACGATCTCGATGTCCGCGCCTGCCTGCGACGCGGAGTAGAGCTCGTCGATCAGGGTCTCGTCGACAAGCGCGTTGACCTTGATCCGGATGCGGGCAGGCTCGCCGACAGCGGCGGCGCGCGCGACGCGCTGAATCTCATCGACGAGCCCGGTGCGCAACGACTCCGGTCCGACGAGCAGTCTCCGGAACATCGGCGGACGGCTGAAGCCGGTGACGTAGTTGAAGAGGTCGGCGACGTCGGCTGCGATCTCCTCGTCGGCCGTGAAGAGGCTGAGGTCCTCGTAGCTGCAGGCGTTCGTGGCGTGGTAATTGCCCGTGCCGACGTGGACGTAGCGGCGCGGACCATCCGGCTCGTCGCGGACGATCATGGAGAGCTTGGCGTGTGTCTTTAGGCCCGGCAGGCCGTGGGCGACGTTGACGCCCGCCCGCTCCAGCGCGCGCGACCATTCGATGTTCCGTCGCTCGTCGAAGCGTGCCTTCAGCTCGACGAGGCAGACCGCCTGCTTCCCTGCCTCCGCTGCGTCGATAAGTGCGTCGACGGTCGGCGAGCGGTCGCCCGTCCGGTACACCGTCGTCTTGAGCGCCACGACGTCGGGATCCTCCGCGGCGCGGACAAACGCTTCGACACTCGTCGTAAAGGAGTCGTACGGGTGGTGGGCGAGGATGTCGTGGCGGCGTATCTGGTCGAGCAGCTCGGCGCCCGAGCGGTCGGCGAGCCGCCGCTGTGTGACCGGATTCCAGGGTGTGTCCCGCAGGTCAGGGCGGTCGAGCTTCGCGAGTTGAAGGAGCGCGCTAAGCCCGAGCGGCGTGTCGACGCGATGGACCTGCTCGGACGCCGCCCTGATGCCGCGCCGGATCTGATGGATCAGTCGGTCGGACGCGCCGCGTTCCACCTCGATGCGCACGACATCGCCGAACCGTCGCTGGCGCAACTCCTCCTCGACCGCCTCGAGGAGGTCGTCTGCATCGTCCGAGACCATGAAGTCTGCGTTGCGCGTCACCCGGAAGACCGCGTGCTCTTCGACGTCGACGCTCGTGTCCTCGAGCGTCACGAAAAGGCCGCCCTTTCCCAGCGCGATGAAGCGCGGCAACGTCTCCGGCACGTTCACTCGGGCGAAGCGCCGCTCGCCGCTCGCCTCGTCGCGGGCGAACACGCCCAGGTTCAGAGCCAGTGACGGAATGTACGGAAACGGGGACGCCGCCCCGACTGCCAGCGGCGTCAGGACCGGCAGGATCTGGCGCTCGAACCGCTTCGTCAGTGCGCGCAGCTCGCGCTCGGCGAGCTGATCGGGAGTCCTGACGACGATCCGATGCTCGGCGAGAGCGGGCTTGAGGTCGTCGTTCCAGAGCGCGGATTGCTGCTTCTGCAGCTCGAGCACGCGCCGCTGCACCTCGGCCAGCGTGGCGGCCGGCGCCAGTCCGTCCGGCGAGCGCTTCGACACGCCCGACGCGACCTGCCCGAGCAGTCCTGCGACTCTGATCTCGAAGAACTCGTCGAGGTTCGACGAGAAGATCGCGCAGAACTTCACACGCTCCAGCAGCGGCAGCCGGGAATCGCACGCGAGCTCGA